>Ga0102812_10001075_pt1 | contig 19115 bp, 19 predicted proteins | sample ColrivemetaGS713_FD_79334 | JGI IMG/M metagenome (GOLD analysis project Ga0102812, IMG submission 79334) | Estuarine microbial communities from the Columbia River estuary - Flood tide ETM metaG S.713 | ecosystem: Environmental > Aquatic > Marine > Intertidal zone > Estuary | place: USA... | reverse complement strand
TTTTGAACGAATTAACGAATCACTTGTTGTTTATAGAGTTCATGATAAATCTTTTTCTCATGAAAAAGTATTTGAAAAACAATATTTTTTAGCTAATCAAATGAAAAATCTATTTGAATATTTTTCCGAAAAATATAATTTTGATACTAGCTTGATCGAAAACTTTAATAAAACTCATTACAATCAACTCCTTTTTTATGCCGGTTATTTTCAAAACAAAAATTTAGGAAAAGAAATTTTCTCAAAAATAAAATCAAAAAGCATAAAAGACTATATTCATTACTGGGCTAGCCAAAATAAAGTTTTCAGAAAGCTAGTTTCTATTTTTTAAAGCGTGTTGTATTTAACATACGCATGATAATCTTCTATATAGTCTGCTTCTTTATAAACATCAGATGCTACAACCAAACAGACTGCACCTGAAGAAAAATTCTCTAATTCGCGCCAAATACCTGGTGTAATTAATAATCCTTTTGAAGGATTGTTAAGTGTAATTCTATTTACCTCGATTCCATCTTTTACAATAACATCAAAACTTCCACTTAGAGCAATTAAAAACTGACTTAGCGCTTTATGGGCATGTCCTCCTCTATGTGATCCACTTGGTACATCAAACAAATAATATACTCTTTGCATTTTAAAAGGTATAACATCCTTTTCTATAACTGCAAGATTACCTCTAGGGTCGCTAATCTTTGGAATATCAAGAATTTTTAAACTATGTATGTTTGTTTTCATCAAGAATTTTTTGATTTATAAAAATGTGCTGAACTAAAAATAGTATGATAATTAAATATACAACATATCTTAAAAAATGAGCTAATACGACACCTTCAACTCCAAATTTACCAACAAAATAAACACCTAATACATAAAACAACACGTACGAGATAACTTCTGTTATTATAAATAATTTCCATAGTTTTTGAGCAATAAATTGATAGGCTATAACAGCTGCAACAATTTTAACCAAATCTCCTATTAGCTGCCATTTAAACAAGCTTTGCATGGGTAAAAATTCTTTACTATATAAAAGTTGTATAATTATTTCTCTTAATACATAAATGCCCATAAACATAACAGCAAAGATTGGAATTATTATTTTATATATGCTAACCAGCTCTTTTTTAAAAACCTTCAAATTAGTCATTTTTGCATATTTTGGTAATATATATAATGAATACACTCCTGTCATAAATGACAAATAATAATTTGAAAGACTTAACATGGATGTCCAATAGCCTGCTTCCTGTACAGATAGTTTCTGAATTACATGATTTCTTAATTTAATTTCTACTACATTACCGAGAACGACCGCTGCAAAAGACATGACCATAAATACGAAAAGCTTATTCTTAAAAAATTTATGCAATTTAATTTTTAAGCCGTAAAACAAATGCAATTCACTTCTTGCAAAAATCAATAAGGCTATAATTTGTGTCATTGGTGTTAAAACAAGAGCCAGTAAAGCACCTTTTAAATCACAGCAAATAACTAACATTACAATAAATGATGTAACTAGCGCATAAACGGTAAACGAAATAAGAGTGGCTTTTTTATAATTTGATTTTCCATTAATTATGGCAAAGTATAGATTGTATATCGCTGTAAAAGGCAAGGTAAAAGCAAGAATAATAAATAAGTAACTATATTCTGGTGTTTTAAACAAATAGTTACTCCAATAGCTTGATCCAGAAACCAAAACTAAAAAAATAATACTACTCCCAATTAAACTATAAGCTAAGGAGCTTTCGTATAATTTTTTTAACTCATTAGGTTTATCCTCAAACTCAGATTGATATTTTAAAACGCCCTGGTCTATTCCCAAAGTAGATACAAAACCAAATAAATTTAGAGCGTTTCTTAAGTTACCTAATAACGCAATTCCATTTGGACCTAAATAAACAGCAACGAGTTTTTGTGAAACAAACCCTAATAGAGACCTTAAAATTACCCCAATAGAGTTTACAGAAAATAACTTTACTAAAAAAAGATTTTTATTTTTAAAATCCACTAAAACATATTTATTAAAGAGACTATATGAGAAATTTGATTTTTTGTTAATGCTGAATTTAACGGTAAACTCAAAACTTCATTTTGAATTTGTTCAGTGATTGGCAATACACAATCATTAAACTCTTTATATGCCAATTGCTTATGAATAGCTATAGGATAATGCACAAGAGTTTCAACACGATTTTTATATAAATATTTTTTAAGTTCATCTCTCTTTTTACTTCTTATTACAAAAAGATGAAAAACATGTTGATTAAAATCGATGCATTGAGGTAATACAATATTGCTTGTGCTAATATTCTGAAAATAAATATTAGCTATATTTTTACGCTTTTTATTTTCTGAATCTAAATGCTTTAATTTAATTCGTAAAAAAGCTGCTTGTAATTCATCTAATCTACAATTATAACCTTTAATATCATTTTCGTAGGATGCTTTTCTGCCGTAATTTCTTAATTTAAATAATGTTGTTGTTAGTTCTTCATTATTAGTTGTAATGGCTCCAGCATCTCCCAACGCTCCTAAATTTTTTGTTGGATAAAAACTAAACGCTGCAGCATGAGATACATTTCCAGCTTTTCGTCCATCTGTATTCACAGCGCCATGTGCTTGAGCGGCATCTTCAATTAATAATATATTATGCTTTTTTATAATTTCCTCTAATGCCTCCACATTATATAATTGACCATATAGATGAACTCCCAAAATAGCTTTTGTTTTAGAAGTAATGGCTTTTAAAACCGCGTTTGGATTAATATTAAAAGTTTCTACATCTGGCTCAACTAAAACAGGTTTTAAACCTGTGTTACTTATTGCTAAAACAGTAGCAATATAGGTGTTTGCCGGAACAATTATTTCATCTCCTTTTTTTAAAATTCCAAGTGTTTTATATGCTTCAAATATTAATTGAAGTGCGTCGAGTCCCGAACTAACCCCTACACAAAATTGCGTGCCACAATAACTAGCAAACTCAGACTCAAAACCAGCAACTTGTTCACCTAAAATATAGGTTCCAGATTTTAAAAAATTGTCGAATTCGTTTTTAAACTCGTTCTTATAACGTTCGTTAAGCGATTTTAAATCTAGAAACTTAATCATATCATTACGTCGTTTAAAGCAGGATAATTCGCGATTTGTATTTTATAAAAATCATGAACCACCGCCGAGGCTCCAAAACTTTGTTTCCAATTTAATAGACCTTCATTAACATTTTTACCTTCATTTTCGTTAGATATACCAAAATCAAAATAATTTTTATTTTTATAAACTTTAGTTATTAAATAATTAACAAGATAATCTAAGGCTCCTATATTTTCATCTTTCTCTGTTGAAATATATTGCAAATGAGCTACACTATCTGTTTCAAAAACAGTACAACCTGCCAATAACTTTTTTCCATTATACACATTATACTGCTTAATATGATTAGGGAATTTTGCTTGTAATTTTTTTATTTCATTTAGAGAATGAGTTGGAATTGTATGATGTTTTGTTTTTAAATTAGGAATTAAAATGTTATTCCAAAAAGAAGTTAAGTCTGTTTCCAAATTAACTTTTAAATCATTTTGAATCGCCCTTTTTAATTGTCTTTTTCGCAAAGTTGAAAACTCATAAGTAGTATTTAATTGAATTGCCATTGAGATATCTTTTCTGTAAGATTCTGCTTTTAATATATAAAAAAGATAATCTAACTCATCGGATGGTCGAACGTTATATATTTTAGGCAATTGTTTTAAGAATAATGTGGTTATTTTTTGATCAAATAAAAACTTCAAGATGGCATAAAAAGAGTCTTTACAAACTTGAAATGAACTTTTATTTGATAATATTAAGCCTCCATAACTTAATCCTTGATGCGAATATATTTTATTGCCATAAATATTAGCAGGCAAAACACAAACCAATTTTTTTTTGAAGTACACTAATAAAGAGAAGTCTTCAAACCGATCTTTATGGTACTCCATGAAATCACGTTGAAATAAAAATGTTCCGTTCTTAGAGTTTTCAATAAATACATTCCACTCACTATAATAAGTACTAGTGTACTTAACTATTTTATATTGACCAGATTGTTCAATCATATTTAAGACACAATATTTATTTATAAAACTAAATATACAGAATACTTAGTTAATTTATATTTTTCTCAGCATCAACCCCAAAAAGTGAGCTACCAAAAATGAGTAATATAATAGCATAATACATTACATAACTTACAAAATGAGCAATTACAGCGCCTTTAACACTATCATATACATCAATAAAATAAATACTGGTTGCATATAAAATTACAACCAAAAAGGCTTCAGTTAAAATATAATGCCAAAACATCTTTTTTGCAAGAAACTGATATGCAATAACCATGGATAATACTTTTAGGAAATCACCTAATAATTGCCATAAAAACAAATTTTCAACCGGTTGAAACTCTTCGGTAAAAACAATTCTTACTATTAATGATCTTAGAACATACATTAAAACTAATCCTCCTAATAAAAAAGGTATGATCGTTTTATAAAAACTAAACACTTCCTTTCTAAACTCCTTAACATCATCAATCTCTGAAAATCTAGGCAAAATATATAATGCCATTAAAGAACTTGCCAACATTAAATAATATTTTGATATTCTGGTCATAGCTTCCCAAAAACCAGCATCCTTATAGCCAACATTATCTATTATATAAGAACGTATTGCTAAAGCAACTAATGGCAAAATAACGGCTGTAAAAAGTGCCATTAGTGAATAAGAACTCATTTTCTTTAAAAAACTTAGACTTATGCTATCTACTTTTATCAGGGATATTAATGACCGTCTGTTAATTATACCAACCAAAGTGATTAAAAAGATTAATGATTCGGCTATGACTACCGAAATTAATGCCCCAATAATTTTGTTTTGATATATTAAAAGTAGTGCAATTGATACGCTTAAAATTTGACCAATAATATTGATTACAATAAGGATTTTATACTTTGAAAACCCGTTCATTATAGAAAACGAAAACATGTTTAAAGAATAAAAAGGCAATACAATTGCAAATATCTTTATAACAAAGGCATAGTTATTATATACTGGAAATATAATATCGTTAATTTGGTCTGCACTGAAGTAGCAGACAAAAGACACTAAAATAGTCGACATAAACCCGACATAAAAAATAGTAGATATGGTTTTACTCAGTTCTACTACATTGTCTTTAAAGTCCGAAATATATTTTACTGCACCATTATAAAAACCAAGTATCGCGATGGTTTGAAACGAACTTACAAAATTTTGCAAGTTTCCTATAAGTGCTAATCCTGTAGGTCCAATAAATACTGCAATAGCTTTAGAAGTTAATAACCCCGCTACTAATCTCGTTATTACTGAAACTGTTTGTAACGACGTAATCTTGATTAAAACTTTTGTATTTATATAGTCTATTAATTTTTTCAATTAATATGTGTTTTATTTGGTTGATATAAAACAATTGAGATTTGGGAAATACGCAAATAAAAAAATTATTTACTCACAGTATTCTTTAATCCAATTCTAAAAAATCAAATATACAAAATCATTTTACGCATGAATATAATTTTCGATGTAATGCGTAAGAATTAATATACAAAATTAATTATACCTATTTTTTAATTAGGTAATATAAATTAATTATCAAAATTGCTGTGTTTGTAATTATAATTGGCATAGAAAGTGGCTCTAATAAAAAGCCATAAACTACAAAAAACAAACACCCAAGAGAGTTTATTAATCGTAATTTCGTAACAGATTTCATTAAAAATGAAACCAGAACTGTTGCCATAGCAGCATATCCAACCCAATCCACAACCATTATTCCAAGTAATTCCATAATTAATTTAATTTTTTAGCTTTTATATCGCCATTAATTTTCCAATCAAAATACGCTAAAATGGCATTAAACAAGTAAAATACATATTTAACAATATTTGCAATATTTCCCTGAATCGTATTTTTAATTACCTGAGCAATATTATAAAAAGACCAAGTTAAAAAAGTTTGTTCATATTTAAACGCCGTACTTATATTACCAACTAATGAAATACCAAAAATAATAGCAACAGTATGCTTAAAAATTGAGTTCTCAATAGTTGTTCCAAATAAATAAAAACCCAGATAAACAAGCGTATAAGAAGTTACAAACGCAGCCAAAAACAATAACCAATATCTATTGTCAATTTTCTTAATTCGTTCGCCTTCATGCCATTTTTTAGTCGCCAAAATAGCGATAATAAAAGTTAAAGGATATGTAATTATAGCCGAATGATTTCCAAATAAATAATCAATCACCCCAGAATTTACTGTAGTGAAAATACCGATAAAGTTACCGAGGTTTCGCTGCTTAACAATCATTCTGGCAGCCAGTAAAGAAATTACAGCACCAATAATAGCAAGCAATCCAATAGGAAAAGCACCCTGTGAAACGTAACTACCAAAACCACGAAGAGGAACTCCAAATTGAATTCCTCCTTGATAATATATAGTTTCGTGAAAACCCTTGTAAATACAAATACTTAAAACTAAAATTACGCCAACAATATCTATATATTTTGAATGGGCAATTTTCCTTAAAAGGATATTATTTTGCGCCTGCAAAGCTAGGTTTTAAAATTTATTTCGTTTTCTATCTGTTTCAGATAAATATATTTTACGCAAACGTAGGTGGTTTGGAGTTACTTCAACATATTCATCTTTTTGAATGTATTCCAAAGCTTCTTCCAATGAGAATTTTATAGCTGGTACAATTTTAGCTTTATCATCTGCTCCAGAAGAACGTACGTTACTTTGCTTTTTCATTTTTGTAATATTTACAGCCATATCGTCTTGACGAGAGTTCTCACCAATAACCTGACCTTCGTAAACACTTTCACCTGGTTCAACAAAAAACTTACCTCTATCTTGTAATTTGTCAATAGAATAAGGAATTGCTGTACCAAATTCCATAGATACTAAAGATCCAGAAATACGTCCAGGAATCGCGCCTTTTAAAGGCTGATACTCTTTAAAACGATGTGCCATAATAGCTTCACCCGCTGTTGCAGTTAGTAATTGGTTACGTAAACCAATAATACCACGAGAAGGAATCATGAATTCGCATACCATACGATCGCCTTTTGCTTCCATCGAAAGCATTTCACCTTTACGTAATGTTACAAACTCTACCGCTCTTCCAGATACATTTTCAGGCAAATCAATTCTTAACTCTTCAATTGGCTCGCATTTAACACCATCAATTTCCTTAATGATTACTTGTGGCTGACCAATTTGCATCTCATACCCTTCTCTACGCATGGTTTCTATTAAAACAGATAAGTGTAATACCCCACGTCCGAAAACCATAAATTTATCGGCACTACCAGTTTCACCTAAACGAAGTGCTAAGTTTTTTTCTAATTCTTTCGCCAAACGATCTTTAATATGTCTTGAGGTAACATATTTTCCATCTTTACCAAAAAACGGTGAATCGTTTATAGTAAATAACATACTCATTGTTGGCTCATCTATAGCAATTGTTTTTAATCCTTCAGGATTTTCAAAATCTGCAACGGTATCGCCAATTTCAAAACCTTCTAAACCAACAATGGCACAAATATCACCCGTTTGAACTGAATCCACTTTTAAACGACCTAGTCCTTCAAAAACATGTAGTTCTTTTATTCTATTTTTTACAACTGAACCATCACGTCTTACCAAAGAGATGTTTTGACCCATTTTTAATTCGCCTCTTGTTAAACGTCCTATTGCAATTCGTCCCGTAAAAGATGAAAAATCTAAAGATGTAATTAACATTTGAGTATTACCCTCAGGAATTTTTGGAGCAGGTACATGCTCTATAACCATATCTAATAATGGCTCAATATTAGTAGTTTCATTTCTCCAGTCATCACTCATCCAGTTGTTTTTTGCCGACCCATAAACGGTAGGAAAATCTAACTGCCACTCTTCTGCACCCAATTCAAACATTAAATCGAATACCTTTTCATGCACTTCTTCCGGAGTACAGTTTTCTTTATCCACTTTATTTATTACTACACAAGGCTTCAATCCTAAATCAATCGCTTTTTGCAAAACGAAACGTGTTTGTGGCATCGGTCCTTCAAAAGCATCAACCAATAACAAAACACCATCTGCCATATTTAATACACGTTCTACTTCTCCTCCAAAATCCGCGTGACCAGGAGTATCAATAATATTGATTTTTGTGTCTTTATATATAACCGAAACATTTTTAGAGGTAATAGTAATTCCTCTTTCACGCTCTAAATCGTTGCTGTCAAGTATTAAATCTCCTGTATTCTGATTGTCACGAAATAAATGACAGTGGTACATAATTTTATCAACCAAAGTTGTTTTCCCGTGATCTACGTGTGCAATAATTGCAATGTTTTTAATATTAGCCATAATAGTGCCTTATTTTAAGCGTGCAAAGGTAATTATAAATAATGGATAAATAATATAATAATATTTTTTTGGACATTACCCTTTGTGGCAATTATATTTCTAAACAGAATTAAACGTAAGTTACTAAGCCACAAAGGGTCGCGCTATCCATTATATCCTTTTTTGCGCATAAGCGCGCACAAAAATGAATGCGATTTCTATCACTAATGCACTAATCAACTAAACACATTGCTTTCATTTTAAAAAGGGTTTATTTATATTGGTCATTAATCCTATCTTTGTAACATTAAAAATCTAGATATGAATCTTCAAGATATTCCAAAAATAAAACATACCAATTCAAATAATTTTTTCTTGTTATGTGGTCCTTGTGCTATTGAAGGCGAAGACATGGCATTGCGTATTGCCGAAAAAGTAATTACAATCACTAATAAATTAGAAATTCCTTATATTTTTAAAGGCAGTTTTAAAAAAGCAAATCGTAGCAGAGTTGATAGTTTTACAGGCATAGGAGACGAAAAAGCTTTAAAAATCCTTAAAAAGGTTTCAGAAACTTTTGATGTGCCAACGGTTACCGATATTCATGAAATCTCAGACGCCCATCTTGCGGCACAATATGTAGATGTATTACAAATTCCTGCCTTTTTGGTACGTCAAACAGATTTATTGGTGGCTGCAGCCCAAACAGGAAAAGTAATAAACTTGAAAAAAGGACAATTTATGAGTCCGGAAAGTATGAAACACGCTGTTCAAAAAATCCACGATTCTGGAAATAACAAAGCGTGGATAACCGATCGTGGTACCATGTTTGGTTACCAGGATATGATTGTCGATTTCCGCGGTATTCCAACCATGCGCCAATATGCTCCAACGGTTTTAGATGTTACACATTCTTTACAACAACCTAACCAAATTGCTGGTGTTACAGGAGGAAGACCTGATATGATTGAAACCATAGCTCGTGCAGGCATAGTAAATAATGTGGATGGTTTATTTATTGAAACCCATTTCGACCCAGCCAATGCAAAAAGTGATGGCGCCAATATGCTGCATTTAGATAATTTAGAAAAACTGCTTACCAATTTAGTAGCCATAAGAAAGGTGATAAACACTCTTTAATCAACCCCCTAAAAAAATATTTAGCATGACAATTAAACCTATAATAGGTATAGTCTTTTTATTGCATTCACTTAACTTAATCGCTCAAGATTCTAAAACTATAAAATATACCGCATCCAATAAAGGAAAATTCTTTGTGAGCTGGGGAGGTAACAGAGAGTCCTTTTCTAAATCAGATATTCATTTTAAAGGTGAAGATTACGATTTTATAATAAAAGATGCTGAAGCAAAAGACAAACCTAAAGGTTGGCATATCGATTATATTAACCCAACCAGAATAACCATTCCACAAACCAATGTTAAAGTAGGCTATTTTATTTCAGATCATTACACAATTTCGTTAGGTGCAGACCATATGAAATATGTCATGCAAAGAAATTTGAATAAAGTAGTTGACGGATCTATAAATTTGCCTGCCAGTGAAGCTGGGTCTGTTTATAATGGAACATACAACAATGATAATACGTTTGTTTCTGAAGATTTTTTAAAGTTTGAACATACCAATGGGTTAAACTATGTGTTTGCAGAAATTGCAAGGGTAGATGATATTTCTTCTTTATTCAACCTTCCAAATACTGATAAATTTCAAATTAATATTACAGAAGGTGTTGGAGCGGGAATCCTATATCCTAAGACAAACACTACCCTACTTGAAAAAGACCGTTTCGACGAATTTCATTTAGCGGGTTACGGTGTTTCTATAAATGCCGGACTAAATCTCACCTTTTTTAAACACTTTTTCATGCAGTTAGATTTAAAAGGTGGCTATATTGATATGCCAGATATTAGAACAACTAGCAATACTGCCGAAAGCGCGTCGCAACATTTCTTGTATTTACAACGTGTTATAGCCTTTGGAGGTGTTTTTAATATATAAATTGTTCTAACTTTTCTTTTTATTTTTCTTTTTAGTTTTACGTCTGCGCCTAGGCAATACTTCTTCTGGAAAAGGAAATAAAATAGTCGAATTTTTTTCAGCCGCAATGTTTGATAAAGTTTGATACAATCTTAATTTAATTGCCGATGGGGATTGATCAATTAATTTACCCGCTTCCAATAATTTACCTGCTGCCTGTTCTTCAGCCAATGCTAATATAATACGTGCTCTTCTGGAACGTTCGGCTTCTGCCTGATTCGCCATCATACGCTTCATATTCTCAGGTAATTGAATGTCTTTAATTTTTACATCAATAATTTTAATACCCCATTCTTTAGTCTCTACTTCAACAATATTTTTTATATTGTTTCCCATCTCTTCACGTTTAGATAAAATAGTATCCAATTCCACTTTACCACAAACATCTCGCAAAGCAGCTTGCGATAGTTGCGTAATAGCAAATTTAAACTCCTCCACTTCTAAAACTGCTTTTTCAGGATTTTGAATCTTAAAAAACACAACTCCATCAATACTACAAGGAACATTATCTTCGGTCATTACTTCCTGAGACACTACATTAATTGTAATAACGCGAATATCTACAATTTGAATCGTCTCTACAAAAGGAATAATCCATTTAAATCCTGGCTGAAGTGTTTTAATATACTTACCGAACCTAAATTTTAAAGCGCGCTTGTATTCAAAAATAATACGGATACCTGATAACAAGAATACTATAATTAAAACCGTAAACAATAATGGAGGATTCATGATATATTTATTTTAAGTTAACAATCAGTGAATTAGTATATAATATAGTCAATTATTAACAATTAATAAAATATAATGCATAATTCAAATAATTTTATTTACTTTGCGATTCAAAGTACTTTTATATGGAATCAAAAGATTATTTAAAAGATATCAGCGAAATCAAAAACATGATGAACAAATCGTCTCGTTTTATTTCGCTTAGTGGCTTATCAGGAATATTAGCTGGTGTTTACGCTATAATAGGTGCTACTATCGCCTATTGGCTAGTAACTACATCCGTAAGAGGCTATCTCATATTAGACGGTAAAATATTTAGAATATGTGTGTTTATTTTATTGATGGTAGCCCTTTTTAGTATTGTAACGGCAATCATTTTAACCACTAGAAAAGCCAAAAAGAACGGAGCTAAAATCTGGGACGCAACTTCTAAACGTTTAATTATTAATTTTTTAATTCCTTTAGTAGTTGGTGGTCTCTATATATTAATAATTCTTGGACAGGAAAAATATGGTCAAACTGGAGGCTTAATGCTTATTTTTTATGGATTAGCTCTGGTAAACGCATCAAAATACAGCATTGGAGACATTAGATATTTAGGCTATATTCAAATTATTTTAGGGTTAATTGGTTCTTTATATCCTGGTTATAGTTTTTGGCTCTGGGTTTTAGGTTTTGGAGTCATGCACATTATTTACGGAACTTGGATGCATTTTAAATATGATATTAAATAAATTACAAAACCATGACAACACAAAATAAAAGATTAGGAGGCATTTTACTTTTTGTAACAATTATTCTTATCATACCAATAATCGCTATGCAGTTTTCTAAAGAAGTTAATTGGACTATATCCGATTTTATAGTTGCTGGCACTCTATTATTCGGTACTGGTTTGTTACTTGAACTTGTTTTAAGAAAAGTAAAAAAAATACGAAACCGAATCATCCTATTTTCAATTATTATAGCATTACTTCTTTTAACCTGGGTAGAATTAGCAGTTGGAATATTTGAATCACCATTGGCAGGAAGTTAAATTTTTAATATATTAATTAGATTTCTGCTATAGCAGGAAGTACCAGATGAGCATAATTCACAACATAAATAAAGTATTCGATCACAGAATTAGATTAGGCATTATGTCTATTTTAATGGTGAATGAGTACGCCGATTTTAATATGTTGAAAGAGCTTTTAGAAGTAACAGATGGCAATTTAGCGAGCCATACGAAAGCATTAGAAATGGCAGAATATATACAAGTTGAAAAGTTATTTATAGGTCGTAAACCTAACACGCGATACAGCACTACCAAATTGGGTGAACTTGAGTTTAAAAAACATATAGACGCCCTCGAAAAAATAATTAACAAACACTAGCATTTTTTTTAATCATATACTTTGTATTTCAAAGTACTTTTAATCTAATATTATGGAAAACACAAACACACCTCAGCAAAACAAATTTGGAAATTGGCTAAAAACATCTATTACTGCAAGAATGCTCATGGTAGGATTCTTAGTTATTATTTTACTCATTCCTTTAGCCTACATTAATAGTTTAATAAAAGAGCGTTCAAACAGACAAGAAAGTGTTATTGATGAAATTAACGAGCAATGGGGTGATGAAGTTTTAATTTATGGCCCCATATTAAAGATTCCCTATAAAGTTTTTAAAGACAAAACGCTAACAGATAAGAATACTAAACATGTATATACTGAAACTATTGAAGAAATAAAATTCGCCTTTTTCTTCCCGGAAAATTTAAACATTGTTACTTCTATAAATCCTGAAGAAAAAAAACGCGGCATTTATGCTACTGCTGTTTATAATAGCGCCATGAAAATTACTGGTTCTTTTATAAAACCCGATTTTAATGAGCTGGACATAAAACCTGAAAATATAATTTGGGAAAAAGCAAAAATTATTATTCAATCATCAAATGTAAAAGGAGTGAATCAAGCAAATTTAAAAATTAACGAATTTGATTATAATTTAACTTCAAAATATGAAACAAAAACCAATTTTAACAGAAATGAATTAATACTTCATACTTTAGAATCGAAACCTCTAAATCAAAAAGACACTTCATTTACAAAAGCATTAACCTTTAATATTAATCTAGATATAAAAGGAAGTAAAAGCGTGCAATTTATCCCGATTGGCAAACAAACAAATGCACAAATTAGTTCTAATTGGAAAACAGCAAATTTTTTCGGACAATTTCTCCCTTATAATGGCGACAAAATAACCGAAAAAGGATTTGATGCTAAATGGAAAATATTGGATATTAACAGACCTTTTCAACAACAACATGTAACAGATATACCAGATTTAACAGAGTTTGTCTTTGGAGTTAATTTTATGATACCAGTTGACGAATACCAAAAAAGCGAACGTTCCGCTAAATATGGTTTTCTGGTAATAGCTTTAACCTTTATAATTTTCTTTTTAATTCAGACTTTAAGTAAAATTAATATTCATCCGTTTCAATATTTAATGATTGGGTTGGCACTAACTATGTTTTATACACTTTTGGTTTCTATTTCAGAGCACAGTAACTTTTTAAAAGCTTATTTAATTGCAGGTATTTCTGTAATTGTTTTAATCACACTGTATTCAAAATCTATACTAAAAACTCTCAAGTTTCCCTTATTTATAGGGTTGTCTTTAACGGCGCTATATACTTTCATATTTGTAATAATTCAGTTAGAAAATTATGCTCTTTTAGTTGGCAGTATTGGTCTGTTCTTAATCTTGGCAATTGTGATGTTTGTATCAAGAAAAATAGATTGGAATAACGGTTAATTTTATTGTTTGGTGATGTGTTGCCTCACTCCGAACCCATAATGGTAAGAGTGGGGTTTAACACTCCTCTTTTAATAAAATATATAAATCTTTAACAAAGGATAGAATTATGACACTACAATTCAATAAAATATACGCATTACTTTTCATTACTTTTTTTACAATTGAAATACTAATCGCAACATTCCTAACCCATGGTTTTTTACGTTATACATTTGGCGATTATTTGGTGGCAATACTTCTCTATTGTTTTTTCAATAGTTTTATAAAAACAAGTTCAATTAAAATCGCAGTCGGTGTTTTAATATGTGCATATACCATCGAGTTTATGCAATTTATTAACCTGCTCGAAATACTAAAATTAAATAACAATCATTTAGTAAAACTCGTATTAGGAAGCACATTTCATGTATCAGACCTTATTGCCTATACACTTGGAATTATAACTGTTTTAATTGTTGAAAACACACTTAAGAAGAGTTAATTTTTAACTTTACAAAGTATTTACTATTTTATATTTAAAGGCTTATTGTAAAGATTAAAAATTATCCTTCCCTGTTTTTATCTTGAATTCTTCGCACTATGGATGTGGCTTTATTTCGTGTTAAAAAACGAGGCAAAACAGCTAAAATTTTATTAAACTTCCCTGGAATCGCCACCGTTTTTCCTTTTTTCATAGCATTATAACCATATAGTGCCACTTTAGACGCGCACGCCATATTAAAACTAATCTTATTATCTAATGTATTTTCTGATACTACGCTTTGAAAATCTGTACTGGTAGGTCCGGGACACAAAGCCGTTACGGTTATTCCTGTCCCAATTAACTCGTTTGCAATCGCTTCAGAAAACGATAACATATACGCTTTTGATGCGTAGTAAATAGACATTAATGGTCCGGGTTGAAATGCCGCCAACGACGACATATTTAATATTTTTCCAGAGCCTCGTTTAAGCATGCCATCTAGCAATAATTTTGTTAAATGTGTTGTTGTTAAAATATGCAAATGCAACATGTCTGATTCGCGTTGCCAATCGGTACCTGAAAACGTGCCAAACAAACCAAAACCTGCATTATTAATTAAAACATCAATTGAAACAGGACTAATCTCGTTGATGATTTCGTTAGCAACATTTGGTTTACTTAAATCTTTAACTATGATTTTAACCTGGCATTTGTAAGTATTATTTATTAGAGATTTTACTTTTAAAAGATTTGTTGCATCTATATCAACCAGAATTAAGTCATAATTATCTTTTGCTAATAAAACAGATAATTCATAACCTAACCCAGAAGCAGCACCAGTAACTAAAGCAGTTTTTGTCATTTAAATAATTTCAGCACAAATTTATTCTTTTCCACTTACATAATCTTGTAAATAAGAAAAACGTTCCGTTAGTTTACCGTCCTCTGTAATTTTAGCCCTTTGTAGTATACCATCGGCATCATTATTAAAAAATGCAGGAATAACATGTTGTAAAAACATCTCTCCAAATCCTTCACTTGCGTCTTTAGGAAGTTCGCATGGTAAATTATCTACTGCCATAACGGCAATAGCCTTTTTATCTTTATAATCTATTTCTTCTTCTGTTTGCGGATTGTATCCGTAAATAGGATCTGCAATAGTTGACGCTCTTAAAGTTGTTGCGACTGGTCCGTCTACATCGCAACTAATATCGGCGACTACTTTTATGTTAAAATCAGACGATTTAACGTCATTTCTGGTATATAAAAAGGGCGCACCATCGCCATAAAAATGACCAGCAATATAATAGTCGCTTACTTTTGCAAAACGCATAAAATCAGCTTTATACTCTTTAGGATTATCGAAGAAATCAAACATATCAATCACCTTTCCATCATTGCGTTTGTTATAATCAAGCACATCAATTTTGCAATAGACTGGTTCATTAAAAGTATGGTTTAAATAGTCATCAACTGAAACACTTTTTATGTTCATCGCATCCAACATTTCTTGAGAACCATTGGCAACTTTACCACTACCTGTAAGTAGTATTTTAATATTAGGCACTGAAATTTTGTTCAATTGCTCTATTAACTTGCCTTGGTCATGTACGGTTTCTGCTTTTGGCAAATTCCAAGAGTTATATTTTAATCCCCATGCTCTAAACCCATTATAAGCACCAACAATACCTGCATAACGACCAAAACCTATGAGTCGAAATCCTTTTTTGTTAACAATCGTTTCGTGGTCATATAATTCAATATTCCTTTCTAAAATAGCCTTTAGAAGTTTTCTGTTATAAGGCTGTTTTTTGATGGTATGTGAAAAGAAAAAGTATTTCTTGTTAGGAATAAGATTCTCAATAGGCACTTCTTTTACACCAATTAGCACATCGCAATCGGATATATTGTCTGTTACTTCAAATCCAGCGGCTTTATATTGATCGTCTGAAAATACACGAATATCAGATAATTCAACTTTAAAAACAGCTTCTGGAAATTGTTTTTTTGCTTCTACTAATTTTGCAGGTGAAAAAACTACCCGACGATCTGGTGGTGTTTTGCGTTCTTTAATGATGGCGAATTTCATGTTTACACTAAAAATTGTTGAGTTATAACTGACAAGTTGAAATTTGGTATAAATTTTGCACTAATGTAATAGGTTTTGAATGGTTATACAAACTTTTTGATACCTTTGCACACTGCGTTAAGGTTTGTAGCGACATCCTTTTGTTTTTACAAAAGATTTAGTGGAAAGCCTGACCCGAAAGGGTAACGCCAAAGTACTTTTAATTAATGGGGTCGACTGGTTTTGACAGCGAGATTAATTGAATTGTAAGCACGTCGTGTAATGACTTTGAAACACGTAAAAGACTAGGTCAAACTTTAAACGGCGAGAATAACTACGCTTTAGCTGCTTAATCTGAATAAAGTAAGATTGGCCTAGGTACACAAGGTGTACAAGCTTTATGTCTCCGGAAAGCCTTGGTTAACGGCGTTCCTTTTCGAGACATCGTAAATGTTAACATAGGAAGTAAAATGCTTTGATTTACTTTTGAAACTAAAGAAGATAAGTTATAAATAGGTTGTCTTTAACCAGCTTATAATCGAAAACCCAAGAAAAGAATAAACGTGTAGAAAGCCTTTTGGTTACTTGTTTGGACGAGAGTTCGATTCTCTCCGACTCCACAATTAAAAACCGTAAACGATTATATATCAATTGTTTGCGGTTTTCTTGTTTCTTATTTAGTCAACATTTAGTCAGTATTTTAGGAATAAGGGTGTTTTTTACTCTTTTTTACCGTTATAAAAACAGTTTCTTAAATCAATACAATTATGTTTTTGAAAGTTCGTTTTATTGTTTATTTCAAAATTTTGTCAACATTTTGTTTCGCTTTTTCAATTCTGTTTAAAGTTGATTGTTTTAATTTATCACTTAATGGCTCAATTAAATCATCATAACTTTCTAATTCAATAAGTTTTTGCCAATTTTTTTCTTTTTCCAAAAGCAGTGAAATTGAAGGGATTAAATTGTTTGGGAATCCATATCTAAATTCTTCAGGATTTTTTAAATCATTCAATAGGCTTTTTATTTCTTTATGGTTTTTTAAAATCTCAAAGTATTTTTCAGTTGACTTTTCTTTATTTGAAATAAGAGAAGTGTTTAAAGTATCGAGTGTTAATATTCTTTTTGTTTTTTCCAATTGGTCTTCAGAATACCCCACTGGAATATTTACTGAACCATTCCAACTATTATAATAATCATCATGTGAAATAAACCCCCATGATAAAACCTTTCCATTATGCCAAGCATTTAATGAATCACTTAATCTCTTGTTGTTTTTGGGCGTGTACCCTACTAATTTATTATTTTGATTATAGATGGCAACTGCATACTTGTCATGACTATTTTTTTCACATTGAGCATATCCAACAAAATATCCAATATCAGATTTTGGATCTAATTTACTATAAAACATACCTTTTAATTCAAACCATTTAATTTCTCTTTTTTTGTATAATTCAGTTGCATCTTGATTAATTCTCTTATTTACAGTTCTTTTTGTTGAAGTTTTAATATCGCTTTTAAGGGGTTTATTTGTGTTTTGAAATTTAACTAAAAGGAATCCTGAGAAAATTATAATCAATATGATTATGAGAAATGTAGTCATAACTTCTGCTATTTAAAGAATTTATAGTTTTCTAAAAATAATGAATGCAGTAAGAGTATTTTATGATAAATGTTAGGTTTATAACTGTAATAAATTGATAATCATTTAATTATTATAATTGCCTATAAAACCTAATTAAAACTTTCCAGCATACTTATCAAGACTATGACCGTATTTAAAACTTCTAATTTCGGTTATGGTGTTATGCTCTGAATCATAAACCACTTCAAGAAATAACTAAAATTATAGTATCTAATGTGGCGGTAAATAAATTGTAACTTGAATTAACTTATTTAATGAAAGATAGCTATTTCTTATTTTTATAGTTTTTTAAGACCTCCTCAATTGAATTGATTAATTCAACTGCCTTAGAATTTAAATCTTCGTAAATAGGCTTAATTGATAATTGCTTAGTTAAACGATCATATATAGTTTCTTCCCATTGCCTAAATTCTATCGAAGTTGGTTTATTTATGAACTGCCAATCTTCATCACAATACATATAATCTGCATCAGAGAAAAGATTAAATCCACGAAAAAAATATTTAATCACAGGGGTGTTTTGCATGACTTGTTGTGTCGTCAAACTAACAATTTCGTCTAATTGACTCTCATTTAATGCTACAAATTTATATTCTTTATAATACATTACAATTTTACTTTTTAGCAAATTGTCAGATATTAAGTCTAATTTTCCAGCATTCACAAGTTCAGTATATGCAATATCTGTAAGCTGTAAATTGTTTGCAGTACTGCCAAGGTCTGCACTAGTTAGAAGATTTACGAAATCTTCGGTTGTTTTTTGCTCAGTATACATTTTAAGTATATAATTTTTGTATTCTGCACTCAATTTGTCAGCCAAATGAATATTTTGGTTTATCGAAGCTGTATCCTTTTTAACTTCAGAAAGAAGCCTTTCCAGGTAACTTATTTCTATCTTCCTATCTTTCCTTCCTTCATTCCAATTATT
>Ga0102812_10001074_pt1 | contig 19115 bp, 15 predicted proteins | sample ColrivemetaGS713_FD_79334 | JGI IMG/M metagenome (GOLD analysis project Ga0102812, IMG submission 79334) | Estuarine microbial communities from the Columbia River estuary - Flood tide ETM metaG S.713 | ecosystem: Environmental > Aquatic > Marine > Intertidal zone > Estuary | place: USA... | reverse complement strand
GTCCAACTGCCGCTTGGTTTCAGAAAGTACAGCCGTCTCGCCCTCAATGAACTCGGCGTTTAAGCCACGCGCAATTCGTCCATCTACTGTGCTGCGCATTTTCCGGTAACGCCAATCGCACAGGCAAAGTTGCTCGTCAAAGGAACCCAGAACCAACTCGCCATAGGGCGTTTTTAAATATTGGATGTAAATTGAAATTTACAAATCCCCCAGGCCCTCGGTTCTGCCACCCTCGCCCACCGCCAGAAGGCGCAGCGTGTTGGTGGCACCGTGCTGTTCCATATGGTCGCCACTGGTGATCAGCACGCGGTCGCCGACCGCTAGATAGCCCTGATCGAACAGCTGCTTGATAGCCTTGCGGGCTGCGACCCGCATGGACTGGCCTTCGGAATCGAAATTGACCGGCGCCACATCGCGCATCAAAGCCATGCGCCGGCGGGCGTAGCCGAAACGCGACAGGCCGAACAAAGGCACATTGGCGCGGAACCGCGACAGATAGCGGGCGGTGCCGCCGGATTCGGTCAGGGCGATGATGCCGCGCAGCTGGATATGCTCGGCAATGAACATGGCTGACATCGCGATGGCCTGATCGACGCGTTCGAGATCGCGCGGCGCCGCTTCGAAGTCGGTGTCGTGCTTGAACTGACGCTCGGCGCCGAGGCAGATGCGGTTCATCGCTTCTATAGCCTTGACAGGGTAGGCACCGGACGCGGTCTCGGCGGACAGCATGACGGCATCGGTGCCGTCGATGACCGAATTGGCCACATCCAGCACCTCGGCACGAGTCGGAATCGGGTTGTCGACCATCGACTGCAGCATCTGGGTCGCAGTAATCACCACCTTGTTGCATTCCAGCGCGGTCTTGATGATCAGCTTCTGCAGGCCGGGCAGCTCGGCATCACCAATCTCCACGCCCAGATCGCCGCGGGCGACCATCACCACATCACTGGCCTGGGTGATTTCCACTAAGCGCTCGATGGCTTCGGCACGTTCGATTTTGGCCACGATATGGGCATAGGATCCGTGACTCAGCGCAATCGAGCGGGCCAATTCGATATCGGCCGCGCTGCGGCAGAAAGACACCGCGAGAAAATCGACATCGAGCTTGGCGGCGATGGCGATGTGCTCCTTGTCCTGTTCGGAAAGGGCATCGAGCGAAAGCCCGCCGCCGAGACGGTTCAAGCCTTTGCGGTTGGACAGCGCGCCGCCGGCCAACACTTCGGTGACGATGGTATCGCCGTCGAGGGTCTTTACCATCAGCGCGACCAGTCCGTCGTCCAGCAGCAGGGTGTCGCCGGGTACGACATCCTTGACCAGACCGAGGTAGCTGACACCGACTTGGGTTTCGTCGCCCAGCGGCGCATCCGCGCGGCAGACCAGGCGGAATTCGCTGCCATTGACCAGGTGGACCTTGTCGTTGGCGAATTTTTCAATACGGATCTTGGGACCCTGCAGATCAGCCAGAATGCCGACTTCACGCCCGAGACTGGCGGCAATCTCGCGCACGCGGCTCACCCGCTCGGCATGCTGTTCGGCGGTGCCGTGCGAGAAGTTCATGCGCACCACGTTGACGCCGGCTTCGATGATCTGCGCCAGAACGCCGGGCTGATCAGTCGCTGGGCCGAGTGTGGCGAGGATTTTGGTGCGGCGAAAATTGGTGGCAGTCATCGGGTTTGGTTCTCGTTTCGGGGTGGCGATGTGGATTCAGTGGCGGCGCAGTGGCGGGGCTTGAGGAAAGCAATTCAAGCTTGACACAGTTTGAGCTGGTACGCTTCGGGAAGACATCTGCATACGTTTGCGCCGCGCGAGGGGACGAGCGCTCATGCGCCGCGTTCGAGCAATGCCGTGACTGCTGGAAGCGGTTTGCCTTCGCAGAACTCCAGAAAGGCACCGCCGCCGGTCGAGATGTAACCGACATCGGCCTCGATGCCGAACTTATCGACGGCTGCCAGCGTATCACCGCCGCCAGCGATCGAGAAAGCCTTGGAGCGTGCGATGGCCAGCGCCAGGGTTTCGGTGCCTTTGGCGAAGGCGACGAATTCAAACACGCCGACCGGGCCATTCCAGATGACCGTACCGGCCTGCTCGATCAGGGCCGCATAACGTGCCGCCGTGTCCGGTCCGATGTCCAGAATCAGATCATCCGCCGCCACATCGTGAACGGCTTTCACTGCGGCTTCGGCATCGGCCGCGAAGGTTTTGGCCACAACCACATCGGAGGGAATCGGTATATCGGCACCGCGGGCCTTGGCGTCGGCCAGAATGGCCTTGGCCGTATCCAGCAGATCCGGTTCGTAAAGGGATTTACCAACCGGCAGTCCGACCGCGGCTATGAAGGTATTGGCGATGCCACCACCGACGATGAGTTGATCGACCTTGCCGACCAGATTGGCCAGCAGGGCCAACTTGGTCGAGACCTTGGAGCCGGCGACGATGGCCAGCAAGGGCCGCTGCGGCGCCTCCAAGGCTTTGGCCAGGGCATCCAGCTCCGCCATCAGCAGCGGGCCGCCGCAGGCGATTTTTGCAGCGCGGATGGCGCCGTGGGTGCTGGCTTGGGCGCGGTGCGCGGTTCCGAACGCATCCATGACGTAGACATCGCACAGATCAGCCATTTTTTGGGATAAATACGCATCGTCGGCGCCTTCGCCGACATTCATCCGGCAGTTTTCCAACAGCACCAGCTGTCCCGGCTGGACCTCCACGCCATCCAGCCAATCGCGTTTCAGCGGTACCGGCATACCCAGAAGTTCGGACAGGCGAGCCGCCACCGGCGCCAGTGAATCGGCTTCCAACCAGACACCTTCGGTCGGTCGGCCCAGATGCGAGGTCACCATCACCGCCGCCCCTTTCTCCAATGCCATGCGCAGGGTCGGCAATGCGGCCTTGATCCGCTGCTCGGAAGTGATCCGGCCCTCTTTCACCGGAACATTGAGGTCTTCACGGATTAGCACGCGCTTGCCGCGCAAATCGAGGTCGGTCATCCGGAGCACGGACATGGCTTGGCTTCCTGTTGAAAATTAAGGCTATTGTCGCATTTTTCAGGACATTTCCCAATCCTTTGACTTGAATCAAAACCAATTCCGGTGTGGGCGTTTAGGATTTCGGACATGAGCCATGCCACCCTTTTCGACCCGGACCTGATCCGCCGCTATTATGGTGTCGGGCCACGTTAAACCTCGTACCCGACCGCACCGCAGTTCAATGCGCAATTCGGCAGTACGGAGCTGTTGAAGGCCATCTCCTAAAGAAGCGAAGATCCGATTTCATGCGGTCGCCTACTACTCAGAGTCATCGCATCCCGCCTTGATGCCTTCCTGCCGAAGAAAACGATACCGAGCGAATTGCTGCGGCAGGCATGCTGAACCCCTAAAGCCCGTAGCCTATGCGAAAATAGTCTGAATTCAGGGCGATCCGCATGTCAGAAAATCCGTCAACGCCAACGATTGCCGAAGCCATAGCCATCATCCAAGGCGGCGGCCTGCTGGCGATTCCGACCGAAACCGTTTATGGGCTGGCGGCCGATGCTTACAATGCCGATGCCGTCGCGCGGATTTTCGCCCTGAAAGGCCGGCCGGCCGACCACCCCCTGATCGTCCATGTCGCCGATGCCGAGGACATTGCCGCCTGGGCTGATGCCGTTCCGGATGCAGCATACCAACTGGCAGCGCAGTTCTGGCCCGGACCTTTGACCCTGATTCTGAAAAAGCGCGCGGAGGTGCCCGACGCGGTGACCGGAGGCCAGGATACGGTCGGTCTGCGCAGTCCGGACCATCCGCTGACGCTTGCCCTTCTGCGGGCTTTCGGTGGTGGGCTGGCGGCACCCTCGGCCAATCGGTTCGGCCGAATCTCGCCGACCAGCGCCGCGCATGTGCGTGATGAATTCGGCGATGCCGCGCCACCGATACTGGATGGCGGCCCCTGCTCGGTCGGCATCGAAAGCACCATCGTCGACCTCAGCCAAAACCCGCCGCGTATTCTGCGCGAAGGGCATATCCGTCGCGAGCAGCTTCTCCCTTTTCTACCCGATGTACAAAGCGGTATCGGCTCCGCCAGCCCGCGTGTTTCGGGAAACCTGGACGCCCACTATGCGCCGCGCACCCCGATGCGTATGCTGGAGCGTGAACGCTTGATTGCCGCTGCAACGCATGAAATGCGTTGCGTGCTGTTGGCACTTGATGCGCTACCTGCAGGCACGCAGGGGCTCAGTCTGCCGGCACGGCCCGAAGCTTATGCCCATGGCCTGTATGCCGCCCTGCGCCAACTCGACTCCCGCGATGCCGCACATATTCTGATCGAACAGCCACCGTCCGGACCGGACTGGCTGGCGGTGAATGACCGTATCAAACGCGCCTTGGCCGGCGCAGGTATTTGAGGCAGCCATGCTGATTTCCGAGAGCAAATCCTTCCTGTTCGTACATGTGCAGAAAACCGCAGGAACCAGCCTTGCCGACATTCTGAAACCGCATGCGCTGCATCCGGCCGATGGACACTTGAATAAATTGGCCTCCGATCTGGGACTGGTGCGTGACTGGCGGAAATTCCATTTCCGCAAGCATGCCAATCTTCGTAAAGCGCAGTCTCTGATTCCCGCGCCGGTGTATGACAGCCTGTTCAAGTTCGGCTTCGTGCGCAACCCTTGGGAACGCCTGGTGTCCTGGTATCACTATGTGCAGAAGACACCCTCGCACGAAGATTGCCGGTCCGGCGAAACCTTTGCCGACTTTGCCGCTCGTTTTCTGGAAAAACCAAGACGCGCGCAATGGTGGATGATCGAAGATCGTAGCGGTGGAATGGGACTGGATTTCGTCGGCCGTTTCGAGAACCTCAACGACGACATCGCGCACCTCTGCCAGCGGGTCGGAATCGAGCCGCAGACGCTTCCGTACCGGAATAAAATGGCCGACAAGGATTACCGCATGTTCTATAACGACAGACTGGTATTGGCCGTAAAGAACACTTGGACGCGTGAAATCGACGCCTTCGGATATACCTTCGAGCCCTAAAGAAAAAGCCCGCATTCGCGGGCTTTTTCTTTCATTACTGTAGTGCTCTTATTTCGCGTTCATCAGAGCGAAGGTCATGTCGAGCATGCGGTTGGAGAAGCCCCACTCGTTGTCGTACCAGGAGCAAACCTTGACCAGCGTACCGCCCATAACCTGGGTCAGGGTGCTGTCATAGATCGAGCTGTTCGGATTGTGGTTGAAATCGATCGAAACCAGCGGCTTGCTGTTGTAGCCCAGCACGCCCTTGAGGGGGCCTTCGGAAGTGGCCTTCAGCACCGCATCGATTTCTTCCTTGGTGGTTTCGCGGGCGGCGACGAACGACAGATCGACCACAGACACATTGATGGTCGGAACGCGCATAGAGAAGCCGGTCAGTTTTCCGTTGAGTTCAGGCAGCACCAGGCCGACCGCGGCGGCGGCGCCGGTCTTGGTCGGGATCTGGCTCATGGTGGCGCTGCGGGCGCGGCGCAGATCGCTGTGGTACACATCGGTCAACACCTGGTCGTTGGTGTAGGCATGGATGGTGGTCATCAGGCCGTGCACGATGCCGATTTTGTCATGCAGCGCCATGGCCAAGGGCGCCAGGCAGTTGGTGGTGCAGGACGCGTTGGAGATGACGGTATGCTCGGCTTTCAGCAGATGGTGATTGACGCCGAACACGAAGGTACCGTCGACATCTTTGTCGCCTGGGGCGGAAATGATGACCTTCTTGGCGCCACCGGCCAGATGCGCCGAGGCCTTAGCCTTGGAGGTAAACAGGCCGGTGCATTCCAGCACCACGTCGACATCGTGTGCGCCCCACGGAATCTCTGCCGGGTTGCGGACGGCATAGACCTTGATGCGATCGCCATTGACGATCAGATCGCCACCTTCGGCGGTGACCGTGCCCGGGAATTTACCATGGGCGGTATCGTACTGGGTCAAATGGGCGTTGGTTTCGGCATCACCCAGATCATTGATGGCGACCACCTGGATTTCGTTGGTGCGGCCGGATTCATAGAGGGCGCGCATTACATTGCGACCGATGCGGCCATAGCCGTTGATGGCGACTTTGATGGTCATTACAGACTCCCGGTGGGCGGTGAAAGCGCTATTTTAGCAAAGTTTGCACGGGCACTGGGCAGCGCGCACAGGGATGCTCTATGATGTCTCTGGCTTGAACCTGCGGTTTTCCATGGATCTCGACATCATTGCATCGGCCGGCCTATTTTTTCTGGTGGCCGCCCTCTACTCTTCGGTCGGCCATGCCGGCGCCAGCGGTTATCTGGCGACCATGGCATTGCTCGGCTTCGCCCCGGAGCAGATGCGGCCGACCGCGCTGGCGCTCAACATCCTGGTCGGCGGCATCGGTCTCTGGCGTTTCCAGTGCGCGGCACTGGTGCCTTGGCCAAAGGTACTGCCCTTCGTTCTGGCCTCGATTCCGATGGCCTTTATGGCAGCGCAATGGCACATCCCCAAGGACACCTACAGTCTGCTGCTCGGCGCATTGCTGCTGACTGCCGCCATCGGTGCCTGGCGCAGCGGCCAGCTTTTGGCGCAATCGGGGGAACCCATGATTTCGGGAGCGGTGCCGTGGCCTGCCGCATTGGCCGCCGGCGGCGCGATCGGCTGTCTGTCAGGTATCACCGGCACCGGCGGTGCGATTTTCCTGACGCCGCTGATATTGGCCATGGGCTGGACGCATACGCGCGAAGCGTCCGGCCTTTCGGTGGCTTTCGTCTGGCTGAACTCGCTGGCTGCCATTCTCGGGCTGCTGCGCAGCAATCAAAGCTTTCCTGAAGCCTTGCCGCTCTGGCTACTGGCAGTGGCCCTAGGCGCCGTGCTGGGCACGCAGCTGGGCATCCACCGATGGCCAGTGCACCGTCTGCGCAAAAGTCTGGCGGTGGTGTTGGCGATTGCGGCCGGCAAGCTTCTGCTCACCTGAGCCGCAAGGCTTTTTCGATTACGCTATTTTTTCCGCTACGGCGACCACCGCATCCACGGTGATGCCGAAATGGGCATACAGCTGATCGGCAGGAGCCGAGGCACCGAAAGAATCCATACCGATGACGGCACCGTCCAGACCCACGTATTTGTACCAGAAGTCGCGCGTTCCGGCTTCCACGGCAACGCGTCGGCGGCAAGCGGTAGGAAGCACCGATTCGCGGTAGGCTGCGTCCTGACGTTCGAACATGGTCGTGCTCGGCATCGACACCACACGCACGGCCATACCCTGCTCCGCCAAGCGCTTTGCGGCCTGCACGGCCAGCTCCACTTCCGAACCGGTAGCAATCAGGATCAGCTCGCAGGTGTCGGGCTGGCTTTCGAACAGCACATAGCCGCCGCGGGCGATATCAGCGACCTGCTGTGCACTGCGCAGCTGATGAGCCAGATTCTGCCGGCTGAACACCAGACAGCTCGGACCTCCGCGGCGTTTGATTGCTTGCACCCAGGCGGTAGCCGACTCGACCGCATCGCACGGACGCCAGACATCGTTGTTCGGAATATAGCGCAACGAAGCCATATGCTCGACCGGCTGATGGGTCGGACCGTCTTCGCCAAGCCCGATGGAGTCGTGGGTGAACACATGGATGACATTGGCCGGAATCAACGCCGACATGCGCAAGGCATTGCGCGAATAGTCGGAGAACACCAGGAAGGTCGCATCGTAGGGCAGAAACCCGCCATGCAATGCCAGCCCGTTGGCGATGGCGCTCATGCCGAATTCCCGCACACCGTAGTACACATAGTTGACATCGGCATCGGAGCACGCCACCGACTTCGAGCCTTTCCAAAGCGTCAGGTTCGAATGCGCGAGATCGGCGGAGCCGCCGATCAGTTCCGGCAGCAAGGGCGCGAAGGTTTCGATCGCCATCTGCGAAGCCTTGCGTGAAGCCACCACCGGACCTTCAGCCTGCAGTTTCGCGATGTATGCGGCGGCCTGCTCAGCGAAACCCTCCGGCAGCGCACAGGACAGTCGGCGTTGCAGTTCGGCAGCCGGCTCTGGGTGCGCTGCGGCATAAGCACTGAACAGATCGTTCCATGCGGCTTCGTGCTTGGTGCCGGCATCCCGCGCACGCCAACCGTCGTAAACAGCGCCAGGAATCTCGAACGGCGCATGCGGCCATTTCAGCGCGGCGCGGGTCAATGCGATTTCATCCTTGCCCAACGGCGCCCCATGTGCGCTTTCCTTGCCCTGCTTGTTCGGCGAACCGAAACCGATAGCTGTCCGGCAGCAGATCAGGGTCGGCTCGCCGGTTTCGGCCTGCGCGGTGCGGATGGCCTGATCAATCTCGACCGGATCATGGCCGTTGACATGGCGGATGACCTGCCAGCCGTAAGCTTCGAAACGAGCGGCAGTATCATCAGTGAACCAGCCATCAGTGTTGCCGTCGATCGAGATGCGGTTGTCGTCCCAGAAGCAGATCAGCTTGCCCAGGCCCCAGGTACCAGCCAGCGATGCAGCCTCGTGCGAAACGCCTTCCATCAGACAGCCGTCCCCGAGGAACACCCAGGTGGTGTGGTCGATGATGTCGAATCCAGGACGGTTGAAACGTTGCGCCAGCACTTTCTCGGCCAAGGCGAAACCAACGGCATTGGCCAGTCCCTGGCCGAGCGGGCCGGTGGTGGTTTCCACTCCGGGCGTTTCGGCAGCTTCCGGATGGCCGGCGGTACGCGAATGCAGCTGGCGGAAGCGTTTCAACTCGTCAATCGGCAGATCGTATCCGGACAAGTGTAGCAGTGCGTAATGCAGCATCGAGCCGTGGCCGTTGGAGAGTACGAAGCGGTCACGGTTCGGCCACTTCGGATTCACCGGATTATGCCGGTAGTAGTCGTTCCAGAGCACCTCGGCGATGTCGGCCATGCCCATAGGCATGCCCGGATGCCCAGACTTGGCCGCCTCCACGGCATCGATGGCGAGGAAACGGACGGCGTTGGCTAGTTCGGTACGGGAAGCGCTCATAGGGGCGGCTCGGGTGCGGTGATGAGCTATTTTACCCGAAAGCCGATTTTTCCGGTTTGCCGACACGGAAATGGCCGCTTGCGCGGCCATTTCCGTATGCCGGAAGAGGAGCCAGATCAGTTGACGCGCGGCGCCGGTTTGAGGATGTGCGGGGTCACGAAAATGAGCAGCTCGGCCTTTTCCAAGTCCTTGCTGGATTTCTTGAACAATGCGCCGAGGAACGGGATATCGCCGAGGAAAGGAACCTTGCTGACGTCATCCCGGTTCTTGAACTCGTAGACGCCGCCGATGACCACGGTCTGGCCGTCGTCAACAAGAACCGCCGTGCTGACTTCACGCTTCTGGATCTGCGGCACGTCGCCGGTCGGGGTCGATAGGAAGTCCTTGATTTCATCTTTCTTGACGCCGAGATCGAGGAACACGCGGCCATCCTGGGTGATGGTCGGGGTCACTTTCAGCTCCAACAGCACTTCCTTGAATTCCACGGTCGCCTGCGGGACGGTGGTGGTGCCGGAGGCCTGGGTAGTCACGTAACCGACCTCATCGCCCTGGCGGATGACCGCGGTTTTCTGGTTGGAGGTGATCACGCGCGGATTGGAAATGACTTCGCCGCGACCTTTGGTTTCCAGTGCCTGCAGTTCCATATCCAGGGAGGTATTGGCGCCGAGAATGCTGAAGTTCAGGATGCCGGCCGGATTGCTCAGCGGCAGGTTGACCTGGAAGCCGGAATCGCGGGTCACTCCCGGATCGGTGGCATCGATGCCGTAACGGTCGCTGATGCCGAACTTGGCGCCGAGTTCGCGCGCGAAAGAATCCTGCGCGACCACGATGCGGGCCTCGATCATGACCTGATCAACGGCACGGTCGAGTGTCAGTAGCAGCTGCTTGACTTCGGCGACCTTCTTCGGGATGTCGATTAGCAGCAAGGTGTTGGTACGCGAATCGAAACTGACGCTGCCGCGCGGCGACAGGAAGCCACGCTGCTGGGCGCCTCCGGCACTCGCGCCTCCGGCACTCGTAACGCCGCCACCGGACTTGCTGTTTTCGGTCAGCAGCTTGGCGATTGCCTCGGCATTACCGTAGTTGATCTGGATGTATTCGCTGATGGTTTCTTCACGGGTTTCGATGGCGATACGCGCATCTTCCTTGGCCTGCTCGTAGGACGCGAGTTCCTGCTGCGGACCGATCCAGATGACATTGCCGTCTTTGCGCTTATCCAAGCCCTTGGCGCGCAGAATGATTTCCAGCGCTTGATCCCACGGCACATTGACCAGACGCAGGGTCACATTGCCGCCGACCGAATCGGCCGCGACGATGTTGAGATTGGATTCATCGGCAATCAACTGCAGCACGGTACGCACCGGCACATCCTGGAAGTTGAAAGTGACCGAACGGCCGGAGTAGCTGCTGGTTTTCTTGCCGCTGGAAACGGCACCGGTACGGGTCAGATCGGTTTTGGCGGCAACGGAAGCGACTTTGGACGTGACTTCCACGACATACTCGTTGCCGGTCTGATAGGCCATCATGTCGGCCTTGCCCTTGGTATTCAGCACCAGGCGGGTTTTACCACCCATGTCGCGCGCATCGATGTTCATCACCGGGGTGGCATAGCCGGCCACATCCATCTGGCGGCGCAAATTAGCCGGCAACTTGGCATTGGCGATGTCCACGATCAGCTCGGTACCCTGTTCTTTCATGACCGGTGCGGCATTGGTGCCGTCGAATCGGACGATCATGCGTCCGGAACCGTTATCGCCCCGTTTGAAATCTATGCCTGAAACCGCAACGGCATTATTGGTCGCGGATTTCGGATCGAGGGTCAGCACCAGAGTGTTGCCCACGGCCTGCGTGCGGTACTGGGCGTTCTCGGCCAAATCGACCACGACACGGGTACGGCCACCGGATTCCACGGTATTCACCGATTTGGCGGCACCGGTGGTCAGCTGCAACCTGCGCTGGGCGAAAGCATTGCTGGTTTCCGGCAAATCGATGGCGATACGCGGCGGATTGTCGGTACTGAAGGCCTGGATATCCCCGACTGGCTCAGCGAACTGCAGGGTAATGGCGGTTTTGCCATCGGCCTGCGTAGCGGCTTTGACGTCCTTGAGGACATTGTCGGCCCAGGCAGTCTGCGCGAACAGGAGACAGAGAGCGGCGCTGAGCACGCCGGACTTGAAGCCCGCAGTCCGCGATTTGCTGTTGAAAATAATCGTCATTTCTTTTCCCCACTATTTGATTCGTTCAACGCAATAACCGCCTGCCTTTCGAGCCAACCGCCATTGCCGTCAGGCACCAGTTCAACCAATTCAATGCGGTTGGCCGATACCGCGACCACACGGCCATCGCTTTGGCCGAGATAAACCCCGGGACGGACCCGGTAGGTCACTTTATCGGGTGCCAACACCAGCGCCGAAAGCCCAGGACCGGTACCTATACTGCCGACCATGCTCAGCGTGTCGAGCGTATAAGCTTCAAGCGGCTGACGGCGGCGGTACAGATCGGGACTCGGACCGCCGGTATTGGACATACGGTTGAGCGGCGGTTTGCTGAACGGGTCGCGCAGACCTTCGGGTGAATACACCGCGACCGGCGGATTCTGGATTAGCGGCAGCGGATCCAATGGCGGTGCCGATTTGTTCTTGACCACATTGATCCATTCACGCAGATCGGAATCGCCTTTGGCGCAGGCAGTGGCCATCAGTACGGCAGATGCAAGCAACAGCCAACGGGTGTTGCGCAGCGAAATCATCATGGCGCACCCCCTTCCACCGGAGCCGCGGCCTGTTCATCAGGATCCAGATAGCGGTAGGTTTTGATGGTGCCAGCCATTTCCAGAAGCTCGTTGTTGGTCCCGCGGGGCTTCAATGAAATGTCATGCATGGTCATGATGACCACGCGTGGCAGAGATGCCACGCCACTCATGAAGGCACCGAACTGGTGGTAGTTGCCGACCATGCGGATAGATATCGGTTTTTCCGCGTAGAACTCGCGCGGCGTTTCCGGACCCGGCTGGAACAGCTCGTTGGTTATTCCGCTCTGCAGGGCCTGCTGCGACACGTCAACGATCAGATCTGGCATTTCATTTTTGCTCGGCAGTTGGCGCAGCATCTGCTGGAGGATTAGCTCCATCTGTACCAATTGCCGTTTGAGCGGCTCCAGATTGGAAGCGCGCACCTGCTTGTTTTCGAAATCGACGCGCAACGCGGCTTCTTCCAATTCCAGACGCAGCATTTCATCACGCTTGTCCTTGATCATGAAGAACCAAGCACCCAACAGAATCAGGAAAATCAGGAAAATGCAGACGCTGTACTTCAGTTCCTTCGGCCAGGATCCCGAGGCCTTGAAATCGATGTCACTGAGATTGATGTTCTTCATTGCGCACCCCGCTGTTCCGGTGCGGCCCCGGTGTCCTGACCCGCTTCCGCGGCAGGCGCCTTCACCTTGGCATTGAGAATGAATTCATACGGCAATGCACGATCGCCGCCGCGCGCCTCGATCACGGTCAGATCGGGATCGGATACGACCGGCGAAGCCATGATGTTGCGCATATAGCTACTGACGCGCGCATTGGACTGGGCGCGGCCTTGGATCACTAGGTCGGGACCGCTCTGGCGGATGGTCGTGATCTGGGCGCCATCGGCGATGGTCTTTGCCAGTTCGGTGAACAGGCCGACCATTTCATAACGCTTGCCCTGCAGTTCCTCGATGACCCGCTTGCGGGCCAAAAGGCTTTCCTTGCGTTTGTCGAGCTCTTCGATTTCCTTGATTTTGAGCTCGACCGCCGCGATTTCCTGGCGCAGCAGTTCATTGCGCTGGTTCTGTCCGGTGACCTGTCCCGAGTAATAGAGGTACACGAGGGCGCCCAGCACCAGGCCGGCCACGGCAGCCAGACCCAACATGCCGTTGAACTGGCGCTGCTGTGATTTGCGGCGCTCTTCGCGCCATGGCAATAGGTTGATTTTGGCCATTAGTCGAAACTCCTCAGGGCAAGTCCGCACGCAATCAGCAGGGCCGGCGCGTCGGCGGCCAAGGCATGCGCCTGGACCCGCGGGCTGACCGTCATGCTGGCGATCGGATTCGCCGTCATCGTGCTGACGCCGAGGTGCTGTTCTACGACCTGATCGAGGCCGGCAATCGATGAGGTGCCGCCGGCCAGCACGATCTGGTCGACGCGGGAGAAATCGCTGCCGGAATAGAAGAACTGCAGCAGACGCGAAATCTGCTGGGCAACCCCTTCTTTGAAGGGCTCGAGTACTTCGGATTCATAGCTTTTGGGCAGGCCGCCGTGTTTTTTGGCGACGCCGGCCTCACTGAAGCTCAGGCCGTAGCGGCGCATGATTTCCTCGGACAGCTGCTTGCCACCGAACACCTGTTCGCGGGAATAAATGCTGCGGCCTTCCTTGATCACGTTCAGTGAGGTCAGATGGGCGCCGATATCGACCACCCCGGTCAGGCCACCGGCGGGAATATCGAGTTGGTTCAAAATGAGTTTGAAGGCGTTTTCGAGCGCGAACACTTCAACATCGACCACTTTGGCTTCAAGACCGGCGATTTCGAGTTCGGCCTGGCGGGCTTCGACGTTTTCAGTACGGGCCGCGGCAATCATCACCTGCACGGATTCGGTATTGGGAATCGGTCCGAGCACTTCGAAATCCAGACTGACTTCCTCCATCTGGTAAGGGATATGATTGGAGGCTTCGTCGAAGACCTGCTCTTCCATGGCTTGGTCGTCGACACCGCCGGTCACGGTAATGACCTTGGTGATCACCGATGATCCGGAAATGGCCACGGCGGCATGTTTGGATTTACTGCCGGACTTGGCAACGGCGCGCTTGATGGCGGCACCGATGACTTCGGTCTGCACCGCAGACTTATCACCGGTCGGATTGGCCGGAAGCGACTCGACGGCGTAATGCTCGACACGGTAGCGACCCGCGCTTTTGCTCAGCTGCAGCACCTTGACGGCTTCGGAACTGATATCAATCCCGATCAACGGCGCTGATTGTTCACCGAATAATTGCACTGTTTCCCCCCAGTTAGGCATTTGAACGCCATTATTTATGCCGTTACGGTACATTCTTATGCATTTACATTTATAACGATTTTCGGTTTTTTAGCAAGTTATTTACTAAAATCGTCCAAAACCCCGGATGCGTCAGAGCCTTCCGGCACGACTTCAGCCGGACAGGCTACAATGAAGCTCCAAATCACGGTATTTTTTGTGGCAAATGGCATGTTAAAAATAATCAAGTGGTTGATTGTAATAGCTTTTTTAGGCATTTCCGGTCTGGCACTGGGCCTGACCATCGCCTTTTTCAGCATCATGCCAAATTTGCCCGACGTCACAGAGTTGAAGCGTGTCGACTGGCAAATGCCCCTGACGGTTTACAGCAGCGACGGCAAATTCATTGCCGAATTCGGTGAAAACCGACGCTACCCAACTCGCATCGAGGACATTCCCGCACAAACCAAGAACGCCGTCATTGCCATCGAGGATGCCCATTTCTACAAACACATCGGCCTGGACTGGCGTGGCATAGCCCGTGCGGTTTGGCTGACTGTGACCACCAGTGATGAACGCGTTCCCGGCGGCAGCACCATTACCCAGCAGGTGGCGCGGAATTTCTTCCTCAGCAATGAATACAGTTATTTCCGGAAGTTCAAGGAAATGCTGCTGGCCTTGAAGATGGAGCGCGAGTTGAGCAAGGACGAGATCCTCGCTCTGTATCTCAATAAGATCTTCTTCGGAAACCGCGCTTACGGGATCGCGGCGGCGGCTGATTTCTACTACGGAAAGAAACTCGACGAGCTGACGCTTGCCGAATCGGCGATGCTGGCCGGCATTCCGAAATTCCCCTCCAGTGGCAATCCACTCAGCAATCCGAAACGCTCAATGATCCGGCGCAATTACATCCTGCAACGCATGGCCGAGGAAGGTTTCATCACCGAGGCTGAGATGCGTACGGCACAGGTCGAACCGAATATAGCCAAAGCACATGAACAGGTCACCGAACTGAACGCGCCCTACCTAGCAGAAATGGTGCGCATCGAAATGGTGCGCCGCTATGGCGACAAAGCCACCGATAGCGGCTTTAAAGTCGTCACCACCGTCAGCAGTAAAGACCAGCTCGCGGCGCAGAGTGCGGTTCGCAACGGGCTGATGCAATATGACCGCCGGCATGGCTGGCGCGGGGCCGAAGCGAGCATCGAACTGGCCGGAAAATCCGAAGCCGAATTGCTGAAAGCCCTTCGCCAACGTCCACGCATCGGCGGTCTTCCGGCGGCATTGATGCTTTCGATCAGCGGCAATTCGGCAAAAGCGCTGCTGGACGACGGACGCACCCTCGCGCTCGGTCCCTCAGCCGCCGACGGAACCGGAAAATCCCTGTCGGGTGCAGTCAAAGCCGGCGACGTGGTTCGGCTGCAGGAAATGAACAAGGCCATGCGCTTGGCGCAGATTCCGCACGCTCAGGCCGCGCTGGTATCACTGGATCCGGAAGACGGAGCCCTGCGCGCAGTGGTCGGCGGCTTCGCCTATTCGGCCTCCAATTTCAACCGCGCCACCACTGCCAAACGGCAACCGGGCTCGAGCTTCAAACCGTTCGTGTACACCGCGTCCTTCGAGCGCGGCTATTCGCCCTCGAGCATCGTGTTAGACGCACCGGTGGTATTCAAGGACCGTAAAGGCAATGTCTGGCGGCCGAAGAACGACCGCGGCGGCTTCATGGGCCCGATCCGTCTGCGCGAGGCTCTGGTGCAGTCGCGCAATCTGGTGTCGGTCCGCCTGCTGGATGGCATCGGGGTGAATTACGCCCGGGATTACATCACCCGCTTCGGTTTCAGCAAGGACAGCCTGCCGGCCAACCTGTCGATGGCATTGGGCACCGCCTCGCTGACGCCGATGTCGGTAGCACGTGGCTATACCGTGTTCGCCAACGGCGGCTACCTGGTCGACCCCTATTTCATCCGCAGCATCGCCGATACCGACGGCACTATGATTGCCTATACGCATCCGAAGCGCGCCTGTGCGCTCTGTCCGGAACGTCATGCCGGCGATGTCAGCAAGGCGGTGGTGGTCGATGGCTTCGATCTCAGCGCGGACGGTCTCGGCAAGAACGATACCGCTCAGAACACCAGCATATTCGATCCGGCTTTCGTGGGTCCTCCGGTGACGGCACTGGCACCGCAGACCATCGATCCGCGTAACGCCTTTCTGATCAGCGACATGATGCTGGACGTGGTCCGGCGCGGTACCGCGGTGGAAGCAAAAGTGCTCAACCGGCCCGACATCGGCGGCAAGACCGGTTCCACCAACGATCACCGCGATGCCTGGTTCTCCGGGTTCGGCGGCAATCTGGTGACCACGGTCTGGGTCGGCCGCGATGATTACACACCGCTGGGATATGGCGAGTACGGCGGACGCGCCGCATTGCCGATCTGGATTGACTACATGCGCGTCGCGCTGGACGGTGTGCCGCCGAAGAATATGGAGCCGCCGGTCGGCATCATCAAGTCGGCGAACGGCGACTATTTCAAGGAAGAACAATACGACCTAGAAATGATGCAGGTCCCCTCGGATGAATCCTTCCAACAGCAAACCGAACAGGCTTACGACATCTTCTGAGCCTGCTTTCCGCTACCCATGTAAAACGCCCCTTGCGGGGCGTTTTACATTGATGCAGGCTATCAGCGCTTGGTCAGCGGCGTGTAATCGCGGTTGACCGCTCCGGTGTAGATCTGGCGTGGACGGCCGATTTTGTTTTCCGGGTCGTTCTGCTGCTCGAGCCAATGCGAGACCCAGCCGGCGGTGCGCGCGATGGCGAACATGACGGTGAACATCTCGGTCGGAATGTTGAGCGCCTTGTAGATGATACCCGAGTAGAAATCGACGTTCGGGTAAAGCTTGCGCTGGATGAAGTAATCGTCCTTCAATGCCGCTTCTTCCAGACGCATCGCGACTTCCAGCAGCGGATCGTTGACGCCGAGTTCGTTCAGTACTTCATGGCACATTTCGCGGATGATCTTGGCACGCGGGTCGAAGTTCTTGTAGACGCGGTGACCGAAGCCCATCAGACGGAAGCCGGAGTCTTTGTCCTTGGCTTTGGCAATGGCGCTGCCGACATTTTCTGGACGGCCGATTTCATTGAGCATGGTCAGCACGGCTTCATTGGCGCCGCCGTGCGCAGGACCCCACAGCGCGGCGACGCCGGCGGCGACGCAGGCATAGGGATTGGCGCCGGTCGAACCGACCAGACGCACAGTCGAGGTTGAAGCGTTCTGTTCGTGGTCGGCGTGCAGGATGAACAGCAGGTCGAGCGCCTTGGCTGCGATCGGTTTGAGCGCCAGCGGTTCGCTCGGCACCTCGAACATCATGTGCAGGAAGCGGTCGACGTATTCGAGATTGTTCTTCGGGTAGCGGATCGGCCAGCCGATGGAATAGCGGTAGCAGGCGGCGGCGATGGTCGGTACCTTGGCCAGCAGACGGATGGCGGCCAGACGGCGCTCTTCCGGATCATCCAGATTCAAATCACTATGATAGAAGGCGGCCAGCGAACCGAGCATACCGGTCAGCATCGCCATCGGGTGGGCGTCGTGACGGAAGCCGTAAAGGAAAGTGCGGAAGGCCTCGTGCATCATGGTGTGATGCGTGACTTCGTGCTCGAACTTGGCCAGCTGGCCGGCATCCGGCAGCTCGCCGTTCATCAGCAGGTAGCTGACTTCGGTGAAATTGGAGTGTTTGGCCAACTGTTCGATCGGATAGCCGCGGTACTGCAGGACGCCGGCATCGCCGTCGATGTAGGTGATCGCGCTGCGGCAGCTGGCGGTCGACATGAAGCCCGGATCATAAGTGAAGCTGCCGGTTTCCTTGTAAAGCTTGCCGATATCGACGCAGTCCGCACCGGTGCTGCCGGAAAGTACCGGAAGTTCGACAGTCTTATCGCCGGCCTGCAGAGTGAAGGATTTGTTGGACACGGCTCGCTCCTGTGACATTGGCCCGACGGGCGCACGTTGGCTTAGGTGCATTATTATCGCACAGCTGTGATTACCACGTCATCGTTCACACAGGCGAAAAAAACCACCCGAAGGTGGTTTTTCCGGAATTACTTGGCGTACCGTTTGCGGAACTTGTCGACGCGGCCGCTGGTATCGACCAGCTTCTGCTTGCCGGTATAGAACGGATGCGAGGCCGACGAAATTTCAACTTTCAGCAGCGGGTATTCCTGGCCGTCTTCCCATTTGATGGTTTCCTTGCTCGACAGGGTCGAACGGGTCAGGAAGGCGAAATTGGAGGTCACGTCCTGGAACACGACGTCTTTGTATTGCGGATGGATATCGGCTTTCATGGGGAACCCACTGGATGTGCGTGAATAAAGACGGAAATTATAGCCCAAACCGGACCTTGCCGGCAAGTTGCATTGGCGTTTTGTTCAGCCGTGGACCCCTAAGGCATCCCGGATCCGTTCCTCGAACCGGACCTGATCCACCTGCAACACGATCTCAGCCTGAGCCGGCCGGCCGGAGCGCCCCAGCCAATCGACCACGGTTGCCCCGCGGGATTGACTGCCGACGGTTTCCACACACAGATAATGTCTTTGTTTTTCAATAATATATTGCGGATACAAGGCGGCCATCATGGCCAGAGCATCGGCGCTATGCCAGTGATCGCCACGCCTGCCCTCAGCCCAGAGCCGAGTTTTCCGGGAAATCCGGTCGTAAAAATCAGCCCTCGGGTTACCGGCCGCAAGCCAATCCTCGAACGTACTGTGGCGGAAGCCATGCCGGAGCACGGCCTCCCAGTCGACCAGCTCGATAGCCGGAAAACTTTCGAAAACAATAGCGGCGGCCTCGGGGTCGAAGGCGATGTTGAATTCCGCGGCAATGCTGGTATTGCCCTTGCCGGTCACGGCACCGCCCATCACCACCAGACGGCCGATCCGGGACGGCAAACTCGGATCGAGTCGGACCGCAAGGGCCAGATTGGTAAGCGGTCCGAGCGTAACCAGCAGCAGCTGACCGGAATGGGCATGCGATTCACGCAAAATGGCAAGCGCGGCATGCACGCTTTCGTGTCGGCGCTGCGCCGGCGCATAGCCGATATCGCCGAAACAGTCCCGGCCATGCACGTACGAGGCATCCTCAGCGGCAAACACCAGCGGCCGGTCGCAACC
>Ga0102812_10001073_pt1 | contig 19129 bp, 18 predicted proteins | sample ColrivemetaGS713_FD_79334 | JGI IMG/M metagenome (GOLD analysis project Ga0102812, IMG submission 79334) | Estuarine microbial communities from the Columbia River estuary - Flood tide ETM metaG S.713 | ecosystem: Environmental > Aquatic > Marine > Intertidal zone > Estuary | place: USA... | reverse complement strand
TCAACATATAGATTTGGTGGAGAATATAAAGTAAAACAATTTAGTTTTAGAGGAGGATATCGTTTTGAAGAAAGTCCTTATAAAAATGGATTTACTGTTGGCGATTTAACAGGCTACTCACTTGGTATCGGTTATAGTTTTGGTAACACTAAATTAGATATTACTTACGATCAAGCTAATCGCACCGATGAAACATCGTTGTATAATGTTGGTTTAACAGATGCTGCGGTAATTGACAAAACAAATTCTAACGTCACATTATCATTGAGTTTTAATATATAAATTATATTTCGAAATAAATTTTAAAAAAGCTTGAACCTAAAAATTCAGGCTTTTTATTTTGTTGTAATCTTTTTACTAAAGAGCAGACAAATACAATATAATTAATTGTTTCATATTACAAATCATAAGAAAAGTGTTTTACTTATCTTTGCAGACTAAAAACGAGAATATTTTCGCAGATGAAACTTCCATAACGTACTATAGATACTCATGAAAATGACTATATGGAAGCTACATGTGACCTATAAAAAACAATAAAAAAGACACATGAAAATTGAAAATAACATAGAAGAATTCGAATCTTTGGGAGATGACCATGTTGGAACATCGTCTGATACGCCATTGCGTAATGATGCTTTTAAGCTTTCAAATGAAGAAAAAATAGACATAATTAAGGATGATGTTCGCCATATTATGGAAACTCTCGGACTTGATTTAACCGACGATAGTTTAAATGGCACACCTAACCGTGTTGCCAAAATGTTTGTTAAAGAAATTTTTGGCGGTTTAGATCCTAAAAGAAAACCAGGTGCTTCTACTTTCGAAAATAAATATAAATATGGTGAGATGTTGGTTGAAAAAAACATTACTGTTTATTCAACTTGCGAGCATCATTTATTGCCCATAGTTGGTAGAGCACATATTGCTTATATTTCTAATGGTTCCGTTGTTGGACTATCAAAAATGAATCGCATTGTCGATTATTATGCAAAACGTCCACAAGTACAAGAACGATTAACCATTCAAATAGTAAAAGAACTTCAGGAAGTACTAAATACTCAAGATGTTGCTTGTGTAATTGATGCCAAGCATTTATGTGTAAATTCAAGAGGAATCAGAGATGTTGATAGCAGCACAGTGACCTCAGAGTTTGGAGGAAAATTTAAAGAAAAAACGACTCGTAGAGAATTTTTAGATTACATCAAGTTAGAAACCAAGTTTTAAATTGCTAAACATTAAATTATAATGCAACTTTTTCAGCAGCATCAAATAAAATTATACAATTCACTTTCCGGAACTAAAGAAATATTTAAACCAATTAACGAAGGTTATGTGGGGATGTATGTTTGTGGTCCAACGGTATATAGTAATGTACATCTAGGAAACGTTAGAACCTTTATGTCTTTTGATGTTATTTTTCGTTATTTAAAACACTTAGGTTATAAAATTCGATACGTCAGAAATATTACAGATGCTGGTCATTTAGAAAATGATGCCGATGAAGGTGAAGACCGAATTGCTAAAAAAGCACGTCTGGAACAGATAGAACCTATGGAAGTAGTACAACGCTACACTGTAGACTTTCACAATATATTAAACATATTCAATTTTTTACCACCGAGTATCGAGCCTACTGCGACTGGTCATATCATTGAACAAATTGAACTTATTAAAACTATTTTAGAAAATGGTTATGCTTACGAAGTAAACGGCTCTGTTTACTTTGATGTACATAAGTTTAACGAAACCCATAATTACGGCATATTAAGCAAGCGTAAACTTGAAGATCTAATTCATAACACCCGAGAATTAGATGGGCAATCAGACAAAAAAAATCCGCAGGATTTTGCACTTTGGAAGAAAGCCGAACCGCAGCACATTATGCGTTGGCCATCACCTTGGAGCGATGGATTTCCAGGTTGGCATTTAGAATGTACTGCTATGAGTACGAAGTATCTGGGAGAACATTTTGATATACATGGTGGTGGAATGGATTTAAAATTTCCGCATCACGAATGTGAAATAGCTCAGAATGAAGCGGCCAAAGGGCAAGCACCTGTAAATTACTGGATGCATGCCAATATGCTTATCATGAATGGCAAAAAGATGGCAAAATCTACCGGTAATTATATTTTACCTGGTGAGATTTTTACAGGAGAAAACTCAAATATAACTAAAGCTTTTTCTCCTAGTGTAGCGCGTTTCTTTATGTTACAAGCGCATTACAGAAGTATTTTAGATTTCACTAATGATGGTTTATTAGCAAGCGAAAAAGGGTTTTACAGATTGATGGACGCCATTAATCTTTTACCGGAATTACATTCTTCTGAAACATCATCTATTGACATTAATTCATGGAAACAGTCGTGTTACGATGCCATGAACGACGATTTTAATACACCCATATTAATCGCGAATTTGTTCGAAGCTGTTAAGTACATTAATCAGGTTAAAGATGGTTCTGAAACTATAAATGCTGATGATTTATCTCTTTTGAAAAACACAATAAATGCTTTTGTGTTCGATATTTTAGGTCTAGAAAATGTGACTAAAACAGAATCGGGAACCGATAAATTAGCTGGTGCCGTAGATATTTTAATTAAACTAAGACAAGATGCCAGAGCAAATAAGGATTTTGCATTGTCAGATAAAATTCGAGATGAATTAGCTGAAGCTGGTATCCAATTAAAAGACGGTAAAGAAGGCACGTCGTTTTCTGTAAACTAGTTTGTAGTTAAGCCGAATGTTGTTAAGTGGTCGTCGACTAAACAACTTAATAACTCACAAAAAACAAATGAAGAAACTACTCATAGCACCTTTTTTGTTTTTGATAAAAGTGTATCAAACACTTTTGTCACCATTAATGCCTGCTACCTGCAGGTATCAACCCACATGTTCATACTATACTAAGGAAGCTTTACAAAAACACGGTTTATTTAAAGGTGGTTGGCTGGCTATTAAGAGAATATTTAGTTGTCATCCATGGGGCGGTTCCGGGTATGATCCAGTTCCTTAGTAGCTAAATATCTATTTTAGAAATCATGAATTTTTATTAAATTCGATTTATATCTTAAAGTATGACCGATTTAAAACTTCTAGCGTATTTAGAAGGCTATTTAACCGAATCCAGAAAGGAAAAATTTTCTAAAGTATTGTCTCAACGCACCAAACACTTTACGGTTGCTACTGAAGATGTATTCCAGTTGCATAATACAAGTGCCGTAATACGCAGTTGTGATGTTTTCGGGATACAGGAAGTTAATATTATTGAAGAACGAAATTCTAAACGTATTGACAGAGAAATAGCCATGGGAGCACAAAAGTGGGTAGATTTAAACAGGTTTGGTTCAGTAAAAGATTGTATGGCTGATTTAAAACTGAATGGTTACCAAATAGTAGCTACTACACCTCACACTAACGATTGCGAATTACACGAATTCGATGTAACAAAAAAGTCTTGTTTTTTCTTTGGAAGAGAAACGGAAGGATTATCTGAAGATGTTTTAAACGAAGCTGATTGTTTTTTAAAAATACCAATGGTTGGCTTTACAGAAAGTTTAAATATTTCAGTATCGGCAGCTATAATTTTAGAGCATGTTACGACAAAGCTTAGAAAAACCAATGTTAATTGGCAATTAACAGAGGAAGAAATATTTGAAAAGCGATTAGATTGGATAAAAAAAACGATTAGAAGTTACGATGAAATTGTGCAGCGTTTTTATATGTAATCGTATTTTTTTGTATATTTAAGTTATTAAAAACTAATTGGTTATGATTGTTTTATTATACATATTAATTGGTGTTATAGTGTCGGTAATAATAATAATGTTTGTAGCGCCACAAAACTATGAGGTGAGTAGGAGTATTGTTATTAGCAAACCCGTTGATGAAGTTTTTAATTATTTAAAATATATTAAAAATCAAGATGATTGGTCGCCGTGGAAAAAGAAAGATCCAAGTATGAAACAAACTTATATCGGGGTTGATGGCGAGGTTGGTTTTATTGCTAAATGGGAAGGCACTAAAGACGTTGGAATGGGAGAGCAAGAGATTTTAAGCATTACAAAAAACCAAGAGGTAAACTCTAAATTACGATTTTTAAAACCTTGGAAATCGGAATCGGATGCCTATTTGAGAATTGAAGCATTAACTAAAAACAGAACCAATGTAACCTGGGGGTTTACTGGTAAAAACCCAATGCCTTTTAATGTGTTTATGTTGTTTTTTAACATGGACAAAACGGTAGGTAAAGATTTTGAAGAAGGGTTGTCGAGTTTAAAAAATGTTTTAGAGAGATAAATAAAATCAATACTAATTGATAAGAATAAAAAAAGGAAGCATTCGCTTCCTTTTTTTATTTTCTATTTCTATTTAAAACTTTATATTCTTCGTAGCATTCGCTAATGGCATCTAATAGCTGTAAATCGTTGGCGGTCTGTATAAAACCTTTCGAGTAATTACATCTACTAACAATTTCATCCAGATCAACGCGATCAACCTGTAGTAAAACAGTTAACATTTCTCTGTCAAACCTTGTGGCTAATAAATTTCTAATTTCATCATCCTCCTTCATCTTTTTTAACTTTCGCATTTCGTTAGGTTTTTTTCCAAACATACGATGTAAAAAATCTGCCGGATTAAAAATAGAGCCAACAATTTTCGTTAAAGTTCCAGGTGAATCTGCTTCGTAACCAGTGCTAGGTAAACCCGAAATACTATAACAATAATTATTATTTATAATAGGTACTTGTTTAATATCTACTTCTAAATAACCTGTTAATTTTAACTGATTTACAACCACTTCCTCTAGCGCTAGTGCCAATTCCGTTAATTGAATTTTAGAACTTCCAAATTTAAACCAGTCGTTAGTAACCCGAACCCTTATAGATTTAAACCCTAAATAAGAAAAATGTAACGTATCATTAACTTTGGCGAAAATTTGAAATTTACCTTCACTATTAGTCGCAGTTCCTACAACCTGATTCAGATTAACGATATTTACGCTTTCTAGTGCTTCTCCTGTAGAAGAATTAACCACCTCTCCAGTTATTTTGTCAGTTTGTTGTGCCATAACAATAGATGACGTAAATAAAACTAAAAAAAGGAGTAGGTTATTTTTCATGTGATTACTTTGTAACGCTAATTAGGTTATAAAAATACTAAACAAAAAAATAATAATCTGTTTCTATATTTATTTTGACTTAAAATTAACAGTTACTTCTAATTAGCGTCTAGAACGTCTTGGTCTTGAAATTCCAGAATCACTTGAAGTCGAATCAGCACCTGAACGTCGTGCAGCTCTGTTTGGAGCTGAGCTACCAGATTTAGAATCGCCTCCTGAGCGTCTTGGTCTGGACTCGTCGCTACCTCTTCTTTCGCTTCTGCCTCCAGAATCGCCTCTTGAACTAGAACGTCTATCACCGCCGCTACTGCGTCTTTCTCCACCTTTCCTATCATCGCGTCTTCCACCACCACTGCTACGTCTATCGTTGCGTCTCCCACCACCTCCGCGGTTTTCAGAAACTTCAACGTTTACAAAACGGCCGTTGTGTTTATAATCAGTGAAGAAGGCTAATATTTTATCTTTTAATTCATTTTCAGTATTAAAGAACGAGAAGCTATCTTTAACTTCTACTTTAAATACGTCGTCTCTTCCAAGTTCTAAAACTTCTTTTAAGAAGTCTTTTAATTGCATCCAGTCAAAACCATCTTTACTACCAACATTTATAAAATAACGTGTAGAATCTGAGCTTCCTCCAAAATCACGACCACCTTCACGTCCGCTATCACCATCACCATCTCTATCGCGAATACCAGCATCTGATACATTCAGGTTTTTAGATTTTTGATAATAGTTATAGAAACGTGTAAATTCAACCGAGAAGAATTTTTTAATTAATTCATCTTTAGTTGTATCTTCAAATAATTCATTAATACTAGATAAATGTTTGTCAATTTCGTGATTAACCTCCGTGTTATGAATTTTATTGGCAAGTGACATTAATTGTACTTCACATATATCTGATCCATCAGGAATGTCTTTTTTCTCGAAGGATTTATTAATAATACGTTCAATACTTTTTATTTTACGTACTTCACTTTTAGAAACAATAACCATTGAGATTCCTGTTTTACCCGCACGTCCTGTTCTTCCAGAGCGGTGCGTATAAATTTCAGGTTCATCTGGCAATTGGTAATTTATTACGTGTGTAATATCATCAACATCAATACCACGTGCCGCTACATCGGTAGCAACAAGCATCTGGATTTGGTTTTTCCTGAACGAGTTCATTACCATATCACGTTGATTCTGACTTAAATCGCCATGCAAAGCACCAGCACTGTAACCATCTTCAATAAGACGTTCAGCAACTTTTTGAGTATCATTTTTAGTTCTGCAAAATACCACCGAAAATATATCCGGATTTGCATCTGCCAAACGTTTTAAAGCATCGTAACGATCTCTTGAGTTTACTAAATAATATTCGTGCGAAACCTGACTTGTGCTTTCATTTTTATTTCCAACCGTAATTTCTTTCGGGTTTTCCATAAATTTTTTGGCAATTACAGAAACCTCTCTAGGCATCGTGGCCGAAAATAACCAAGTACATTTATCTTCTGGCGTGTTCGATAAAATATCGGTAATATCTTCATAAAAACCCATGTTTAGCATCTCATCGGCTTCATCTAAAACAGCATATTCTATTTTTGAAATATCAACCAAACGTCTGCTAATCATATCTTTTATACGTCCAGGCGTAGCAACAATAATTTGTGCGCCTTTTTTTATATCTCTTGCTTGGTCAGTTATACTAGCACCACCGTAAACAGCAACGACATTTAATCCTTTACAGTATTTACCGTAAAGTTTCATTTCGTTAGTAATTTGTAAACAAAGTTCGCGGGTAGGCGATAATATTAATCCTTGCGTAGTTCTGCTCTCAATATTAATTTTTTGTAGCATCGGAAAACCAAAAGCTGCCGTTTTTCCTGTTCCGGTTTGGGCTAAAGCCACTAAATCGGTTTCAGTTTCTAATAAAATTGGGATTGCTTTGTCTTGAACTTCGCTGGGTTTTGTAAAACCTAAATCGGTAATAGCGTGTAAAAGGTCCTCATTAAGACCTAAATCTTGGAATGTGTTCATTCGTGTATAAGTATTCGATTTGTTATGTGGTGTTACATAAGAAGCGAATCGACATACTTAAACCTAAACTCCTAGTAACACATCCTCACTCTGAGGAATTATTTCAAGCGGCAAAGGTAATCAAATATTTATAATTAACTAATAATTTGTCAATTGTTTGATTTTGGGCGTTTTAACACGCTTTGCGCTCTATCTTTTTAAGGTCATTGGAAGGAGGAACGACTGAGGTAATCTGTTTAATTTTAGTTTTTGGATTATTTTTTTCTATCAAATTAAAAAGGATGCCGCTTCAATCGTTAACGCAGCTATCTGCCCTGTTCATTACGAAGAGTTGGTGATATGGTAATTTACTTTTTTTCTACTAGTTATTTACGCATGTTGTGCTTTCGTTATTTTTTTGTTTCCAATTCTAAAAGTTTAACTATTTCCTTATTTAATTTGATACATCTTTCTTGTCTTTCAAGTAGAATTGTTTGATTGACAATTTGATTTTCTACTAAATTTTCGAACTCAGATGATTTGAGCATTTCATTGTTATTAATTTCAAATCCAGATTCTGGAAAACTTATTCCTCTAATTTGTTCATCCGTAGTCATTTTATAAGCATTTAGCCAACTTCCATTTTTCACTACGTATAAAATAAGATGTTTATTAAATTCAAGGGATAGTTGTTCTTTATCTTTTAATGTTTCTAAAGTCGGAAACCAAGAAGAAAGTCTATTACGTAAAGCTTAAGTTTGATTATAAATTAAAGATATTAAATTTAAGTATATAAACCAGAATCAACCAAAGAAGGGATTTTCGTAAGTAAGCTACGTCAAACAGATTAATTAGACACAGCTTAAGTTCGTAATTAATTAAATTAAGTAAACGCTTTATTTTGTATCTTTAAGTAGACTTAAGGAAAAAATTCCTGAGAATACTTTATGGTAAGTAGAAAAAACATGAGTCCGTTTATTCTTTTCATTATCATACTCATGCTATGGCAATGTAAAGGCAATAAGGAAGAAGATATCCGGTTGATTACTTTTAAAGGATCAAACGTTGCACGTTTTTTAGATTTTAGCACAAGTTTTTCTGCATTGGACAGCCTTGGTTATGTTAACCTTTTGACACGCAACGGCGACTGGATTTCCACCAATAATTTTAGTTTTTTTGTCCGTAGAGATTTGGCAGACACCCTACGTGTCCATGAATTAGATTCATTAATATATATCAATGGGGATTTAACCGGGATTTCTATCTCAAAGGATAGTCCACCACTATCTTTTTTTAACCAACTTTCAGCAGAAGAAATTTCCCATCTACGAACCATTCAATTTGAGGAACCTATTTGGGATTCCATTAGGCCATATTTGAAAAAAATAGCCCTTCTAAACCCTGCGGTCGACATAGTTTATTTTTCTGAAATGGACTCAGTAGCCCTCTTAAATCGGGATTTGCTTTGGCTTTCCCAATATTTTCGCCCAAGGGCGTTATTTCTTGGGCATGAAACAGATTCTATTTCCTTTTCCAGTCTTGCAAAATTTCCTTCCTTAGAAACCCTCATGCTTGCCCTTCCAATAAACGGAAATAGTTACCTTCCTCACCTTCCTCATTTGAAAGAGATAATTCTTTTTAATAACGAAGACAGTACTTCCATAGGTTCCTGTTTTTTTATAAAAAACCTTGATTTAGAGAGTTTAACAATTATTGATAACAACGGAGGAACTATTGATTGTGCTGCTTTAAATAAGTTGAAAAATCTTCGGAATCTTCACATGGAGTCGGATAGCATAGTCCTCAATGATATATATGTACATCATCCTCACCTCAAGTACCTAGATTTGAGACTCAACAAGGAGGGCGTTTCCATTTCAGGTATCTTTAAGAAAAACAAACTGAAATGGCTTTCTCTTCATCCGGCTGATGGTCCCTTTATGGGGCAAAATCCCAAAGTGTTGCAGGATTCTTTTCCTGAATTGGAATATCTTGAATTTGAAAATAACGATAGCCTATTGGATTACCGTAATTTTAAAAACTATAAAAAATTAAAATACCTTGTTGTTTTTGGTAAAGTGGGGTTGGATTCAACGCTCCATAATTTGGATCATCTTCGTTACCTTTCTCTTTCTGATACTTTTTTAAAGGATTCAGTAAATGTAGTCAAATTACAGAAAGCATTGCCAAACACTATCATCACTCCAAATTCGGGAGCTTGCTTGGGTTCAGGTTGGTTGTTGCTTATAATTCCCTTGGCAGCTCTCTGGTTTTATTTTTTAAAGCCAAAAAAAATATAGAGGTCAATGATTGAAAAATCTAAAAGAATTATATTTAAACCTCTTGCTCTTACTGGGGGTTTATGGTTTTTTTCATTGTTTATCAATTTTGATTTTCCCATAAAATCAATGGCCTTATTTGCTTTGGTAATGGCAGGTTTCTGGATGCATTCTATCCATAGAGAAATCCCTGGCTCCGTATTTTCGACATCCTTATGGCGTTTTAAGAAGTCCATTAACTGGATTTTGATTGCGACCATTTTATCCTTGGTAATTTCCATTTATTCACGAATTGAAGACGGCTTACCGGCGATACCATCAAAAATCGGTGCATTTGTAATAGTGGCTGTCCTTATCGGTTTTGTCGAGGAAGTGGTTTTTAGGGGATTTGTACAGGGAGGCGCACAGCAATGGAGCCAAACAGGAGCCATCGTCTTGGCGTCAGTTTCACATGCTGGCTACAAAGCGCTGTTGTTCGTTTTTCCATTACAGCACCTTAACAACAGCGCATTAGAACTATTTGGATATACATTTATGGCGGGACTAGTTTTGGGCTATTCCCGTCATGTCACAGGATCTTTATGGCCTGCGATTTTGGCACATTGTTTTTTTGACTTTTGGTTATATATGGAGCAATCTTCTGCCCCTTGGTGGGTGTGGTAAATTTATTAGAATATTTCGTATTGTACGCCCTTCTAGAACTAACGGGTTTTATATGCTATAGTTTTTATTCAAATTTAATCTTCAGCTTAAGTACAACTCGTAATATAGTAACTTTTATTACTCACATATCCCGTAAATATATCAGGGTATGACAAGTTTTTTGTCTCTTTTATCCTGTAGATATAAATGTTTTTTCTTTTTTAAATGAAGAGTTTTCTTAATGGTTTTTCAACATTAAGAATGGTCATGTAAAACTCTCAGAATTGTATTAGTTACTACTTCCTCAAATTCCTTATTCGTTCCAACAACGTAGGGTGCGAATAATGCATAAAAACATACGCGGGATGTGGCGTTAAATTACTCAAACTATTTTTAGATAATTTCTTTAACGAGGTAATTAAAGGCTCTGCTTTAAAGGTGTTTTTAGCATAATCATCTGCTTGGTATTCAAATTTTCTGGAAAACAGATTCATTATTAATCCTGTAATTTCCGAAATAGGTGAGTATAGCATTCCAAAAGCAATCAATCCAATATGAAAACTCGGTATTTCAACACCCAACGCATTCGATAGCATAGGATTTGAAATAAACAAAGACAAAAGATAAAGCGTTAATCCGGTTAATAAAATAGAGCTGATTAAATTAAAAATAACGTGCTTCTTTTTGTAATGACCCACTTCATGAGCTAACACCGCTACAATTTCATCTTCATCCAAATCATTAATCAAAGTATCATAAAGTGTCACGCGTTTTTCATTACCAAAACCAGAAAAATAAGCGTTTGCTTTGGTACTGCGTTTAGAACCATCTATTACAAAAATTTTATCCAATTTAAAACCGACAGTTTCAGCATACGCAGCAATTTTATCACGTAAATCTCCAGCTTCCAAAGGTGTTTGTTTGTTAAATAAAGGCACAATAAGTTTAGAGTAAAACATATTCATAAACAATACAAAAACAGCAACAAGTCCCCAGGCATACAACCAAAAATTGGTTCCTGTCGATTGGTAAAACCAAATAATAAGTGCTAAAATTCCCCCGCCAACAATAGCCATCATTAACCAACCTTTTATTTTATCGAAAATGAATATTTTAAGTGTGGTTTTATTAAATCCAAATTTTTCTTCAATAACAAATGTGCTGTAGTATGAAAAAGGCGTGGTAATAATATCACTGCCAATCATGATGATTCCAAAGAAGATTAGTGCTATGATAATGGAATTGTCACTATAACTCCTGGCGATATTATCTACAAATTCAAATCCATCAAAAATTAAAAAACCTAAAGTTAAAACAATAGAAAAAGTGGAGGTTAAAATCCCAAATTTATAGTTTGTAGCCTTGTAGTTTTGTGATTTTTTATATTCGGTTTCATCATAAACATCCTGCAAATCTTCAGGAAGAGCGTCGTTAAAATGTTTTGCGTTTAGCGCATCTAAAACTTTATCAACTATAAAATTGATGATTAAAATGGCGATGATAATGTAAAATAATGTTGTTGATGTCATGTTCTTTTGTCATTGCGAGACTTTGAAAAGGTCGTGGCAATCTGTTTGTTAATGATTTGTAATATTTTTTCAAGAGATTGCTTCGTCGTAAAAAACGACTCGCAATGACGGTTCATTTAAAATCCCGTTGTCTTTTCGCTTCAAAAATAAGAATTCCCGCTGCAACCGATACATTCATGGAGTCTATTTCACCTTGCATGGGTATAATAATATTTTGGGTAGCACTTTCTAACCACGCGTTACTTAACCCAGTCGCCTCAGTTCCAACAACAATAGCAGTTGGTTTAGTGAAATCTTGGGTATTATAATTAACCGAAGCTTGCAAAGCTGCACAGTAAATATTTATATTATTAATTTTTAGAAATTCAATAATTTCTGAAGTCGACCCCGTTACAATATTATTCGTAAATACACAGCCCACACTAGAGCGAATAATATTAGGGTTATATAAATCAGACTTTGGATTCGCAATAATTACAGCATCCACATTCGCAGCATCAGCAGTTCTTAAAATGGCACCAATATTACCTGGCTTTTCAGGTGCTTCAGCGACCAAAATTAAAGGGTTTTTAATTTTAATTGTTAATTCAGTTATATTATGATTTTTGCTTTTTGCTACGGCTATTACTCCTTCAGTAGTATCTCGATAGGCTAATTTTTGATAGACATCACTAGAAATGGAAATGATTTCTGGTTGATGCGTTGATTTGTTTATGAATTTATGTAATTCAGTTTCAGAAATAATATCTGGATTGAATAAAATAGTATCCAATTTGTAACCCCCTTTTAATGCCAATGTGATTTCACGCTCCCCTTCAATTAAAAACAAGCCGCTTTTTTTACGTTCGCGCGATTTGTCTTTTAATTGAACCAGTTGCTTTATGTATCCGTTTTGAGTACTTGTTATTTCTTTCATAGGAATGTAGCAAAAGTAAATGATTTAATGTAATTTGAATGCCTTTTATGCGACAAACAATCCTCAATCAATTACACATTAAATGAAAAACATATTTTTATTATTGGCAATTATAACTTTAGTTTCATGTAAAAATAATACTAAAGAAACACAAAACTATTCCGAAGAAGAATTAGATATAACAACAAGTATTTACCCTGAAAACATATCAAAAGTATTTAAAGCCCATGGAGGTCTAGATGCATGGAGCAAAATGCAATCACTTGTATTTGCCGTTCAAAAACCAGATGGCGATGAAATTACTACAACGGATTTAAAAAATAGAAAAGCCCTAATAGAAATGCCGAAACATACTATAGGTTTTGATGGCAAAGTGGTGTGGTTGCACTCAAAAGACACAGCGACTTTTAAAGGAAACCCTAAATTTTATTACAACCTCATGTTTTATTTTTATGCGATGCCTTTTATTTTGAGTGATGATGGTATAGTGTATGAAGAGTCAAAACCATTGTTATTTGAAGGTAAAAGTTATCCTGGTATAAAAATTTCTTATGAAACAGGCATAGGAGAATCGCCCGACGATGAATATGTTTTATATTATGATGCCGATACCAATCAAATGGAATGGTTAAGTTATACAGTAACTTATTTTTCTAAAGAAAAAGCAAAGGAATTTCATTTTATAAAATACAGTAATTGGCAAATAGTTGAAGGATTGTTATTACCACAAACTTTAACTTGGTATGATTATAAAAATAATTTGCCAACTACAAAGCGCAACGATTTGCAATTTGTAAACGTTAAGCTCTCATCAGATAAACCTAATCAAGAAATTTTTGAAGTACGCGAAGGAGTTGAAGTAATTGAGTAAAATTACAACTTTCGCGTTTCAAAATAATTAACGAAAAGCGCCACGACATAACTATAGCTTTCCATACCTTTTGCTTGATGATTCGCTTTTAGGAATGAACTATAGGTCATTTTAAAAATTGGCTCCATGGGGTTTTGGTAGGCCTCCCAAAAATCGCGCGCTTCCTTGAAATTATTTAAAACACCTTTATTAACAGATTCGTAAAGCTCTTCAAATAAAATTTCATCACGACGAGCTATTTCATTTAGGCAAAATCGTAACGCAAAGGTATACCCAGAATAATTAAAATAAATATCGTCGTGGTTTATAGCTGCTAAGCAACCAATAAAATTGGCCTCATTTTCGGCGGCATACCCCAATTGATGTGCCATTTCGTGAGAAGTGGTGGTTGGAAATAAATAGACTGGAATTAGGGCATCTACTTGAGCTTCGTTGGTTAATGGATTTAAATATCCACTAAAACCCATATAGGTTAACGGATAACTAAACAACGATTTTTTAGCACTATTAGGGTAGTATTCTAAATTAGGAAAGGTTTCTTTTAAATTATCATAACCTTGAGGAGCTAAATTTAAAATCTCACTTTTGCTATAGGGAATATCAATTTTCAAAGTATCATCGCCCGCAATTTTATTATAAATGGCATTCGATTTCATTATTAAATTTTTTGTTACACTTACAAGTTGTTCTGTGGTGTATTGAGATTTTAAACTTAAACTTTTATGTAATGGTAGTCGGTAATAATTCAGGCCCCAAAACAAATGAAAAGCAAAATAAACAATGGCTACAGCACTTGCCACATCAATAAAATATTGTTTTGTGTCTTTTCGCAAGCGTTTTCTGTTCACATAAAACCATCTGATTATATAAATAATAGCTAAAACATACACCAAATCACCAAATGAAAACGGAATCCAACCTAAAGCAAATCTAAAAAGTTTAGAAATGTATAAATAAAAGCCATTGCTATAATAGGTTTCAATTAATTCCGGATAATGGGATAGCCATTTTATCAATAAATATTGAGGGATTAACGAAAGTGCAATAACCGTCTTTATGTTTTTTAGCATGTTCAAAAATAAGGAAATGTTTATTAATCCTGAATAGATATAGTATCTTTGTAAAACTTAAAGAAAACATTATGAATTCAGAAATAAGACAATTAAAACCACAACAACTTTGGAGTAAATTCGCCGATTTGAACGCGATACCTCGTCCCTCTAAAAAAGAAGAACGTGTTATCGCTTTTATGATGGATTTTGGGAAAAAGTTAGGCTTAGAAACTATAAAAGATGAGGTAGGTAATGTGATTATGAAAAAACCTGCGACGGCTGGAATGGAAAACAGAACCACTGTTGTTTTGCAATCGCATTTAGATATGGTGCACCAAAAAAACAACGATACCGACTTCGATTTTGATAAGCAAGGTATCGACATGTATGTTTACGGTGATTGGGTTCGTGCTAGAGGCACCACGCTTGGTGCCGACAATGGTTTGGGCGTTGCTACTATTATGGCAATTTTAGAAAGTACCGATATTCCGCATCCAGCTATTGAAGCCTTATTTACAATTGATGAGGAAACAGGTATGACTGGGGCGAAAGGTTTAAAAGGAGGGTTGCTTAATGGCGGAATTCTTTTAAATTTAGATACCGAGGAGGATGATGAAATTGGTGTAGGATGCGCTGGAGGTATTGATGTTACAGCAATAAGAACTTATACAGAAGAAGAAACACCAGAATTTAAAACGGGATTCAAGATAACCGTCAAAGGATTACAAGGTGGTCATTCAGGTATGCAGATTCACGAAGGCCTAGGGAACGCCAATAAAATAATGAACCGTTTGTTATTTGACGGGTTTGAGAATTTTGGTTTACGAATCTCTGAAATTGATGGAGGTAGTTTGCGAAATGCGATTCCGAGAGAAAGTAAAGCAATTGTAGCTGTTGATACAATTAACGAAGAATCGTTTATAGCAGAAACTACCGAATTGGCAGAAGCTATAAAAACAGAGTTGAAAACGATGGAACCAGATTTGGTTATTTTAATTTCTAAAGTAGAAACTCCAAAAGTAATCATGGATTTGGGCGTTCAGGAAGGGTTAACTAGAGCTATTTATGCAGCACAAAACGGTGTTTACAGAATGAGTGCCGATATTCCAGAATTAGTGGAAACCTCAAACAATTTAGCTAGGGTAGTGGTGAAAAATGGTAAAATTAAAATTGCTTGTTTAACACGATCATCTGTTGAAAGTTCTAAAATGGATTTGGCAAATACACTACGCTCTACATTTGAATTAACAGGCTGTGAAGTGGAATTGAGTGGCGATTATCCTGGATGGACACCAAATATGGATTCACCCATTTTAAAGATAATGACGCAGTTATATGAAGATTTAAACGGAGAAAAACCGCATGTAGCGGCGTGTCATGCCGGGTTAGAATGTGGTATTCTTGGAACAAATTACCCAGATATGGATATGATTAGTTTCGGGCCTAACATTAAAGGAGCACACTCTCCAGATGAACGTGCTCAAATTTCATCAGCTCAAAAATATTGGAAATTTGTTTTAGAGATTTTAAAAAACATTCCGGCTAAATAATTTCAATCCTAATATATAAAGGAAAAGTATGCAGGGTGAAAGTAATTTGGCTTTATTAATTCGAGGCATGCGACCTAAGTTGAATGAAGGTGAGTTTGTTTTTACTTCCGTATTAGATATTAATACTATCGATAGACAGTCTACTTTATTTGAATTTAAAGAGAAGGAAGGAATTACAATAGTTATTGAACGCCGTAAAGCTGATGAATTAAATCTTAAATATGAATTTGTCGCATCTTGGATAACCTTGATGGTACATTCCGCATTGGAAGCCGTTGGTTTAACAGCTGCATTTTCGCAAGCACTAACAAAACACAATATAAGTTGTAATGTAGTCGCTGGTTATTATCACGATCACATTTTTGTAGAGGTGAAGGATGCTGCAAAAGCGATTACAGTTTTAGAATTATTATCTCAAGAATATTCATAAACAAGAATAAGATTTATAAATATTTCAATATAAATAAAAAGCCTTAACAGAAATTTGTTAAGGCTTTTAAGTTTAGTTTAATGTTTAGTTACTGTTTCCCGATTTCACGGGAATGACAATCTTAATAGAAATCTCGATACTGCGCATCGAGGAATATTTTTTTAATTATCCATTCATGGATATTAAAAATTCTTCGTTATTTCTAGTTTGTTTGAAACGATCGTTAATAAATTCCATAGCTTCAACAGGGTTCATATCCGCAAGGTATTTGCGCATCACCCACATACGTTGAATTGTGTTTTCATCTAATAATAAATCATCTCTTCGTGTGCTTGAAGATGTTAAATCGATAGCAGGGAAAATTCTACGGTTAGATATTTTTCTGTCCAATTGAAGTTCCATGTTACCAGTTCCTTTAAATTCTTCAAAAATTACTTCGTCCATTTTAGAACCTGTTTCTGTAAGTGCAGTAGCTATGATAGTTAAAGATCCACCATTTTCTATATTACGTGCAGCACCAAAGAAACGTTTTGGTTTGTGTAAAGCATTAGCATCTACACCACCACTCAATATTTTTCCAGACGCTGGTTGCACAGTATTGTAAGCTCTTGCCAATCGTGTAATAGAATCTAAAAGAATGACTACATCATGTCCGCATTCTACCAAGCGTTTTGCTTTTTCAAGTACGATATCAGCAATTTTAACATGCTCATGTGCTTCCTTATCAAATGTTGAGGCAATCACTTCACCACGTACATTTCGTTGCATATCAGTAACCTCTTCTGGACGCTCGTCAATTAATAAAATCATTAAGTAAACCTCAGGATGGTTGGCAGCAATAGCGTTCGCAACATCTTTTAGTAACATGGTTTTACCCGTCTTAGGTTGCGAAACAATCATTCCACGTTGTCCTTTTCCAATAGGAGCGAACAAATCCATAATTCGTGTAGAAATAGTGCTTTGTTTTTCAGCTAAATTGAATTTTTCTTTTGGAAATAAAGGCGTTAAATGCTCGAAAGAAACACGGTCTCTGACAACTTCTGGCTTCTGACCATTGATTTTTATTACTTTTATTAAGGGGAAATATTTTTCACCCTCTTTTGGTGGTCTAACGTGTCCTAATACAGTATCACCTTTCTTTAAACCAAATAATCTAATTTGAGATTGTGATACATAAATATCATCAGGAGATGATAAATAATTATAATCTGATGAACGTAAAAAACCATATCCATCTTGCATAACATCCAAAACACCTTCACTTTCAATAATGGCATCAAATTCAAAATCTGGCTCTCTATATCTGTTTCTGCCATCTTTATTTCCAGCATCTACATTACCATTTTTTTGATTTTTATGTGGATTTGGACTTTTTTGAGGCTGATTTTGATTATGCTCTCTTTTTTGATGTGGTGGCTTTTGTTGTTTATCGTTTGGACGCTCGTTTTGAACTCTAGGTTTGGGCGTGTTAACAGTTTTTTTGACTTCTTTAATTTCTTGAGGCGCTTTCTCTTCTATAGGAGCTACTGTATTATCAACTACAGTTTTTTCTTCTTTTTTTACTGGCGCTTTTTTAACAGGCTTTACAACACGCTGTCTAGGTTTTTTTTCTTCCTTTTTTTCTGGAGCATTAACAGTAGTAGGTTGTGGTGTTGGTTCTATTACTGCGGCTACAGCTTTTGGGTTGGTAGCCTGATGATCTAGTATTTGATAAACTAAATCAGCTTTTTTTAAAGAACGATACTTTGGGACGTTCAATTTCTGTGCAATCTCCTGTAAATCAGAGATTTTCTTTTCGTTTAATTGTGAAATTTCAAACATTGATGTTTAATTGAATATGTTTTTTTTGAATATAAATTTGATTATTCTGAAAAAATTGATTTTTATTCTGAAGAATTAACAACCTCTACGTGTGGTTGTTGAGAATTATTACTGCAATTATACAACTTTATTTTAATTTTTTAAGCTTATTTTATAAAAGAAACTATTATTTTTGCTCTCAAGTATATTACATTTTTATGTTACAACGTATCCAAACCATATATCTATTTATCGCTGCCATTATATCGGCGGGATTAATATTTGTACTACATTTATGGGTTACAAATGACGATGTTATTGTGTATGCTAAAGATAATTTGTTGTATTTAGGATTGTTTCTTGGGTCTGCATTACTATCATTAATAACCATATTTAAGTATAAAAATAGGAAGTCTCAATTTATGTTGGGACGACTTAACATCATATTAAACTTTATTTTACTAGGATTTTTTGTGTATCAATCTCTAAATGTATCTGGAGAAACGGCGGTTTCTGAGAAAGGTATTGGGATGCTTCTCCCTATTGTTTCTATCGTGTTTTTGGCTTTAGCCAATAAGGCCATCAAGAAGGATGAAGATCTCGTAAAATCTGTAGATAGATTGCGATAAAACCTTATATCTTAGTAGTATTAGTGCGTTAAAACCCAGAGTGAAAGCTTTGGGTTTTTTAGTTCTATTATTTGGGCGCTGCCTGCCGGCAGGCAGGTTACCCAAGGGTCGGGCTATACGTTACAAGTCCTCGCTCGTTCCTCGCTGTGGGCTTTTCACTCCTATCCCTAACGCGAAAACAAGTTAACCACAAAGTCCTTACCAAAGAGAAGAGGTCATTAATGGTATTTCAAAAAATAAGACATAAAAAAGTCTGGAGTATTTCCAGACTTTTTGACTTTTACTATAACAAAATGTTATTTTAT
>Ga0102812_10001070_pt1 | contig 19163 bp, 24 predicted proteins | sample ColrivemetaGS713_FD_79334 | JGI IMG/M metagenome (GOLD analysis project Ga0102812, IMG submission 79334) | Estuarine microbial communities from the Columbia River estuary - Flood tide ETM metaG S.713 | ecosystem: Environmental > Aquatic > Marine > Intertidal zone > Estuary | place: USA... | reverse complement strand
TAGCTGCCACGTTTGTCAGCATTTCGGCTTTGGCTGCACAAAAAATGAGCGCATGGCTTTTGCGCCCTGCGCTGATGATACTGCAATGCGATCCGATGAAGCCTGTCGAGCCCGGTTGTGCCATCGGCCGTTTGGGCTTTCGTTCAGATGTTGCGCAGGGCTTTGGACATCTGCTCACATTGGGACGCCATGGGCTCCCGCATGGACCCTGCAGCAAGAGAGTAGGTGCCGAAATCTTTCAACGTCACCTGAAGCTGGTAGTACGGGGCGAGTTCGGCTTCACGGATTTCCTCGACCCAAATGCGTTGAATCTGATCAACCGGAAGACAATGTGTTTCCACACGTCCCAAAAAGGCACAGCGCAGTGTCACCAGACCCTGTCCCGGATGAAGACGCAGACTGGCCATGGGTTTATCAAAAACCACGCCTGCGCAGGCAATGGCGAGAACCCAAAGCCCGGCCAGCAAAATGGGCCAGGACAACCCGACGCTGGCAACCAGCGGCGCGGGATCCATCAGCGCGAGGACAGTGAACCCTGCCAATGCTGCAACGCAGGCTGCCATGACAACCCGATCGAGGGCGGTTGTACGCGCGCCTATCGTAAGGTTGCCAATGTGGCTGTCCGGCTGATGGCCCGTCATTTTCTTGCTCCTGTTCTGGTGCGCAGGATCAGGGAAAAAGCGGCACAAATATGTCCAGAACCGAGAATCGGCGCCATTTCGCTCAACCCTGAGTGTCGCGTCGGTTGGTGAAAAACCGCGTTGGTGGACTTTCGATCCGGCCGTCTTTGCGCAGAAAGCCAGATAGTGGCGGCGATTGACTCAGGTCAAAGCCGTACATGTTGCGACCTGTCAAACGTCACTGGACCCAATTGAGAGGAGCCACCATGTCCCACACGCCGCACGAACTGGCCGATGAGTTTCCCGAGCATCTGAACCGGTTGCACGAGTTGCGCGAAACGAATGCGCATTTTCGCAAGCTTGCCGATGAATATCATGAACTGAACCGAGCCGTACATCGGGCCGAAACCAATGTCGAGCCGACGGATGATCTGCATGCCTCGGAGATGCGCAAGCAGCGGCTGTATCTGAAAGATCAGATCGCGGATCTTCTCAGAACGAACTGAGCGGCTGCGGCGCGGGTGCTATCGCCCCTTGCGGCGCTTGACGCCCCCGCGCATGCCGCCGCGGCCCATCGTGCTGCGGCCTGATGACTTTTGTGCATCGTCCACCGCTTTTTCCACCGCGTATTGCCGCGCCATCGGGTCGTCCGCGATCGCCAGATCAACGGCTTCAAGCCGCTTGACCTCGTCGCGCAGACGGGCTGCCTCTTCGAACTCGAGGTTTTCTGCCGCCTTGCGCATGTCGGTGCGCAGCCCGTCCAGTACGGACTGCAGATTCCCGCCCGCAAGACTCTTGTCGACCTTCGCGGTGACGCGGTTCATATCCACATCGCCCTTGTAGAGTCCGGCCAGAATGTCTTCGACGTTCTTTTTGACCGTGGCAGGTGTGATGCCATGTTCCTCGTTATAGGCAATCTGTTTGGCACGACGGCGGTCGGTTTCGCCCATCGCACGCTCCATCGACCCGGTGATGCGATCGGCGTACATGATCACACGACCATCCACATTGCGGGCCGCGCGACCGATCGTCTGGATGAGAGAGGTTTCCGAGCGCAGAAACCCTTCCTTGTCCGCGTCCAGAATTGCCACGAGGCCGCACTCGGGAATATCCAGCCCCTCGCGCAGCAGGTTGATCCCGATCAGAACGTCGAACGCACCCAGCCTCAGGTCACGCAGGATTTCGATCCGTTCGATGGTATCAATGTCCGAGTGCATGTAGCGCACGCGGATGCCCTGTTCGTGCATGTATTCCGTGAGGTCTTCAGCCATACGTTTGGTCAATGTCGTGCACAGCGTCCGATAGCCGCTGGCAGCCACTTTGCGCACCTCGTCAAGCAGATCATCGACCTGCATCTCAACCGGGCGAATCTCGATCATCGGGTCCAGCAGGCCTGTTGGCCGGATGACCTGTTCGACAAAAACGCCACCGGTCTGTTCGATCTCCCAACTGGCGGGTGTGGCTGATACGAACACTGACTGCGGGCGCATGGCGTCCCACTCCTCGAACTTCAGCGGGCGGTTGTCCATGCAGGACGGCAGGCGGAAACCATGTTCTGCCAGCGTGAACTTGCGCCTGTAGTCGCCTTTGTACATGCCGCCGATCTGCGGCACGGACACGTGGGATTCATCGGCAAAAACAATCGCGTGATCGGGGATGAACTCGAACAGGGTCGGGGGTGGCTCGCCCGGCGCGCGCCCCGTCAGATATCGCGAATAATTCTCGATGCCGTTGCAGACCCCCGTGGCCTCCAGCATCTCAAGGTCAAAGTTCGTGCGCTGTTCCAGCCGCTGCGCTTCCAGCAGCTTGCCGTCGCCGACCAGCTGATCCAGCCGGGTGCGCAGCTCCTTCTTGATCCCGATGATGGCCTGGCTCATCGCGGGCTTGGGGGTCACATAGTGGCTGTTGGCATAAACGCGGATCTGATCAAACGTGTCCGTCTTTTCCCCGGTCAGCGGGTCGAATTCGGTTATGCTTTCGAGCTCTTCGCCAAAGAACGAAAGCCGCCATGCGCGGTCATCCAGGTGGGCGGGGAAAATTTCCAGACTGTCGCCGCGGACCCGAAACGAGCCACGGAAAAATGCGGCGTCGTTGCGCTTGTATTGCTGCGCAACCAGATCGGCGATCACTTGCCGCTGGTCATAGGATTTGCCTGCTTTCAGGTCCTGCGTCATCGCTCCATAGGTTTCCACGGACCCGATGCCATAGATGCATGACACGGATGCCACGATGATCACATCATCCCGCTCAAGGAGGGCGCGGGTGGCCGAGTGGCGCATCCGGTCGATCTGTTCGTTGATCTGCGATTCTTTCTCGATATAGGTGTCGGACCGCGCGACATAGGCTTCAGGCTGGTAATAGTCGTAATAGCTGACGAAATATTCGACCGCGTTATCCGGGAAAAAGCCTTTGAACTCGCCGTAAAGCTGGGCTGCCAGCGTTTTGTTTGGCGCGAGGATGATCGCAGGGCGCTGGGTCGCCTCGATCACCTTGGCCATGGTAAACGTCTTGCCCGTGCCCGTGGCGCCCAACAGGACCTGATCGCGGTCGCCCGCGACCAGACCTGCAGTCAGATCGCGAATGGCGTTGGGCTGGTCGCCTGCGGGTTCGAAGTCCGTCGCCAGCACAAATTTGCGCCCGCCTTCCAGTTTGGGACGGGCGCGTACGTCCGGTGCCGGGTTGGCCAGCGCGGCATTGGTCTCCACGGTATCGGATTTGGCGAACGGCATGTATGCTCCTTGTGACCTTCCATAGGTGTCATGTTTTGCCAGAGGATCAAGAGGGATGGACCTCTGTCCTGTCAGAAAGTGCCAGGGGATTGCCGCTTGCCTGCGCCGCAAATCGGCGCATGGTATCGGCGGATGACATGGCACCACAACGAAACATGACAAACACAGGCCGGACCAGCCTTCGGTGGCCGGGCTTTGCCCTGATGCAGTACCGGCGGCGGTCTTGTCGCTCATGATTGAGGCGCTTGGTTGATTTGCGCGCAAATGTCGCCTTGCTCCGGCGCGCCATTTCTCGGATACTCGCAAAATCGAAATTCAGGAGCCTTCGCCCATGCGCGCACGTATCTACCAGCCCGCCAAAACCGCAATGCAGTCCGGCTCTGCCAAGACGCATTCCTGGGTATTGGAGTACGCACCTGCGTCAGCGCGCGAGGTTGATCCTCTGATGGGCTGGACATCTTCTGATGACACGCAAGCACAGGTCCGGCTGCGGTTTGAAACCAAAGAGGCTGCACTGCAGTACGCTCAGGCGCACAAGATCGACGCGGATGTCCAGATGCCGAAAACACGCAAACCCAATATTCGTCCGGGTGGCTACGGCGAAAACTTTGCAACGTCCCGTCGGGGTGCCTGGACGCACTGATGCGTTTTGACATTGGCCGCGTCAGTCCCGATGCGCCCGATGTCGCGGCGCTTTTGCAGCGTCACCACTCCCTGATGGTATCGCAAAGCCCGCCTGAAAGCTGTCACGCCTTGCCGGGCGAGGCGCTCAATTCTCCTGATATCTGGCTGTTCGGTCTGCGCTCGGATGCCGCTTTGCTGGCCGTCGGCGCTATTTGTGTTTTCCCGACCTACGGAGAGATCAAATCGATGCACACGGCTGCCGAAGCGCGCCGCGTGGGGGCGGGTCGCGCGCTGCTTGCGCATCTTGTCGAATTTGCCCGCACATCTGGATTGTCGCGCCTCAATCTCGAAACCGGGTCGGGTCAGGATCACGCCGCGGCGCGGGGTTTGTACGCCACGGCAGGGTTTGCCGAATGCCCGCCATTCGGAGACTATGCCCCCGATCCGCTCAGTGTTTTCATGACGCGTGCGCTCTAAGGCTTGCACGGCGCGCCCGCCTGCGGCATGAACGCACTCAGCGGTCCCGTAGCTCAACAGGATAGAGCACCTGACTTCTAATCAGGATGTTGAGGGTTCGAGTCCTTCCGGGATCGCCATTTTATGTGCGCGGCGGCATGCTTTTGTAGACCGGCAGCCGCCAGCCAAACGCCAGTGATCCCGCCCGCAGCGCCCAAGTGGTCGCCGCACACAGGATCAGAGGCAGCAGAATATCCGTGACATAAGGCTGGACCAGTACAGCAACCAGCGCACCGGCAAAGGCCGCTGAAACGTATAACTCGCCCTGTTTCAGCACCAACGGCACCTCGCTCAGAACGACATCCCGCATCAAACCGCCCATGCAGCCGGTGATCATGCCCATGATCACCACCACCGCGGCAGGTTGTGAAAGCGACAACGCCACCCCCGTGCCCGCGGCGACCGCCACGGCCAGCGCGAAACTGTCCAGCCAGATCAGTGTCCTGAGGCGGCTTTCCAATCGGTGCGCCGTGACGAAAACGATCAATGCCGCCGCACATGCCACGGCCAGATAGGCAGGCTGCGCAATCCAGAAGATCGGATTTCGGTCAAGCAGCACATCGCGCACCGTGCCGCCACCCACGGCAGTCAGGCAGGCCATAAAAGCAAACCCGACAATATCGAGCTGTGCACGGCTCGCGACCAGCGCGCCGGTAAACGCAAAAACCGCCACGCTCGCGAAATCGAGCAGAGCCAGAACAGTCATGGTTTGAAGGGCTTCATGCCCTCGCGCGCCAATTCGTCGGCGCGTTCATTTTCGGGGTGGCCTGCGTGGCCTTTGACCCATTCCCAAGTCACAGAATGCCGCGCGTTGGCCGTATCCAGTCGTTGCCACAGTTCCGCGTTGGCCACAGGCTTCTTGGCCGCATTCTTCCAACCATTTTTTTTCCAGCCGAAAATCCAGCCGGTGATGCCGTTCTTGACGTAATTGCTATCCGTCACGATCGTGATCTTGCTGGGCCGACTGAGCGATTCAAGTGCGTTGATCGCCGCCAGCAATTCCATGCGATTGTTGGTGGTAAGGGCTTCGCCACCTGACAGGGCCCGCTCTTTGACGATCTTGTCGCCCTCCTTGGCATGTAAAAGGACGCCCCAGCCGCCGGGGCCGGGATTGCCGCTGCAGGCTCCGTCCGTGTAGGCAAAAAGCTCAGGCATGTGTCATCATCGCGATCCACGGAGCCTCTTCGCCCGACAGACCCGGTGTCGTCCCGGTTTTTCGGATCGTAACGTTCAGCCCGACATCTGCCAAAAGTCCCGTCAGTTCCGCGTCAGTATAGTAGGTGTAAAGGCGGCCCAGGCTGTCGCGATGGCTACCGGTGCCGGTTTTCACAGCGATGTAGAGCACACCACCTGGTTTCAACGCCTGCGCCAGTGCCTGCAAATGACGCGGCATCGCGTCGCGCGGTGCATGGAGCAGAGAAAAGCTGGCCCATATTCCATCAAAAACATCCGTTCCGGATATCTCGTCAAAGGTGGCGACGGTCGCGCTCACACCCGGATGCGCTTTTGCCATTGCAACCATCTCGGGCACGGCGTCCGTGGCCGTCACTTTCAGACCGGCGCGCGCCATCACAGCCGCGGATGCGCCCGGACCGCAGCCCAGGTCAAGCACAGCCCCACCAGCCGGAATTGCGGCGATAAAGGAGGCCAGCATTGGGTCTTCTGTATTGATGGCGTCCGTCAATTCGGCATACTCGCCCGCTTTTTCGGCATATATCGCCAGTGTTTTCGGGTCGGTCACAGGTAAACTCCAACGGCAAGACAGGCTACGACAACAGCTGTCAGCAATACCCGCAGGCGCATCCACCAAGGCGGCGTCAGCCCCCAGCTGGAAAAAGCGAAATCAAGCAGCAGAAGGCCTGCGAAACCAAAAATCAGGTTGGTGCCCGCTGCAACCGGGCCACCGCCTGTCATGAAAAACGCCCAAAGTGCCGGAATGACCGACAGGACGTAGCCCATGGTCGCCTGCGCGCCTTGTGCCTTGGTCGCAAAGCCCCACAGCACGCCCGACATGAAAGACAGTATCACCGACCCGTAAAACAGCTGCACATAGGGGCCGACAAACCGCGACCCCAGATGGTTGGCGCCCCACTGGGCCAAAGGATCATTCAGATAGGTGGCTGCGCCCCAGACAAAAGGTATCAGACCGGCAAGGCCAAGAAACAAGGGGGCGGGTGGTATCTTTCTCATCGGCGGCACCATGACCTCGGGATCGGGGGGTTGCAAGTGGCGGCTAACCTACTTTGTAAGGCGTCCGGCAGGGATCAGGGTCGGGTCTATTACCGACAATGTGCATGTATCGCTGAGCGTAAATCCGATATGTCTACAGACATCTTCGGACGCTTTGTTGCCGGGCTCAACCCCTGTAAAGAAGGCCGAAAAGCCGTGGCGTTTGTGCATTTCCAACAACACCGCCGCACCGAGCATCAAAGACAGGTGTTCTCCGCGCCGCTCGCTGCGGGTCGCCAGCATCCCCCACCAGCATTCCCGGCGTCCGTCTGCATGCTCCGGGTGATAGATACTTGCCGCCGCGGCACAAGACACCACGCGCCCTGCGCTGTCCTGCGCGGCAGCGGCAAGCCCCGGCTTCAATCTACCGGTCAGCGTTGCCATCGACGGCGGCAGAACGCCGCAACTGACTGCTGCTTCCCCAAAGGCTTGTTGTGTGTCGGGTGCAGTGTCTTCGTTGATCCAGATCAGGCTCAAATCCGGTGGCATCTTCGTATTCGCCAAAACGGCTTGCGCGGTTTCGATGGCACCTGCCGCACCTTCCCATCTGGCGCGACAGATGACGTTCAGGCCAAGGGCCTGCGCGTCCGCACTGAGGCTCTCGGCTGCACTATTGGGTACATTCGAGTAATTCGTGGCCCCCTGCAGCCGCGCCAGCGCCTTCAGTTCGGTCAGCGACCCAAGGTCCGGTGACGCGATGCCGACACCGCGGCCATAATATGCGAAACGGGGATCGTTCCTGACAACCTCGTACATGGCCCGGCCCCGGCGCAGGGCCGATTTCTGCTCGTCCGTGCCAAAGTAGTCGTGGTCGTCAGATATCATGTCAGGTCTTTCTTTTGGCGCAGCAGAGCATCATGCGGGTTGGCGCAAAACACGCGGCACCTTGAACTCCACGTTCTCGATGGCCGTCTCGATCATCTCCTGGCTCACATCGTAGCGATCCCTGAACGCGTCGATCACCTCGTTGATCAGCACTTCAGGTGCGGAGGCCCCCGCCGTTATTCCAACCGAAGTAATGCCCTCGATGGCGCGCCAGTCAATGTCGCTGGCCCGCTGCACCAGTTGCGCATAGGTGCATCCGGCGCGCGCGCCGACCTCGACCAGACGGCGGGAGTTGGACGAGTTGGGCGCACCCACGACAAGCATCGCATCGCATTTGGGCGCCATGGCCTTGACCGCCTCCTGACGATTGGTCGTGGCATAGCAGATATCTTCCTTGTGCGGCCCGACGATGGCCGGAAACCGTGCCTTCAGCGCCGTTACGACATCGGCCGTGTCATCCACGCTCAATGTGGTTTGCGTGACATAGGCGAGCCGCGACGGATCGCGAACCTCGATGGTGGTCACATCTTCGGGGGTCTCGACCAACAGGACTTCACCGTCGGGCAGTTGTCCCATCGTTCCGATGGTTTCGGGGTGCCCCGCGTGACCGATCATGATCATCTGCAACCCGTTGTCGGCATGGCGCTGCGCCTCGATATGCACCTTGCTGACCAAGGGGCATGTGGCATCGACATAGATCATCTGCCGCGCTGCCGCGGCCGCAGGCACAGCCTTTGGAACGCCGTGCGCCGAAAAGATCACCGGGCGGTCGTCGGGGCATTCCGAGAGGTCTTCGACGAACACCGCCCCTTTGTCTCTCAGCCCGTCCACCACGAATTTGTTGTGTACGATTTCATGGCGCACATAGACCGGCGCGCCCCATTTCTCCAATGCCATCTCGACGATCTTGATGGCGCGGTCCACGCCTGCGCAAAACCCGCGCGGGGCCGCAAGATAGAGGGTGAGTTTCGGTTTGCTCATGGGTATCTCCGACGGGTGTCCATCAGAATTAGGGGTTTGGCGCGTCCGGGTCCAGCCCGCAGAAGAGATCACGCATCCTTCATTTTGCAATCCGATGCCAAATCGCTTTAATCCACGGGAATGAATGTAAAAGGACACGGCTCAATGACACGCTTTTCCCTCAAATCGCTCGGTCTTGTTGCCGGATTTCTGTTTGCGGGGGGCTACGTACTGGCATCGGGGTCAAATAGCGGGCTTTTGCCCTACACCGATCAGGAGGTCATTGAATCCGGACGTACGCTCTACGACCAGAATTGCGCGAGCTGTCATGGCGCCGATCTGAGCGGCGCACCGGACTGGCGCACACCGGATGCTGATGGGTTTTTTCCGGCTCCGCCGCACGATCAAACGGGCCATACCTGGCATCACCCTGATGCGCAGCTGATTGACATCACCACGCGCGGCACCGCCGCAATTGTTGGTAACGGCTATCAAAGCCGGATGATCGGGTTTGCCGATATTCTGACACAGGAGGAGATCATCGCGACCTTGGCTTATATTAAAAGCACATGGCCGCAGCGGGTGATCGAGGCCCACAACAAGATCAACTCAGCGGGCAATTGACCCCCGATACATCGGGGGCCTGCCAAAGGGCGCGCGGATGCAGTCCGCGCGTGATGCTGTTTGGATCAGGCTTGACCGCCCTCTGGAAAATCACGCGGTGGGCGTCCGATCACATCCTTCAATTCATCCAGTTCGATGAAGTTGTCGGCCTGACGCCGCAGTTCGTCCGAAATCATCGGCGGCTGACTGCGAATTGTGGAGACCACAGAAACCCGTACGCCTGAGCGTTGCAGGCTTTCGACGAGGGGGCGGAAATCTCCATCCCCTGAAAATAGGACGATGTGGTCCACGCGTGCTGCCAGTTCCATGGCATCGACAGCAAGTTCGATGTCCATGTTGCCCTTCACTTTGCGGCGCCCCATGCTGTCCGTGTATTCCTTGGCCGGTTTGGTCACCATGGTGAAGCCGTTGTAGTTCAGCCAGTCAACAAGTGGACGGATTGGAGAGTATTCGTCATTCTCAAGCAGCGCCGTGTAGTAGAAAGCGCGCAACAGCTTTCCACGACGCATGAATTCCTGACGCAAAAGTTTGTAATCGATGTCGAAACCAAGTGACTTGGCTGCTGCGTACAGATTCGATCCATCGATGAACAGCGCAAGCCGTTCGTCTTTGTAAAACATTGATAGTCCTTCCGAGACGTATTGGACTGCTATTGTTCCGTGAGTGTTAGTGCTTAAATACAGCATGCAGTCCGTAAGAATGACAAAATAGGGAAATTCGGACGTGCCGCAAGTGAAAGCTCCGAACAAAACGGCCGACAAACTGCCTCATTTTCGGTCAATTGCACTCGTTGCCCTAGGGTCAAACCAATTATCTCGCTTAGGTGACGCTACGGAAACTTTGACTGAGGCCAAAAAACGTCTCTTGCGGGAAATCGGAACGAATCACTTGTCGAGCCGCTTTTTCAGTACCCCTGCATTCCCGCCGGGCAGCGGCCCAGATTTTGTAAATGCGGCCGTTGCCTTCGATTGTGATCTGGAACCGCAGCATCTGATGGAAGCGCTGCACGACATCGAGACGGACATGGGGCGCGTACGCACAAACCGATGGGGTCAGCGCACGCTGGATATGGATTTGCTGGCTTTCGGGTCGATGGTCCTGCCAGATCTTGCAACCTTCGAGCGATGGCGCAAACTGCCACTTGAGCGCCAGATGACTGAAGCACCGCAGCAATTGATCCTGCCGCACCCTCGGTTGCAGGACCGCGCGTTCGTGCTTGTTCCACTGGCCGACGTTGCCCCTGATTGGGTGCATCCAGTTCTCGGGCGTACTGTGCTTGAGATGCTTTCGGATTTGCCGTACGGCGCCCTTGATGGCATCGTGGCACTTTAGGTGCGCCGCCGACCCGGTCGGGGACGCAATAGGCGCTTGTAAATACCACAAATCCACCCTAAATAACCGACTTCCGCCTTGCCCTTGCTGTTTTGGAGAGTCTCATGGCCCGCGTCACCGTAGAAGATTGTGTTGATAAAGTTCCCAACCGGTTTGAGCTTGTCATGCTCGCAGCGCACCGCGCCCGCGAAATCTCTGCTGGTGGAGCCATCACGGTCAGCCGTGACAACGACAAGAACCCGGTTGTGTCGCTGCGCGAGATCGCAGAAGAAACTCAAAGCGCCGACGAGCTGCGCGAGCGCCTGATCGAAAGCAACCAGAATCAGATCGAAGTGGACGAACCCGAAGAGGACGCGATGGCGTTGCTCATGGGTGCCGAAAACGACAAACCCGAAGAGGACAGCATGTCCGAAGAAATGTTGCTGCGTCAGTTGATGGCCGCTCAGGGCCAGGGCTGAACCGGGACCGTACGGGGCTACGGAGGCGTAAATCATGATGAGCGCCGACGATCTGGTTGCCCTCGTCGATACCTACAATCCAAAAACGAACGAGGCGATGCTGCGCGCCGCCTATGACTATGGCTTGCAGATGCACGAAGGACAGGTGCGCCATTCAGGCGAGCCTTATTTCTCGCATCCCGTGGCCGTCGCCGCGATCCTGACCGAACAGCAGCTGGATGATGCGACGTTGATCACGGCGCTGCTGCACGACACCATCGAAGACACGAAAGCCTCCTACAAAGAGGTCGCGATCCGGTTCGGGGACGAGGTTGCGGGTCTGGTGGATGGTGTGACCAAGCTGACCAACCTGCAGCTCAACAGCTCCGAGACAAAACAGGCCGAGAATTTTCGCAAGCTGTTCATGGCAATGTCCAAGGACCTCAGGGTCATTCTGGTCAAGCTGGCGGACCGGCTGCACAACATGCGCACGATCAAGGCGATGCATCCGGACAAGCAGGCGCAAAAGGCCCGTGAGACAATGGATATCTATGCCCCGCTGGCCGGGCGCATGGGGATGCAATGGATGCGCGAAGAGCTTGAAGACCTCGCCTTTCGCGTGCTCAACCCCGATGGTCGCGCCTCGATCATGCGCCGGTTCATCACGTTGCAGCGCGAAACGGGCGACGTGATCCAGCGGATCACCGGTGATATGCGTCTGGAGCTGGACAAGGCCGGGGTCGAGGCAGAAGTGTTCGGCCGCGCCAAGAAACCCTATTCGATCTGGCGCAAGATGCAGGAAAAGGATCAGTCGTTCAGCCGTCTTAGCGACATCTACGGTTTCCGTATCATCACCGACACCGAAGAAGACTGCTACCGCGCACTGGGTGCTATCCACCAACGCTGGCGCGCCGTGCCGGGGCGGTTCAAGGATTACATCAGCCAGCCGAAAACCAACGGTTACCGATCGATCCACACCACGGTGTCCGGTCGCGATGGCAAACGGGTCGAGGTGCAGATCCGGACACGCCAGATGCACGACGTTGCTGAAACCGGGGTTGCGGCGCATTGGTCCTACCGGGACGGGGTGCGCTCGCGCAACCCGTTTGCCGTCGATCCAGCCAAGTGGATCACGACCCTGACGGAGCAGTTCGATGCCGAGGAAGATCACGAAGATTTTCTCGAAGCAGTCAAGCTGGAGATGTATTCGGATCAGGTGTTTTGCTTTACCCCGAAGGGTGAGGTCGTAAAGTTGCCGCGTGGCGCGACGCCGATTGATTTCGCCTTTGCCATTCATACCCGGATCGGGGCGGCCTGTGTCGGTGCCAAGGTTGATGGAATGCGCGTCCCGTTGTGGACCCGGCTCAAGAACGGTCAGTCGGTCGAGATCATAACAGCACAGGGCCAGAGCCCGCAGGCAACCTGGCTCGACATTGCAACCACCGGCAAGGCGAAATCCGCGATCCGTCGCGCGCTGCGCGAAGAGGACAAGGCCCGGTTCGTCAAGCTGGGTCGGGAGCTTGCACGCGCGGCCTTCGAACATGTGGGCCGCAAGGTGACGGACAAGGTGCTTGCCACGGCCGCAAAGAACATGCGCCTTGAGGGCCGCGACGACCTGCTGGCACGTCTGGGCAGCGCCGAGATCACCGGCCGCGCGGTTGTCACGTCGGTCTATCCCGAACTCGCGCCCAAAACGGACGTCAATGTCGAGGTGAGCCGCGCTGTCATCGGCCTGTTGCCGGGTCAGTCCTTTGAGCGGGCACCATGCTGCCAGCCGTTGCCGGGCGAGCGGATCGTCGGCATCACCTTCCGAGGGCGCGGCGTTGTGGTGCATGCGATCGACTGCGACAGATTGGGCATCTACGAGGATCGCCCCGACCGCTGGGTCGATCTGCACTGGCACGACGGAACACATCCGGCAGCCTATGGGGCAACGCTGGATATCACGCTGAGCAACGATGCCGGCGCATTGGGGCGCATCTGCACCTTGATTGGGGAAACCCGCGCCAACATATCGGATTTGCAGTTCGTCGATCGCAAGCCGGACTTTTACCGGCTGCTGATCCATGTCGAGCTGCGCGATGTGTCGCACCTTCATAACTTGATGTTGCGGCTCGAGGCTGAGAACGAGGTTGCCGAAGTGAAACGCTTCCGCAATATGGCCCAGCCAAAAGAAGAGACTGAAGCGGAATAACTTTTTTGGTGCCGCGACAGCGTCACTCTGACGTCACAATTTCAGATCGGCTGCATGCTAGTCGAGACTGATTAACAGAAACTGGAAGGACCGGGACCGTTGGTTTTCAAACGACGTGATCCAAAAAGCTGGCCGAGGGCTGTGGCGGAGTTTCTCTGGCCGCGCGGCGGTTGGGCACGCGCCTTTCACTATGTAAAACACCGCATTCACCGGCTGCCGGACAGCCCGGAACGGATCGCGCGGGGCATCTGGGCCGGTGTTTTCGCCGCGTTCACTCCATTCTACGGATTGCATTTCATTGTCGCGGCTCTGCTCGCCAAAGCGATGCGTGGAAACTTCATTGCCTCGTTGATGGGTACGTTTTTTGGAAACCCTCTGACCTATGTACCGATTGGCATTTCCGCGCTGACCACGGGCAACTGGTTGCTGGGAACCAAATTCGACGAGGGCGTGCACCGCTCGTTCGGCGGCAAGTTCGTCGATGCCGGCGCAGACCTGCGGGATAACTTTCTAGCGGCTTTCACCTCGGCAGAGGCCGACTGGCATGGGCTTTCCGTGTTCTTCGATGAAATCTTCTTTCCCTATCTAATCGGGGGTATTCTGCCGGGGATCGTATGCGCGACGATCTGTTATTATCTTTCTGTCCCTCTGATCCGCGCCTATCAAAAACGGCGCAAGGGGGCGATCAAGTCGAAATTCGAGGCGCTCAAGGCCAAGGCCGCCGCGAAAGCCGACGCCAAGCGCAACGCTGATTGATCAGGAACTTCAAGGGGCTTTCACATGGCAATGGCACACAAACTCCGTCTTGGCGTGAACATCGACCACGTGGCCACGGTGCGCAACGCGCGCGGGGGCGACACGCCTGATCCACTGCGGGCAGCACGTGTGGCGCAGGAGGCCGGTGCGGATGGAATCACCGCGCACCTTCGCGAAGACCGCCGCCATATATCCGACGCCGACATCGAAGGCTTGATGGACATTCTCACGGTGCCGCTCAACTTCGAGATGGCCGCGACGGAAGAGATGCAGAAGATCGCGCTGCGCCACAAACCTCATGCCGTCTGTATCGTGCCGGAAAAACGCGAAGAACGTACGACCGAGGGCGGTCTGGAAGTGGCACGTGAAGAAAACAGGCTGGCACATTTCATTGCACCCCTGCGCGACGCAGGGTGTCGGGTGTCGATCTTTATTGCTGCCGACATGCGCCAGATCGAAGCGGCCCACCGGATCGGCGCCGAAGTGATCGAACTGCACTCGGGGGCTTACTGCGATGCGCATCACGAGGGGCGGCTGGACGATCGCGACCGCGAGTTGCAGGCGCTGCGCGAGATGTCGACCTTTGCTCATGGACTTGGGCTGGAGGTACACGTCGGTCACGGGCTGACCTATGACACAGTTGGCCCGGTTGCGGCGTTTCCCGAAGTGCGAGAGCTCAACATCGGCCATTTTCTGATAGGCGAGGCAATTTTCCGCGGCCTGGAGCCTGCGATCCGGGAAATGCGCCGTCTGATGGACGAGGCGAGGGGATGATCACGGCCCGTTTTGCCGCCGTCTGGTTTGCCCCGGTGCCGGCCAGCCTCAAGATCACGACGGCCCGGCTGACATGATTCTCGGCATCGGCACCGATCTTGCAAACATCGAGCGGATCCAGGGCACCCTCGAACGTTTCGGCGACAGGTTCCGCAACCGTGTGTTTACGGACGTTGAGCAGCGCAAGGCAGAACGCCGCAAGGATGTCGCCGGCACCTATGCAAAACGCTGGGCGGCCAAAGAGGCCTGTTCCAAGGCTTTGGGAACGGGGCTGCGAATGGGGATTTCTTGGAAAGACATGGCTGTCAGCAATCTGCGGTCCGGACAGCCGGTGATGAATGTGACTGGTTGGGCTGCAGAGCGGTTGGCCTCCATGACCCCGCCCGGCCACGAGGCGATCATTCACGTGACACTGACCGATGACCATCCGTGGGCACAGGCTTTCGTCGTGATCGAAGCCCGCCCTTTAACCAAGAATTAGGCTTTCGAGAAATATCCGTCCGCGCGCTCTGTTAACCGGGGCATTGCGGTGCGGGACACCGATGCAATACCGATGTAATACCGACGTTGTACCGACGCCCCAAACCGCCTGTTCACAGGGATTAACGGGCGATTCGCCGCCATTGCCCTGGCGTACTGACCGAACGTTGCGTTGCTGCTCCTTGACTCAGGTGGCACAGCCCCGCATTTAGACGCAAAATTACAGAGCAGGAGCGCCAAATGGCCGCCAAGGAAAAGAAATCCGTCAACTCGATAGTGGAGACGATCAAAACGGTCCTCTACGCGTTGTTGATTGCAGGTGTGTTTCGCACGCTTTTCTTTCAGCCGTTCTGGATTCCCTCCGGTTCGATGAAAGAAACTCTGTTGATCGGTGATTTCCTGTTCGTCAACAAGATGGCCTACGGATACTCCTATGCGTCCTGCCCCAGCCTGATCATGCCACGCTTTGGCGTCGACGTGGATGCGAAGGACATTTGCGGCGTCTTTGACGGCGACAACACACGTCTGTTTGGAAGTGAACCTGAACGCGGAGATGTTATCGTGTTCCGGCATCCCGTATCGGGTCGCGATTACATCAAGCGCCTGGTGGGCCTGCCTGGCGACCGCATTCAGATGCGCGACAGTATTCTTTATATCAATGATGTCGAAGCCCCACAGACAGACGCAGGAATTTTCACGGAACTGATGGAGCCGCAGGGACCGGAGCGGCGCAGACCGCGCTGTTCGAATGATCCTGTGGGCGACGGCGGTTCTTGTGAAAAGGGTCGCGCCATTGAAACGCTGCCCGGTGGCCGCCAACATGTGGTGTTGAACATCCGGTTCCAGGAATCCGACCAAACCGGCATCTATACGGTTCCCGAAGGTCACTATTTCTTTATGGGTGACAACCGCGACAATTCTGCGGACAGCCGTTTGTCTCAACAGGTTCAAGGGGTTGGGTTTGTACCGTTCGAAAACCTGATCGGGCGCGCAGACCGGATCGTGTTCTCGTCGGCCGGACAATCTATGTTGTATTTCTGGACCTGGCGCAGCGACCGCTTCTTCAAGAGGGTCGAGTGAAGCTCTCCGCCGAACTGGATGCCTTTCAGGGCCGCCTGGGGCATCGGTTCGTTCGGCCTGCGCTTCTGACCCAGGCGGTGACGCATGCGTCCATGTCCTCGGCCAATCGCGACGATAATCAACGGCTGGAGTTTCTGGGCGACCGTGTTCTTGGGCTGGTGATGGCCGAGGCGCTGTTTGGTCAGGACACAGGTGCCACCGAGGGCCAACTGGCCCCACGTTTCAATGCGCTTGTGCGCAAGGAGACCTGCGCCGATGTGGCGCGCGAGATCGATATCGGAGCGGTGCTGCGGCTGGGACGCTCGGAAATGCTGTCGGGCGGCCGACGCAAGCAGGCCCTGTTGGGCGATGCGATCGAGGCGGTGATAGCTGCAGTGTATCTGGATGCAGGTTTCGAGGCCGCTCAGTCTCTTGTACTGCGGCTCTGGGGGAAACGCCTCAGTCAGGTCGAAGAGGATGCGCGAGATGCCAAGACTGCGCTTCAGGAATGGGCGCAGGCGCGGGGTTTGACTCCGCCGACCTATACCGAAACAGCCCGGACCGGCCCGGATCATGCGCCGGTCTTTACCATCACCGCGTCACTGGACACGGGCGAAACGCAATCCGCATCTGCGGGATCAAAGCGGCAGGCCGAGCAGGCCGCCGCAAAGGCGCTGCTGGCGCAACTGGAGACGAAACCATGACCACCCGTGCCGGATTTGTTGCCCTGATTGGGGAGCCTAACGCAGGCAAATCGACGCTGCTGAACCGGATGGTCGGGGCCAAGGTGTCAATCGTGACCCACAAGGTCCAGACGACCCGTGCCCGCATTCGTGGCGTGGCGATGGACGGTGACACGCAGATCGTTTTTGTGGACACACCGGGGCTGTTTCAACCACGCCGCAGACTGGATCGCGCGATGGTGGCAGCGGCCTGGGGCGGTGCAGCGGACGCCGATATCGTCGTTCTTATGGTCGAGGCACACCGCGGATTGACCGAAGGCGTGGAGCGTATACTGGAAGGCCTGGAAAACATCGGGCAGGGCCGCACTGTTGCACTGGCGATCAACAAGATTGACCGGGTCCAGTCCGAGGCACTGCTGGGTCTGGCCAAAGCGATAAATGAAAAATACGAGTTTGCTGAAACCTTCATGATTTCAGCTGAACGCGGGCATGGCGTGGACGCCTTGCGGCACTGGCTCGCCGCAGCCTTGCCGGAAGGGCCGTGGCTCTACCCGGAAGACCAGATCGCGGATTTGCCAATGCGCATGATCGCCGCGGAAATGACGCGTGAAAAGCTGACCCTGCGCCTGCATCAGGAACTGCCGTATCAGTTGACGGTCGAAACCGAGAACTGGGAAGAGCGCAAGGACGGCTCTGCCAGGATCGACCAGCTCATCTATGTGATCCGTGACGGGCACAAAGGCATTGTTCTGGGCAACAAGGGCGAGACCATCAAATCCGTTTCCAAAGCCGCGCGCGAAGAGCTGGAAGCGTTTCTGGGCCGCAAGGTACATCTTTTTCTGCAGGTCAAGGTGCGTCCGAACTGGCTGGAAGAGGCAGAGCGCTATTCGGAAATGGGGTTGGAGTTCAAGGATGGTAACGTCTGAGTCTTTGGCTGAACGGCCCTCCGGGGGGGATATTTTCGACCCAGAGAAGCCGGGGGCGCGGTCATGGTACGGCTGACGACGCGGTTCTGGGTGGACGCTTATATGATGCGTCTGCGTGGTGTCGATATTCCGGCGTTTGTCGTTCGGCATGGCGATGACACAGGCGGGGCGGTTTTGGTCAAACTGAACACATTGAACGGACAAGCCGGGTTGTTTCAGCGGTCGTTCGATCTTGAGACGGGCGCGCGGGTCTGGGTTGAGCTTGCTCAAGGGGCCGAGACGGATGTGGATGCGACAGTTGCACGGCAATGTGGCTTTGATCCCGATCTGTGGGTTATCGAGGTGGAAGACCGTGAGGGTCGACATCTTCTGGACGCGCCGGGTCTGGACTGATGGAATGGCGCGATCAGGGCATTGTGCTGAGTGCGCGTCAACACGGTGAGACATCTGTTATTCTGGAGGTGTTCACGCCTGATCATGGGCGTCATTCCGGTGTGGTTCGGGGCGGCACCAGCCGCAGAATCGCCCCCATTCTGCAACCGGGAGCGCAGGTTGACCTGCTGTGGCGGGCGCGTCTGGAGGATCATATTGGCAGCTTTTCAGTGGAACCCGTGCGCAGCCGCGCTGTTGCCGCAATGGGTGACCGGCTTTCGCTGTCAGGGTTGAACGCCGTAACAGGGCTGCTGGCTTTTTGTCTGCCCGAGCGGGAGCCGCACAAGTTGCTGTATGCTCGATCCGAGCAGTTGCTTGATCTGTTGGGGCAGACTGCATTGTGGCCTTTGGCTTACCTGCGCTGGGAACTGGCGCTGCTCGAAGATATGGGGTTCGGACTGGACCTTGCGGCATGTGCCATCACGGGGCGCAGTGATGATCTTGTTTATGTGTCACCGAAATCAGGGCGCGCCGTCTCGCGCGGCGCGGCCGGAGAGTGGGCAGACCGGCTGTTGCCCTTGCCGCCGGTTCTGCGCGCCGAAGGCGAGGCGCCGGATGCCGAAATCGCATCGGGTCTGGTAACCACAGGCTATTTCCTGTCCGAACATTTGGCAAAAACGCTTGGCTCCAAGCCGCTGCCCGATGCAAGGGCGCGGTTTATCGAAACGTTTACTCGCGGGCTTTGAACACCATTTCTTCACCGTCCGGCGTAGACAGCAGCAGAACATCACCGAGAATTTCGGACAGCGACATGCGGGACAGTTGTGTCAGGAACATTGCTTCATAAGCAAGATCGGGGCACGATTTGCGGGTCGTCACTAGGGCGTTGATTTCAAACCATGGATAGGGCACCGACATCTCTGCGGTGTAGCCGTTGCAGGGGGCTTGGCCCGCAATCCTGCCACGATCCGGAAATGTCAGGGTGGCTGTGGCTGCAAAAGGAATGCCGTTTAGTTCAGTCAG
>Ga0102812_10001067_pt1 | contig 19185 bp, 23 predicted proteins | sample ColrivemetaGS713_FD_79334 | JGI IMG/M metagenome (GOLD analysis project Ga0102812, IMG submission 79334) | Estuarine microbial communities from the Columbia River estuary - Flood tide ETM metaG S.713 | ecosystem: Environmental > Aquatic > Marine > Intertidal zone > Estuary | place: USA... | reverse complement strand
CCCGGTACAATCGAGTGGGAATAAAAAAATAAGACATCTCATATGAGATGTCTTATTTTTTTATTCCCACTCGATTGTACCGGGAGGTTTAGATGTAATATCATATACTACACGGTTTATCCCGCGAACCTCATTTATAATTCTTGATGCTACTTTATCTAAAAAATCAAAGGGTAGTCTACTAAATGTAGCTGTCATAAAATCCTCCTTAAATATAAAAAAATGGGTTTCTTAGCATACGCAAAAGAAACCCATTAAAAAACGGATTTACTCCACGTAGTCCTAAATTTACGGTTTAGGGTAGAAACTTGCTTACCATATTAAAGCTTTTATACGTGCATGATGTCATCATTATAACATATAGATTTTTAAATTCAACACAATGAAAACCTTTACATTATCTGGAGATATTACATTGTTAAAACATTGATTTATTATAGACTTTTCGATGATATTTCCTCCCTAATTTTTAGCTAAAGAAGAAGGAGTAATTTTTGTCTTATGAAATTCAAATATAAAAAAAATAATTAAAGTAATCAAATCTCTTTACAAACTTATTTCATTAGTGTAAGATTAAATTATCATTAGTACACGATTGAAAGGAATGATTTAATGTCAAATGAATATTTGAAAATTGATAATCAGTTATGTTTCCGGCTTTATTCAACATCTAGAAAAATGACTAGGTTATATCAGCCTTTTCTCGAAAAATTTAATCTAACATATCCGCAGTATATTGTTATGTTAGTAATGTTTGAACATCGAGAGATTGATTTTAAAGATTTAAGTAATATTGTTGATTTAAAAACAGGGACACTTACTCCAATAATTCAAAAATTGGTTTCAATTGGCTACTTAAATAAAGTAAAGAATACAAAAGATTCAAGAAAAATAAACATATCATTAACAGAAGCAGGAGTACTTTTAGAAAAAAACATATTAGAAGTACCTGTGGGATTAGGAAATAAACTTGAGATATCTGAAGAAATGTATTTTAAGTTAACGAAAGAATTAGATGATTTAACATTGTTGCTGAGAAATGCATCAATCAAGGAGGAGAAATAATATGAAAGAAATTTATGGTTTTACAGTTAAGAATCACTTGGGAAAAGATTTCCAATTAGAAAGTAACAAAGGAAAAGTAATGCTTGTAGTAAATACTGCTAGTAAATGCGGGTTTACAGGACAATATGAAGGATTACAAAAACTATACGAAACATATAATGAAAAAGGATTAGAAATTTTAGCTTTTCCATGTAATCAATTTGGTAAACAAGAAAGTGGTTCTGATGATGAAATTCAAAGTTTTTGTCAAATTAATTTCGGATTAACTTTCCCTGTATATTCTAAATTAGAAGTTAACGGAACTGATGAGTCTCCATTATACACATATTTAAAAAGCGAAAAAAAAGGATTACTTGGTAGAGATATTAAATGGAATTTCACTAAGTTTTTAGTTGATAGAGAAGGAAATGTAGTAAAAAGATTTGGACCTAATGTTAAACCAATTAAATTGGTAGAAGACATAGAAAGATTAATAGGGAGGTAAACTATGAAAAAAGAAGTAACTTTAAAAGGATTACGTAAGTTCAACATTATTATGGGTGGATTCCACCTAGTACAAGGTTTGTTAATGATTGTTTTAGGATTAGCTTTAACAGATCTAGGAAATTTTAAACTTAGAATTGTTCAATATTATTTGGAGTTCATTCCAAATGATGATGGTGGAGGTGCATTAGTTTCTGCTTCAAGAGAAATATTCACTTTGCCTTTCTTTGTTTTAGTAGCAGCATTTTTATTAATTTCTGCACTAGCACATGGATTAATATCTTTACCAAATAAGATTAATGCAATGTACAATAAAGATCTTGAAATGGGTATTAATAGACTAAGATGGTTTGAATATGCATTGTCATCATCAATCATGATTGTCTTAATTGCTTATTTATTTGGAGTATATGACATCGCATCTTTAGTACTTATATTCTTTGTTAATGCATCAATGAATCTTTTTGGTTTAGTGATGGAACAATTAAACTCAGGAAAAGCTAAAGGAGACATTAACTGGGGTCCATTTATTTGGGGATCAATTGCTGGATTAGCACCTTGGATTGCAATTATTCTTTATATGACTGGAGCAACAGCAGATGCAACAGCACAAACACCTTGGTTTGTATGGGCAATTGTTGGTACGTATTTCGTAGCATTTAATACATTCCCAATCAATATGGTTTTACAGTATTTAGGTAAAGGAAAATGGATGAATTATCTTTACGGAGAAAGAGGATATATCATTCTTAGTTTAGTAGCAAAATCAATCTTAGCTTGGTTAGTTCTTGTTGGAGCTTTACAACCTAGCTAGGTTGTAATTGACAATAACATGTTAACAGCTTTTATAATAATAATTAGTTATTTCACACTGTTTTTTATAGTCGGTACGATTATTAAAAACAATAGTATCGTTGATATTGGATGGGGACTAGGTTTTGTAATATCAGCCTGGGCATTATTCTTTATTAGTAATGAATTTACAACATCAAAAATAGTAGTAAATGTATTAGTAAGTTTATGGGGTCTTCGTTTATTTTATTACATTCTTAAAAGAAATATATTTGAAAAAGAAGACTTTAGATATGCACAGTGGAGAAAAGATTGGGGTAAATGGGTAATACCAAGAGCTTTCTTACAAGTCTTTATGCTTCAAGGTACATTGATGTTTTTAATTGGATCAACAGTATTTTATATCAACACATCTGATTTAGATTTTAACTATCTTTCTTTAATAGGTGTTGCACTTTGGGTAATCGGTTATTACTTTGAGGCAGTTGGAGATAGTCAGTTAAAAAAACATATTAAAAATAAAGATGCAAAAGGACAACTTCTAAAAACTGGTTTATGGAGTTTAACAAGACACCCAAACTATTTTGGAGAAGCACTAATGTGGGTAGGGATTTATGTGTATGCAATTATTATTGGTGTTCCAATATACTTCGTATTTAGCCCAATTGTAATTACCTCAGTCCTGTATTTTATTAGTACACCTATCTTAGAGAGAAAAATGAGTGAACGAGAAGGATGGGATGAATATGCTAGAAAAACAAGCATGTTTTTACCGTTTAAATTAAATAAAAGGAGTAAATAAATGAATTATTTAAAAATGTATGTCATTGCTTTTATAATTTTCATTATTATTGATGCAATATGGCTTGGATTAGTAGCACCTAAATTTTACAAATCACAAATAGGACATCTAATGGAAGATAAACCCAATTTATTAGCAGCTTTAATCTTCTATCTAATATTTGTAGTTGGAGTAGTTTACTTTGTTGTAAACCCGGCAGTAGAAGCACAAAGTGTATCAAAATTGTTGATATCTGGTCTTCTATTTGGATTCATAACATATGCTACTTATGATTTAACAAACTTAGCAACACTTAAAGATTGGCCAATTACTGTGACTATTGTCGACTTGGCTTGGGGATCATTCCTAAGTACTGCTATTGGTTATCTAACTTATATCATTTATAACGCACTATAATAAAAAAAGGACTAATTTATTAGTCCTTTTTAATTCGTTTAAATTACAAAATCTCCTTGTTTGAAGACCTGAACTTTAGTTCCATCTTTTTGTGTACCAACTATATCCATATCAGGACTACCAAACATAAAGTCTGAATGAGCCATTGAAAGATTAGAACCTATAGCAGCCAATTCTTCCTCAGTCATTGTAGTTCCACCTTCTACATTCATTGGATATGCTCTACCTAATGCTAAATGGCAAGATGCATTTTCATCGAATAATGTATTTAGGAATAATATTCCAGAGTTTGAGATAGGTGAATCATGACTTATTAAGGCAACTTCACCAAGGTAACAACTACCTTCATCAAATTCAATTAAACTTTTTAATGATTCAACTTGTTTTTCAGCTCCAAAATCTACAACTTTACCATCTTTAAATTCAATCCAGAAGTCTTCAATTAGATTTCCTTGGTAATTAAGTGGTTTAGTAGCGACTACTTTACCATTAACTCCGAATTTGTACGGCATTGTAAAGTTTTCTTCTGTTGGGATGTTAGGATTGAAATAAACTCCTTTTGTAGAGTTCTCTCCACCACCAGCCCATATATGATCTTCAACAAGTTTAACTGTTAAATCTGTACCTAAACTATTTTTGAAACGTAACGTATCAAACTGATAATCATTTAATACTTTGTTATGAGCTAATAAAGTTTTATTATGATCTGCCCAATCTGCGATAGGATCATTAAACGGAGTGACTCTTGAAGCAACTAATATTGCATCCCACAATGCTTCTACAGCTTCATCTTCAGGTAAATCAGGGAATACTTTTTTAGCCCAAACAGCATTTGGTGCTGCAACTATAGACCACTGTGCATGGTTACCCATCATATGATTTTGGAAGAATTTTAATGCTTTACTTGATGCGATTCCAGCTTTTTGCATTTTAACTGGATCAACACCAGCATTTAAACCAGGAATCGGTGAAGTAATACTTACAACACAACCACCTTTTTCAATAAAGTATTTGTATTTTTGAATAAGATATTCCGGGATTTCCTCTAATGCTTCAATACTCATTTCGTCATAACCGGTTCTACTTACATAAGCATCAGACCAGTTCACGTATACTTGTCTAGCTCCTCTATTATAAGCAGCTTTTACTAATAATCTTGCAAGTTCTTTTGTCTCAGTTGATGAATTGATTGCAACTAATTGTCCCTCTTGTACATTAGCTCCAACTTCGATAGCCAATTTAGCATATTTTTCTAATAATTCTAATTTTGCCATTTATACCATTTCCTTTCATTTCATTTCGTAATCATTATATCACACTGTAAACTATAAAACATTAAATAATATGATTTCAAATAAGAATGTTTTTTTTCAATGAAAGGGTTTATATTTAGAAAAAGTTTCATATTCGAACTATTATTATCACTTTTGTGCTATCTTGAATGTGAGGTGATATTATGGCTGAAAAAAAAGAAAGAATATTTAAAATTAAAGAGCAGGTAAGAAACATATATAATGCATCAAAATCTTTTGTGATTTTAAAAGCATCAAAAAAATATAAGTTAATGAATAAGCAATTAAAAGAAAGAATAATGCTAAGTATTACAGAAGTAAATGGGTGTAGTTTATGCTCGTATGTTCATACTAGAGCAGCTTTAAGTAGCGGAATGACAAGAGAAAACATTAAAATGATCTTAGACGGTAATCATGATAAAATTCCAGTTGAAGATGCTGTAGCAGTTATGTTTTCACAAGATTTTGCTTACTCGAAAGAAAACCCAAGTGATGAAAGTATAAACAGATTGATTGAAGAATACGGTATCAAAAAAGCAGAGCTAGTTATTGCTGCTTCAAATGTTATTACAATGACAAATGGAATGGGTATTGGTATGGGATTGTTTTTTAATAGATTAAGATTTAAAAGAGATAAAAGAAGTAATATATTCTCAGAAATTTTTAACCCATTATTAACTATGGTTTTATTTCCAATATTAGTTCTTCTAAACTTGATTAAATGTATGTTCAATGACTTAAAATTATTAAGTAACAAGAATGTTCTAATTAAAGAGTAATAAAAAATAAAAGCAAACAAAAGAACTGATGAGAGTTATCAGTTCTTTTTTATATTTGTAACATCATCATTTCTTTTTTTTGTTGCAATGATTGGCCTTGGATTGATAGAAATATTCATTTTTTATTCAATCAAATTACTGTTTAACAAAGGGAATAAATAGCATAATAAAAAATGATAATAAAAAAATAAACATTTTGCTTGCGCTAAATTTTAATTGATGTATAATGATAGAGGTTAAAAAATACATATACGAGAAACTGACATAGGAAACTGACAGAAATAACCAGTTATCACTTCGCTGAAACATCAGAAAAAACAGTGGTAATGATGGTATTAAGTATATAGGTTATCTATTATTATGAAAGCGAGGAATAGTGATGAATAATTCTATGAATGGAATGGGTGTTACAGATCAAATGTTAGAGGCAAAAATGATCCACCGTGTTCTAGTAGCAGAAGCAATCAAAAAAATTAAAAATCAAGTAAAATAGTAACAAAAAAATAAAAACCTGGATTAAATTCTAGGTTTTTTTATTTTACCATATTTATGGTAAAATATTTATATTAATGGGAGGTACATTATGAAGACTGAAGTAATTAAATTAAATGAAGAAGTATCATTAACTACATATATCTATGATGAATCAAATGAACTTAGTAATCTATTAAAAAGACCTGCTATGCTAATCCTTCCAGGTGGTGGATATGAGTTTTGCAGTGATCGAGAAGCAGAACCGATTGCAATTGCTTATATGGCAAAAGGATATAATACTTTTATACTTAGATATTCTTTAAAGAAAAATTCAAAATTTCCCAAACCACTCAACGATGCTGAATGGGCATTAGAGATGATTAGAAGTAAAAGTGATGAATGGGGTGTTTTAAAAGATAAAATTGCATGTATTGGCTTTAGCGCAGGTGGACATCTAGCAGCTATGCTTGGTTCTGCAGGGAGAGTGCGACCAAATGCTTTGCTTTTAGGATATGCAGCGTTGTTAAGAAGTCCAAAACATGGTTGGGATTATCCAACACCAATAGTGGATGAAAAAACACCAGAAACATTTTTATTCCATACTTATATGGATAATGTTGTTCCAATAGAAAACGCACTGTACTTTATTACTGAAATGCGTAAACACAATATACCTGTTGAATTTCATTTGTTTAAAACAGGTAATCATGGACTTAGTCTTGGGAATGATCTAGTATCTAATAACCATCAATACATGATAGATGAGAATTATACTGCTTGGTTTGATTTATCTATTGCATGGCTTGATAAACTATTTAACTGTATTAAAACTGGAAAGTAAATAGATATAAAAAAGAGAAACTTTTAAAGTTTCTCTTTTATTTTACAGTTTTCCTATTGCCCATTCCCCGATAAACTCAATTAAATCAGCATATTTAGGACTTCCAGCTTGTCTAACATAATATCCACTAGTTGACATTCCTGTTAACAATGCTTCGTCAGGAGCTAATCCCAGTAGCAATCCAAGCATAAATCCAGAGTTAAAGTTATCTCCAGCACCAGTTGTTAATTTTGGTTTTGCAATGTATGGTCCGTGTTCCTCATAAAAGACACCATCAACAACAGTACAAGAACGATCAACTGGATGTATTACAACTGAATCAATTTGTAAATACTCATATAATGATTGGTTTAAGTCCTCTAACGAAATTTGCATATTTTGTAAGCTACTTGAATCAAACAATTCAATAACATTAGCTACATCATATGCTTCTTTTTTATTTAAACCTAAAACGACAAAGAAGTAGTCTTTAAATTCTTTTAATAAATCTAATGCTTCTTTTATCTCTTTGTTTTCTCTTTTTTCAGGATCAGCCAAATCTACAAAGAAATATGGTTTCTTTGCTCTTTTTGGTAAAGAAGGTAAAACATCTTTTAACAGCTTTCTCCATAAGTCAGTCATATAAGGTAACATCGACCAGTTTACAGTAGCAAATAAATCAGTGTTTCCTAATATCTCTTTTAGTTTATCTAGTCCAATAGATTTGATTAAATTTTCGTATGTAACGTCATTTAATGAAGTCATCTTACCAAACAACAGTTTACCATCAAAAAACTCTAATGCATCAGTATGACCTGGATTAGCAAATGAATATGGTGTAACGTTATCTTCTAATCCTTTAAATACTTCATCAATATTTGGATAACCAAGTGCTCCTAAGTAAGTAACTTCACCATCATGTTTTGATAATGCATTACACATAATTGGACCATTACCTCCGATTTTCTTTTGAACAGGTACTAATTCAATGTTTGTAGATAACCCAGCAGCTTTTTCAATTCTAGATGCCAAAGCTTCAATATTATCTACTCTTGTATAGTTTGAGCTATCTTGTCGCTTATCAACAACATGTATAATCTCATCCACAAAACCATCAAAACCGATAAGTATTTTTAATTTTGTTGGATCTAAATTCTCTAATTTCTTCACTAATTCTAATCTTTTATCTACCATTTTGTAATAGACCTCCTTTAAATATATAAGTCTCTTTTGTTGTAAAAGTAGAACATTCCACTAATACATCCAAATACTATTATAACTGTTAATATAATAAATTCAATTCTAAATGTTCCACTTAACATATCATTCACATTGAAATACTGGAATGGAGTAAAGTATTTTAAGAAATCAACTTTATCAGTTATTTGTGTAAGCATTGAAATCATAAATGTTGTAATTAAAATTCCAAGAGTAACTGCCCCTGATTTTTTGTACTGTCTTAGAACACTTGATAAAAATAATCCAATTGATAAGAATACTAATTGTGTAAGAAATACTCCGAACCCTAAATTAACCATAAACGGAGCAAAATTATCTGAACTAGAAATCCTTCCAAAAGCCCAATAACAAAACAAAATAACCCATAAAGTTATAGCTAAACTATAAAACAATGCTACTAGTAACTTACTAAACAAAACTTTTTTTCTATTTACTGGTAAAGTAAATACATACTCTGCCGTTTTATCTCTTTCTTCTTTAGAAACAATACCACTACCAATTAACGCTCCGTATATTGATAAAGGTAAATATATATAAAATGACATTATACTTAGATAACCTTGAGGGGACATAATATCAATTTCATCTACACCTAAAGCTTTAAAAAATACTAAAAGGGTGGGGTCATTTAATGCATCTGCAACAGTTGGATTATCTGCAAACACAGAATATTCACTACTAGCAGTTAAAAATAATAATGATAACGAAATACTCCAAATAATAAATGCTTTTAAATTTGCGCTCATTTCTCGATTAAATATATTCATAAGAACCTCCTATAACGAAGCAATATTTCTTCTTAAATAGAGGAAATAGCTCGCAAATAGTGACGTAGTAATAATGATTATAGAAATGATTGTTGGGATTAAATCATATGTTCCATCAATTAACATGAATCCTGGATCAAAATGATTGTATGGAGATAACACATCTAAAAATTCAGAAGACAACATTTTACCAAGAGAAGATACAATAAACATTCCAAAACCTAAAGCCATTGAAAAACTAATTACGCTTGGTACTTTTTTTACCATAACAGATATTAACATACCAACTGTTAAGAAGAAAAGTTGGAATAGTGCGATTGAAGATAAAAAGACAATTACTTTAAACATTTCAGGGTCTTCGTTACCTTTGTATAATGCGAATGCTAATAGCGAAGCTATCCATATTGCAGCGTTTGTTATTGTCAAACTTAAAAATGCAGCACTAAACTTTGAAACATATATTTTTCTTCTAGATATTGGTTTCGTTAATAAGAAATCTGCAGTTAATTCTCTTTCTTCAACACTAAGAATATTAAACCCATAGTTTGAAGCTTGAATAGCAACAGGAATCATAACAAACGACATTGTTAAAGAGAAATAACCCATAATCGTCATCATTGGTAAATCAGGATTAATACCCATCAATGCCATTACTTCAGCTGGGAACTCTTCCATTATCGAATTAAAAGAATCTGGTGAAGCTGCTAAGCTTGGAAAGAAAGCCATATATAAAAATAAGAAGAAGGGAACTGCAGAAGCCCAAATCAATATTGATTTAATATTTCCTTTCATTTCAAATATAAATATACTCATATCATCACCTACTCGTAATAATGCATAAAGATTTCTTCAAGTGTTGGCTCTTCAACTGTGATATCTGTAAGATTTAAATCTTTGATTATTTTTACAATACTATTTACATCACCTTTAAAGAAGAATGAAACAATATCATTGCTTTCCTTTAATTGCGTAACACCTTCAATATTAAATTTACCATTATTTAGGTTTTCACCTTTAAAAGTGAACTTTTTATAAGTATCATCTTTTAAAGCTTTAATGTCTTGGATACTTATAATTTCACCATCTTTAATAATTGCAACTCTATTACAAAGCTGCTGTACTTCACTTAGGATATGTGAACTAAATAAAACAGTTACACCCTTCTTATTTTCTTCAGAAATTAAGTGGAAGAATTTTTGTTGCATTAGAGGGTCTAAACCACTAGTTGGTTCGTCTAAAATAAGTAGTTTTGGAGAATGTAATAATCCTTGAACTATTCCAACTTTTTTCTTGTTTCCATAAGATAAATCTTGAATTTTACGTTCTAAATCTAATTCCATTATTTCTGCTAATTCATAAATTCTTTCATCACAATCTTTGTCATAAAAGCTGGCTGAGTATTTTAATAAATCAATAACCTTCATCTTGTCATAATAAAAAATTTCAGAAGGTAAATATCCGATTTCTTTTCTTATTTCAGGTCCATCTTTAATTGCATCCTTACCAAAGATAGTGACAGAACCACTAGTTGGATAAATCAGGGATAACATTGTTCTAATAGTAGTGCTTTTTCCAGCGCCATTTGGACCAATAAAACCAAAGATTTCTCCTTCTTTAACATTAAAGTCTACATTTTTACAACCTTTTACATCACCATAATACTTAGTTAAATTATTAAACTCTATAACGTTCATATATTCCTCCTATTATGCTTCTTTCTTATCCATGAATTTTTTCAGTTGTTCTAAACCTATAATAATTGCTCCTCCTATAATAAAGAAAACAATACTAAATGTACTAAAACTCATTGCATCTTTTGGTACTTCTAATGATAATGGCCCCATAACAACAGCGTATAATGATCCTATCATTAATCCGACTATTGTATAAATAGTTTGTGACCTATAATTTGTTAAAGTATATTTCACACCCTTAATCGTAAGCATGATCCCCGTTACAATTCCAATACCAAAAATAATGACGATTGGCAAATAATTGAAATTAAATTTGATTACTTCCTTAATTGCATTTAATATTCCTGCATATAAACCAAGAATCAATAAAATTGTTGATCCAGATATTCCTGGTAAAACCATTGCTGATATAGCAATCATTCCAGCGAAAAATACAAACATAGTTAAACCGATTGTTACACTGTCTAATGAATTAGCTTCTGATGTACCATTAGTTAACGGATTAAAATACGTAATTAATGATACGATTATAATACCAATTAATGTAAAGACAATGTTCTTATATTTTCCAATCAAGACCTCTTTTTCTTGTCTAATGATTAGTGGTATTGCCATAATGATTAACCCAAGGAATAACGAGCTAATAACATAAATATGTTCCTCAAATACCGAAGTAATAAACAGTACAGATAAAACCATTCCTGTAACCCATCCTATACCAATTTTAGCTAAAAACTTAATCGCTTCAATTCGTTCCTCTTTTGAACCACTTATTAAGTTGTTAATTGAATTAATGAATTTATCATAAAATCCCATAATAAATGCAATAGTTCCGCCTGACACACCTGGGACGCTATCGGCAACAGCCATAAAGAATCCTCTAACAAAATTTATTACGTACATGATGTACCTCCTGTATAGTATATTTACATGTAAAAATTGTATCATTTTTGCTTAATATTTACAATATTAATCACTTTTGAACAACTTGTAGATTCAAACAATAATTAGGTGTATAATAAAAACTAGTTAAATACATTTTTATGAAGAGGTGAGATATGATATTCCTATCAAAAAAATTCTTGGTTCTATACACAGTATTCACGATTGTATTATTAATATTACTTGGAGTATTTATTGGTGATTCATCTCTCCATGCTATTCCTAATTTAGATCCGCTCTATTATTTAAACTCAATACCATATTTTAATCTTAATATTGGAAATGACGTTATCACAATTATAAAGCCATCATCAACATTCTTTGTTTACTTACTTGGAGTAATTACAATCCTGTTAGGAGTTTCCTTCTTAAAAGATAGAAAAGTAGTATCAAAGAAATGGTGGGGAGTATCCATGATTCTATGGGGAACTGGGGCTATATTAGCTGGTACTAGTTATCAAGGGTTAGGGTACGAGCTAAAATGTGATGGATTATCATATTGTATGTATACCAGCTGGTTTGAATTAGCTTACTTATACATTACAGCGTTAAGTATATTATCTTTAATGGTTGCGATTGTTTATTCATCAGCTAATCTGCAAGTTAGAAAGATAAGTATATATGTAGCAGTAATAAGTTTGTTTGCTTATGGAACATTACTATTAAAAGGAACAATATCAGACAATAGATTTTTAATGTCATATGAGTTCTTTGTGATATGCTTTATGCCTCATTTTATCTACTTCTTTATTCTTAATGTAATTGAATATAAAAAGAACAAAGATGAAATGAATAAATTATTGATATATACATGGTTAATATTCTTAGTTGTAAATGTTTTATACTTTGTGTTCTTACTAGCAGAAACAACAATGCCTCTTTATGAAAATACTGGAATCTGGTTTTCTGAAAACGACATACTTCATATAGCCTTGATTTTTTGGATGTTGTTTATTTGGTTATACGTTAAAGAAAAGATTAAAGATTATAATTAATTAATGATATTATAAGAAGTAATTGATACAACTTGGAGGTTATTATGAACATACTAGAAATTGGAATAATTATTTTTGTATTTATTGAAATGTTAAATATTATTACCCTTTACTATATGCCAGAGCAAAAAAGAGGGAATGGTATTGGTGTATTTAATGCTTTTGAAAGATCAAAAGAAGATGAAGAAATGCACAACTTTGTTACATACTTAATAGACTGGATTGCAGGAGCAAAAATCATCTTTGTTATGATTGGGATAGTTATAGTTATCTTTGGTTCATTTGAATTACAACAATGGACTGTAGGTGCTTTTATAATCTCGATATTATCTTTTTATTATAAACTTTACCCAAGAATTAGAAAAATGGATAAGAACGGTAATATTAGTCCAAAAGGGTACTATAAAACACTAAACATAATGATTGTTTCATTTGTAATTATGTTTACAGTAGTTCTTATCATTTCATTTTTATAAATTAATTATTGACACATGTCACTGTATTTTGATAGTATATTAACAAGAACAAATCTTTGAATAGAAGTAGTAAGTAAAATAATATATGTTAAGAGAGCTAGTGTTTGGTGCGAACTAGTGATATATAAATTACTGAATGGATCTATGAGAGGATGCCTGAATAAAGTAGGGTATCACGGGAGCTCCCGTTATAGAGCTAGAGTATGATTGTACTTAAACAAGGGCTTTTCAAATGAAAAGCTAAATATGAGGTGGCACCACGTTATTAACGTCCTCTACACGTTTTGTGTAGAGGACTTTTTTTATATCTAAGGAGGTTTTAATATGGGTGGTTGAAGTATTCGATAATTTGGAACAGTAACATTAAAACAAAAGAAACTTACAAAACTAAAAAAAGGAGAAACACATATGAAAAACGAATTTGGAAGATTTGGAGGACAATTTGTCCCACCACCAGTAATCACAGCACTTAATGAAGTAGAGGCAGCATTTGAAGCAGCAAAAAATGATGAATCATTTTTAGAAGAATTTAGATATTATTTAAAAAACTTTGTCGGAAGACCTAGTCCATTATATTTTGCAGAAAACCTAACTAAGGAATTAGGAGGAGCAAAAATTTATTTAAAAAGAGAAGACTTAAATCATACAGGGGCTCATAAGATTAATAACACAATAGGGCAAATATTATTAGCTAAAAGAATGGGTAAAACAAAAATTATTGCTGAAACAGGAGCAGGGCAGCACGGTGTAGCTACGGCAACAGCAGCTGCAATGTTTGGAATGGAATGTGAAATATTCCAAGGATCAATTGATATGGAAAGACAAAGATTAAATGTCTTTAGAATGGAAATGCTTGGAGCAAAAGTTACAGGTGTTGATCAAGGAACAAAGACGTTAGCTGACGCTGTAGATTTTGCGATTGGAAAATGGGTAGAAAGAATTGATGATACATTCTATTTATTAGGAAGTGTAGTTGGTCCTCATCCATATCCAAGTATGGTAAGATATTTCCAAAAAATAATTGGAGAGGAAGCTAAAATACAATTTAAAGCAGTTGAAAACACATTACCAGATTACTTAGTAGCCTGCGTTGGTGGAGGTTCAAATGCGATAGGGTTATTTGCAGACTTTCTAGATGATAAAGACGTAAAAATCATTGGTGTAGAAGCTGCTGGAAAAGGACTTCACACTAAAGACCATGCTGCTACAATGACAAAAGGTACAGAAGGTGTAATTCATGGTATGAACACAAAAGTACTATTAGAAGAAGACGGATCTATTAGTCCAGTTTACTCTATAAGTGCAGGACTAGATTATCCAGGTGTTGGACCAGAACATGCGTTTTTAGATGATATTAAAAGAGTGGAATATGTAGCAGTAACTGATCAAGAAGCAGTAGATGCATTTTTAAAACTATCACAGTTAGAAGGAATAATTCCTGCGATTGAATCAAGTCATGCAGTAGCACATGTTTTAAAACTAGCACCGACATTACCAAAAGATAAAACAATTATTATTAATATCTCTGGTCGTGGAGATAAGGATGTTGAAGCGATTGAAGATTATCTTCATAGATAAGCTCCTCTCTTAAAAAGGATAGTACTCCTAACTATCCTTTTTATTTTATACATTATTTAACACTGGTTAACTTAAATATATTCGGATAAACTTTTTAATAAAAAAAAGAAAAAAACAGACAGTTATTGTCTGTTTTTATTTCATTATGAAGCACTACCAAATATTAACTCTACAAGTGTAGGCATATCAATAAATGGATTTCTGTTACCTTGATAACCAAATATTATGTTGTTTCTTAAAATTTCTTTTTCATCAACAGGATCTTCAAGATGCCATCTAATTAAATCATCTAAATCTCCGTACTCTCCAAGTTTTAGGCTTTTATCTGAGTTTGGGTCATTTAGAACTTCTAAATCAACTTCATCGCCCGGTTCTCCTTCGTATCTAATTGCCATATAGAAGATCATTCTAGCAACATCACCTTTTACTTCGTCTCTAGGTTCAAATTCCCAGTCATTACAAGTGTAATTTCCATAGCCTCTATCTACTATGTTAGTATCATCACCATCATTACAATCCTCATAATGACGATTATTTTTAGTAGAATTCATATTTCTTTCAGCTGCGACTAAATGATGTAAATCTGTACCAGCGCCAACACTAGTTCCAAAATCACCTCTTGATTTAGACCAAATATGTTCTCTATTCCATTCGACTAATTTACTTTCTCCATCTACATCTGTTCTACATAATTCAGGAGGAGTGACAGTATCTTGGCAAGCTTTTGGCCAAGAAAATCCAGAATAAAACATTATAACGTTATCAGGGTTTTCAGGATCCTCATCAGCTTCCTTCATGATATCCCAGACATCAGTTGATGTAGAAGTATAAGGAAATTCAGTATGATTAGTAATTATATCATTTAGAGCTGCTTTTAATTCTTCACCAGTTAATCCATCTATACTATCATAATACCCTGTAGGGATATATAAAGAAGGATCAATATAATCTGCGTTTGGATCTAAAACTGTTATATTAATTTTAATTGTTGATTCATTACCAGATGTATCAATTGATTGAATAACTATTACTTGAGATCCGATTTTATCTTTGTCATACTCTCCAATAGTTTTCACATCACAAAAGAAATCATGATCATCATCACAAGATAACGACCCAAGGTCAAATGTCTCACCTTGTTTTAATGTTACAGTAACTTCACCATCATTAACATCTAAAGTTGTTTCAATTGCTGGTCCAACTGCATCATCAATAACTGTTGCAGTTAGGATGTTTATTCCGAATAGCTTCTCTGAACCGACAGCTAAAACTCCTGCTATTAGAATAATAATCCCAATATAATATTTCGCTTTTTTCATAAACAACAACTCCTTATCAATGCAATTATAACACAGATAAATAGAATCACAGCGGTAGAAGATTTTTCTTTTTTATAATGCTAATTGTTTCAAATATAAATCATATATGTTATCCTATTTAGAAAATTTATGATTATTATTGCTATTACTAATTATATTTATTATAATCATCATGTACATAAAAAAAGGAGTGATTTTCATGTTTATTGGTGATTATTTACCAGGTTTTATAATGGGTATCAGAGAAGGTTTAGAAGCATTTTTAATTATTGCAATTATGTTAGAATTTTTAAACAAAGCAAATCGTACAGATGATAAGCCTGCAGTATTCCAAGGTCTAGGTGTTGGTCTTGTTGCATCTTTAGTATTTGGATTAATTCTATTTGGAATTTCTAGTTTGTTAAATAGCGGAAATACAAACATAGCAAAACTATGGGAATTTGGTGCTTCATTTGTTGCACTAGGACTTATTACAACATTTATTTACTTCATGCTTAAAAACAGAAATAATATTGTTGGAGATATCAAAGAGAAATTAAGTGTTAAGTTTACTAAAAAAGCTATAATTCTTTTAGCTGCCGTAATGGTTGCTAGAGAAGGAGCAGAGATTGTATTATTTGTTTTTGCTTCAGCAGATCCAGTTCCTTACTTTCTAGGAGCTTTATCAGGAGTATTGTTGTCAGGGATATTTACATTCCTAATTTACAAATCTCTAATTAAAGTAAATTTAAAAGTTATTTTCAATATTACTTTGGTATATTTAATTCTTCAAGCTGGATTTATGCTTGGATATGGATTCCATGAGTTATTCTCATACTTTAAAGCAGAAGCAATTATAGATAGTAGTAGTGCAATCTATAATAAGATGTTCGATTTATCAGATACATTCTTAAATCATAAAGAAAAACCAATAGGTATTATTCTTTATGCAACTATCGGATGGTATAGCAAACCTGAAATATTCCAGTTTGTTATTCAATATGTTTACACAGTAACGTTACTGTTCTTTTTCTTTAAAACAAATAAGAAATAAATTAAAAGCACTTCAGCCGAAGTGCTTTTTTTATATCTTTAAGCTAATAGTAATAACGTAATTCCTCCACCTAGGACTAATGCAGTCCAAATTAAGAAGAAAATCCAAAAACCTTTAAGACCCATTTTTTTAACCATGATTTTAACTTTGATGTTATTCATTAAAAATGGTGGTCTCATAATTATCATGTATACATATAAAACGCCAATTAATACTAATATTGTACCTGCTATTTGCATCATAATCCTCCTATAAATTTGCTTTTCTACTATATAATTTCATAAATAAATATGTAACTAATATGTTATATGCTATTCCGATAATGAAAATAACAAAGATGTTACCAACACTATCTAAACCAATCTGTGTTTCAATTACTCTTGAAGACCAAAAACCTGGGGCGATTCCAAGGGCATACTGAACTATTCCTGTAATAAAGTATCCAATAATTGGGAAGAATAAGATTAAACCAGACATCTTCATAATAACAAATCCTTCTACTTTATTATCACTGAAACTATTCACTAAAAGAGCTATGATTGGGGCTTGTAGAGCTCCTAAAATACTAATTGCCATTATCACCCAAATACTCGGATCGGCCTCTTTAAGAAAACCAGTGGCATAAATTAAAACTACTGTTGCGAATAATCCAAATATAAATGAAACTGCTAATTTAACTCCAACATATGCTTTTACATTTATCGGTGTTATTTTCAAACTCATTAGTACGTTATCATCTTTATCATCCAATAAAGTAAATGCAATTAATGCACCATAGATGAAACCTGACATTACAATTAGTACCATTGGAATAATATCTTGAATTATTCCATCTGGTAATTCAGGTAATATGTAATATCCAATTAAACCAAGTAGTACTGGATAAATTGCGAATAGAAAATACATTCTGTCTCTAAACATATTTTTAAATTCTGCTTTTACTATTGTCCAAACCATTTTTTACACCCCACTTTGTCTAATCGCGTAATTTTGGAATTTTGGTATTGCTAAGAATAAGTAAACTACAATACTTCCTATTCCCATATACACTAGACCTACAATAAATTTATATCCAAATTCATAACCATCAGTACTACCAGCTATAATTTCTGATGCTGCTTGAACTGGGTTAAGGAGTAAAATATTTTCCCATACTGGTCCAGTAATAATGCTGAACTGGAATAAGATTGTAGGGATTAAAAATCCGAAACCAAATATCATGATATTAACTAACATTCCTGTAAAATCTTTTTGGTAATATCCCATAACCAATCCTGCGATTGTAAAGAAAGAAGTAGATAAGATAACACCAAGTAATAATAATGGAATACTCCAATGGAAACTAGAACCTTTAAATATTGCGAATACAGTAATTAACAATATCGAGTTTACAAGATTATGAATTACATTTGCAATAACTTTTGAAGCTACTAATTCACTATTTGTTGTTGGAGTTATCAGCATTGATGATATTGTAGACTCGTTTTTTTCAAAATGCATTACACTACCGATATACATCATACTCATCATAGTTGAATCAAGAAGTAGAATCATTGGTAATAACTCTCCAAGTAATTCTTCATTCACTAAGAATAGAATAACTCCCCATATAAGTGTTACTAAGATACTTATTGAAAATACATTATATTTATTTAATCTTGATAGTTCACCTTTTACTAAAACTGCTAATCTGCTATTCATCTCTTAGAGCAACTCCAGTTACTTTTATAAAGATATCTTCTAATGTAGTTTCGCCTGAATGCAGTGTTTCAACGTCTTTTGTTTGTAAAAGGTTTAAGAACTCTTTGTTTTTACCAATTCCATCAAGTGGAAATTCAGCTTTAACAGTTTCGTCATTTTCTTTATATTCTAATGTCATTGAACGCTTACCATATTTAATTTTTAAGTTTCTAGGGCTATCCATTTCTTTGATTTCTCCATCAACAATAAACGCTACTCTGTCACATAACTGATCGATATCACTCATGATATGAGAAGTGATAAATACAGTTCCACCATCTTCTCTAAACTCACGTATCATGTCTTTTAATATCATTGCATTTTTAGGGTCTAACCCATTTGTTGGTTCATCAAGGAATAACATCTCAGGTTTATTTAGTAACGCGCGAACAATATTTAATCTAATCTTCATTCCCTTACTAAATTCACCAACCATTTTATTTCTATCTTCCCATAATCCTACTCGTTTCATAAGTTCTTCAACGTCAGCGTTATTTTT
>Ga0102812_10001066_pt1 | contig 19222 bp, 16 predicted proteins | sample ColrivemetaGS713_FD_79334 | JGI IMG/M metagenome (GOLD analysis project Ga0102812, IMG submission 79334) | Estuarine microbial communities from the Columbia River estuary - Flood tide ETM metaG S.713 | ecosystem: Environmental > Aquatic > Marine > Intertidal zone > Estuary | place: USA... | reverse complement strand
ATGGCACTTTCAATAAAAGGACTATCTGTATTTGCATTTGTATGTGTATGCAAAAGCGCTAAACATAAATTGGTTTTACAAAGTTCTTCCTCGGTTAAATCTTTATTTTGAACAACATTGCAAACAACATCAAAATTACTTCCATATATAAAACCACAATCTCTTAAGGCACTATAAAACGTTTCGCCTTCAAGATTTAAATAAGAATTGTTTTTGGCAACTTCTTTTAGTAATTTTTTTATCCAGCCATTAGCCGATGGATTCATAGTTTATTTATTTATGGTGTAAAATTAAAAAAGCTGCTCGTTAAAGCAGCTTAAATCATATAAATTTATATAAATTATTCTATAATGCCGCCACAACTTACGCGTCCACCTGCATCACCAGTAGGTTGGGTGGTAAAATCATCTAAACCAGCGTGCACAATAATGCCTTTACCTATAATATCTTTAGTCTCGTCACCACAGCCAATACACCATTCATCTGTTGAGATTGAGATGGTAGCATCGCCATTTTCATCAGCTATAAAATTACCAATATCACCTTTGTGGTAGCCCGATTCAACCCCCCATTTTCCATGAGGTTGGTTTGTTGGATTCCAGTGTCCGCCTGCCGATTTTCCATCCGTAGATGAACAATCAGACGATTGATGTATATGTATAGCATGTTCACCAGGTTCTAATCCACTCATTATTGCCGTCATGTTGACCATGCCATTAACTTCAGTAAAAACAACAGACCCACTTACATTGCTATCGCTTTTAGGTGTTAGTGCAATGGTGATTTCCTTAGCGGCAACTTCATTTGTAACAGTTTCTGCTTCAATGGTTACGGTGTCTTTAGTTGCTTTTTTGCAAGAAGTGATACTTAATGCCAAAGCCATAAATAATAAACTTACTTTTTTCATTTTTTTAGTGATGTTTTATTTATCCGAAAGTTAATGTATATATTGGCTATTTGCAAATAACAATATGATATATATCATGTTTTTAATTGCGCTGTTCCCATATTTTTGAATATAAAAGTTAGGTATGTCAAGTTTTTTAGTAAATAAATATAATATAGCAGGTCCTCGTTATACAAGTTATCCCACCGTTCCGTATTGGAATCAGGAGACATTTTCATTAAAAAATTGGAAATCATCTGTAATAAAATCTGTTAGCGAAAGCAACACAACTGAAGGTATAAGTATATACATTCATTTACCTTATTGCGAAAGTTTGTGTACATTTTGTGGTTGTAATAAACGCATTACTACGCAACATAATGTAGAATCACCTTATATAAATGCCGTTTTAAAAGAATGGAGTTTATATTTAGAATTATTTGATGAAAAACCAATAATTAAAGAAATGCACCTTGGTGGTGGTACGCCAACTTTTTTTAGTCCAGATAATTTAAAACGATTGATTAATGGTATTTTAAATAAATCGATACTTGCTGAAGATTATGAATTTAGTTTTGAAGGCCACCCTAACAATACAACTCGAGAACATTTACAGGCACTTTACGATGTTGGTTTTAGGCGCGTAAGTTATGGCGTTCAAGACTATAATGAAACAGTGCAACAAGCGATTCATAGAATCCAACCTTTTGAAAATGTAAAACGTGCCACAGAATTAGCCAGAGAAATAGGATATACTTCTGTTGGTCATGATATTATTTTCGGATTACCTTTTCAAACTATTGAACACGTAAAAGAAACTATTTTAAAAACCAAAGAATTACAGCCAGACAGGTTAGCATTTTATAGTTATGCACATGTGCCTTGGATAAAAGGAAACGGGCAACGCGGGTTTAACGAAACCAATTTGCCTTCGGCAGAATTGAAAAGACAACAATACCAATTAGGTAAACAATTATTAACAGAAGTTGGGTATCATGAAATTGGTATGGATCATTTTGCATTACCAACTGATACGCTTTACAAATCGATGTTAAATGGAAAGCTGCATAGAAACTTTATGGGCTATACAGCATCAAAAACACAAGCTATGATTGGTTTAGGAGTTTCTTCAATTAGCGATAGTTGGTACGGGTTTGCTCAAAACGAAAAAGGCATCGAGGCATATTATAGTTTGTTAAATGAAAATATTATTCCTGTATATAGAGGTCATAGTTTAAACAAAGAAGATTTAATAATTAGAAAACATATACTTAATTTAATGTGTCAGTTTAAAACAAGCTGGACACAAGATTCGCTTTATTTTAGCGAGCTTCCAGAGGTGTTAATTAGATTAAAGGAAATGGAAGTTGATGGTTTACTTCATGTAAATTCAAATTATATTGAGGTAACAACAAAAGGTCGACCATTTGTTAGAAACATTTGCATGGCTTTCGATTTACTATTGCAACGAAAACAACCTGATACCCAGTTGTTTTCAATGACTGTTTAATTAAAACCCAAATCTGATGAAAAAAATTATTGTACCTATCGATTTTTCTGAACACTCGGAATATGCTTTGAAAACCGCTGCCAAATTGGCAAAAATAAATAACGCAGAGATACTGGCTTTACATATGCTGGAAATGTCGGATGCTATGCTTACTGCTTCCGACGGAATGCAATATGAAAAAGCAGTTTATTTTTATAAATTGTCTGAACAAAAATTTGAAAAATTTCTTGAAAAGGATTACTTAAAAGACATTAAAGTCACTCCAATTATTAAACACTTTAAGGTGTTTAGCGAAGTTAACGATGTTGCTCATAATAATGATGCAGATTTAATAGTTATGGGGTCTCATGGGAGCAGTGGCGTGAAAGAATTTTTTATTGGTTCTAATACCGAACGTGTCGTTAGAAATGCCGACATCCCAGTACTGGTTGTTAAAAGCAGTGTAGCCGATGTGAATTTTGAGAATGTTGTTTTCGCATGCGATTTTGCTGAAGAATCTATTAAACCTTATATAAATGCCGTTAAGTTGTTTAATAAAATAGGGTCAAAATTCCGCATGGTTTATGTCAATTTACCTAACGAAAGATTTAAAAGCTCTTCAGAAATTGAAAAAAGAGTCGTTAACTTTTTTACCAAAGCCGACCGTAATTTAGATAGAATGAAAGATGTACATTATGTATCTGATTATACAGCAGAAGACGGAATTATACATTTTTCAGCAAAAATAGGAGCAGATATTATTGCGGTACCTACACGTGGTAAAAAAGGATTAGCTCATTTTTTTGAAGGTAGTATAGGTGAAGACGTAGCAAATCATGCTACGTTGCCAGTAATAACATTTAAAATTTAACAAATTAATTAATAGCGTGACTAATTTGAAAATAAGGGTAGTTAGTAAAATAGCTGCTCTTTTTTTGTGCGTTTAATCTACGGAAGTTGCTAATACATTAAATAAACTTGCTTTAGTATTTAAAAAATTAATTTCAATTTCAATTGCTTTTAGTTTGGCGTCGATTAATTTTGACTCTCTTGAATTTACTAAAAACAAAGAACTTTCTCCTAAAAAGAATTTTCGTTCTTCGGCATTTAGCATAGTATGGTAATCTTCCACAATAGTTTTAGTGAAATTGTTTTGTATAATGTAAGAATCTAATTCTTGATTTATAGCATCTATTTTATTTCTTAAAGTAATTTTGGTAGACTTAATTTCTAATTCCGTGTTTAATAATTTAAGTTTTGCTAATTTTAAGTCAGCACGCTCTTTTCTTAAAAACAATGGGAAACTAATGTTCAATCCGCTTTTATACGCCGAAGTACTAAACGATTGAGTAACTTCAGGAGTTTGCGATAAAAAATTATACTGTAAGTCTATTTTTGGAAGTAAATTATTTAACTGTAGGCGTTTTTCTAATTTTAAACTTTGATATTTATAATCTAAAGATTGAAGCTTCGGATGATTTTCTAAATTTAAGTTTTCAATATTTAATGCAGCAGTATTGAGCGTTTCATCAATAGTTGTAAACGTATTAATATCAGGATGAACATGATCTTTAATTTCAATAGGTGTATTATCGTTAAGCCATAAGTAGTTAGATAATTCTAAGGATGACTTTATATATTTTATTCGCGATTTTTCAAGATTTAATTTCCTGTCGTTTAAAGCGATACGAGCTTCTAACGTATCAATAGCCGCCATTTCACCTACTTCATAATTTTTTTTAATGCCGCTAAATCGTGTTTGAGCATTTTCAAGAAAACTTTCAAAAACAAGTTTTTCATTGTAGGTTTTAAGCCAATTAAAATATGTTAGTGTGGCCTCAAACAAAATGCTGTTCACTAATAATTGTCTATCTGCTTTGGCTTGTTTTACAAACAATTTGCCTTGTTTTAGCATGGTCATGCGTTTATTGGCTAAAAATCCCTGAGCAACCGATACTGAAACGCCTACGCTGTATAATCCATCTTCAGGAACTGTGGCTTCAGGGTTTAAATAGAAACCATCGTTTTCTTCAAAATTTCCTTTTAACTCAACGCCATACCAAGTTGGTATTTTAAACGAGGCATTGAGTTTATCGTAATACTCGGTGTTCTTGAATTTTTTCCTATCGTAATCTACTTCCAGTTTTGGGTCGAAAGCACCACGCGCTTTCATAAGTTTTGCTTCACTTTCATTAATGATTAAGTTAGCTTGTTTTACGATGGGGTGGTAGGTTTTTACATAACCTAAATATTCAGCCAAAGAAATAACCGATGTAGTGTCTTGAGCAGAAATAATTTCGCTTACAAATAAAAGTATGCCAAGTATAAAAACTCTCATTATTTTTTATTCTTTAAAACTGATTTATTTGTGTTTTCTGGCTGGTAATAGTTAGGAGGGAAGCTGTTAATTTGTCGCCATAATTCAAACCAAATAGGCACATCTTCTAATAAGGCGATGGTTTGCGCTCCTGATCCAATTCTTATGGCTTCAGGCCATTTGTGATCGTTTGCGTCTGGAACTAATAAAACGCGATATTTTCCATTATCACTAATGAAATTTTCAATGGCTATTACTTTGGCACCATAAGTTCCGTAAGAAACATTAGGCCAACCGCTAAAAACAATGGCAGGCCAACCATCGAATTGGACGCGAACCTTTTCGCCGATATGAAGCAAAGGTAAATCTATAGGTTTTACGAAGGTCTCTACTGCCAAATCATATTGCGATGGCATAATGCCTACTAATTCTTCACCTTCTTTAAAATTAATGCCAATACCATCTGTTATTGCTTTGTTTATATAGCCACTTTGTGGAGCTGTAACGTATAGCAGGTTATTACGCATTTTATAATTGGTATATTCATTTTCCAATTTGGTTACTTGTGCTTCAGTATCAAATTGACTTGATTTAGCAGTGAACATATCACTTTGTGCTTTCGAAATTTTATCGGTGTATTCAGCATTAATTCTAGATAATTCTATTTGTGCATTTAGAATATCATTTTTGCTGGCTAAATATTTATTTTCTTGCGAAATAAGTTTTGCTTGTGTTTCTTGAAGTTTCAAGCGTTTTTCTTCTACATCTTTAACGGCTTTTAAACCTTCATCTTGAAGTGTCTGAATACGATTAAACTGTTTTTCTGCAATACTAATATTGGTTTTTGCAGCTTCTAAATCAATGCTATCACTTTTTACTTTTAAGTGCGCTTGCATCAATTTATTTTTAGTTTGCTGAATTTTTAATTGTTGCTCATTTAATAAAGCCGAAACTTGCCTGTTTAACGCGCCTACTTTAGATTGATACGCATCAACCGAATTTGTTTTAGCGCTAATCTGTTGGTTAGTACGTTCTACCAATTTATCATCAAAATACTCGCTTTTTACTTCCGATATTCTTAAAATAGTATCGCCTTTCTTCACAAAATCACCTTCCTGTACAAACCACTCTTCTATTCGTCCCGGAATTTGAGACTGGATGGTTTGAGGGCGCTGGTTTAGTTTTAACGTAGTTACTTGACCTTGCCCTGTAATGTTTTGTGTCCATGGTAAAAAAAGCACAATTACAATGATTATAGCAATGGCCAACAAGAATTTGTTGAATTCCTTATAATAGGCAATATTGAATATTTTTTTGGAGGATTTAAATTGATTGATATCTACCTTATGGTTAACTGTATTATGGGATATATTTAGCATGGTTTTAAATTTTTTGAAAAGTAGCTTTTCCTTTTTCTAACAATATAAGTTCATCACATTTTTCAGTCCAGTTTTTGCTGGTACTTACTACTATTAATGCCCAGGGTTGACTTTTATCGGTTAAATACCCAATAATATTTTTCATTTCGACCTGGTCAAATCGATCTAAAGGGTCTTCTAGAATAAGTACTTTGGGTTCTTTTAATATTGCTCTTGCCAAAATAATTTTTTTAGCGATGGTGTAAGACAATTGGTTGCCTTCGGCATTTATAATGGTTTGCAATCCCATTGGTTGTTCTTTTATAAATTGGGTGAGCCCAACTTTATCAAGAATATTGTAAATATTTTCGTCTGAAATTTTAATATTTCCGAAGGTTAAATTTTCTTTTATAGTACCTTCAAATGGAGATTCTTCAGATAAAGACATGCCTAATTGAGAGCGGTAATGGTTTAGGTGTAAGCTGCTTATAGACATGTTGTTGATATAAACATTTCCAGAGGTAGGTTCTATAATACCTAAAATAATACGAAATAAGGTTGATTTACCAGAACCACTTTCACCTTTTACTAGAATCCTGCTTTTTTCGGTAATTTTTAAGGATATATTTTTTAAGATTGCTTTTTCTCTTTCCGGTACTTTGTATGATACATTATCAAATTCAATGTTTAAACCATCTTTAAAAACTACCTGTTCTCCTTCTTGTGATTCTAAATCTTTATCTACAATCTGGCCTATTTTTTCAATGGAGGTCAATACATCGTAAAACGATTCTAATCCGAGAATTAGTTTTTCAACTGAAGCTATCACTAATAAAATAATAATTTCTGCAGCAACAAATTGTCCAATATTCATTTCTTGATTTAAAACCAATGCACCACCAATCAAGAGTAAACTGGCAGTTACAATGACTTTAAAACTTATCATTTGTATAAACTGAATCCTTAAAATCTTAAAATGACTTTCTCGTGCTTCTAAATAATCATCTACTAAATCATCGTTTTTCCTTAAGCCCAAACTAGTGCTTCCGGAAAGTTTGAAACTAATAACAGTTCGCGCTATTTCTTGAATCCAATGAGCTACTTTGTATTTGCTTTTTGATTCTTTTAAACTTGTTTTGAGCCCTTTTTTTGCAGTATACTTAAATACTATGTAAATAAGCCCTAATAAAAGAATACCAAATACAATAAAAAAGGGATGATAAAAAGAAAGAAGAATCAAGGCAAACAAAATCTGTAAAACTGCTGTTGGAACATCAATTAATATTTTAGACAGCCCTTTTTGAATAGCTAAGGTGTCGAAAAACCGGTTCGCTAATTCTGGCGGATAATATTTGCGTAATTCTGCCATTTTTATCTTCGGAAAGCGATAACTTAATTCAAATGAAGACCGTGTAAATATGCGTTGTTGAATGGTTTCAATAATTCGTAATTGCATAAGTTGTAATGCCCCACTAAATGCAACACCAACTGTTACTAATACCACTAAAACCACCCATGAAGTAGATATTTGTGCGCCTTGTATTAAATTTATGATCGCTTGAATTCCAAGCGGAAGTGATAAAGCTACTAGTCCTGAGAAAATAGCGTAATAAAAAATTTGTCGAATATCTCTTTTCTCTAATTGTAATAGGCCAAATAAACGTTGCCATGGTGTCATTATAGGTTGTGACATAACTATATTTTTAAGGTGTTTACAGTGAGGTTAATAAAAAAATCTGAAGGTGATACATCAAGTTTGCAATCTGTTATAGAAGCAAAATGGTCTTTTAAAAAATGCTGATGTAAACTACCTTCTAAAATGGTGCTAGCCAGAGAAGTTGCAAATGGGTAATTAGGTTGTATATTTTGTATCATATCTCTCAAGCGCTTCACTATGCGTTTGTATATTACAAAATAACCATCTTTATTTTCCTGGTCTACCTCTTTGGTTAAAAAAGATTTAGAGTTTTCGTTAATAATGATAGCATTAAGTTTCACCTCATTAATATGGGAAAAATTATTATCCTCATTAATAGTTCTACATACAATATCTATAGCTCTAGATAATTTTACTTTGTTGTCAGAAATACTATGTGTTTCAAAAACCAATTGATATTCAATCCAAGCCCAATACCATGATGAAAGGTATAACAATAATTTATGTTTACTTTCAAAATATCTATAAATTGAACTTTCGTTAGATCCAATATTTTCACCTAATTTTTTAAAAGTAAAGGAATCAAAACCTATCTCATCAATTAATAAAATACTGTTTTGAACTATTCGTTTTCCTAATTCCGAGGATTCAGGATCTTTAATATATATTTTTTCAGGTACTACTATTTTTAAATTTGCAAGTATAGATTTCATTGTGTTAATATTTGGTTGCAAATATAATAGTAATACTATTTCTAATGAATTTAAAGCTATTGTTTTTATCAATCAATGATAATTAGAAACTATCAAGGATAATAAATAAGGATTTTAATGTTTGCTTTGAAGAAAAATAACTAGTGGCAGTTAATAGCTCCAGAAACGATTTCATTTACTGGGGCAGGAGAGATGTAAGGAATACCTAGGCCTAAACCACGTAGTATAAAAAGAACACCTATAAGAACTACAAAAACTGGAATCGCCTTTTGTATTTTTTGTCTTGCCGATCCTTTTAAAAACTGACCGAAATATATTGCAGTTGTCATTAATGGTATAGTTCCAAGCCCAAAAACCGCCATATATAAACTCCCATTTAAGGCGTTTCCTCCGGCAATAGCCGCAAATAGAGCCATATAAACCAATCCACAAGGTAAAAAACCGTTCAAAAAACCAATGGTCAAAAAAGTGTCGGCTGTTTTTTTCTTTAGAGCACTACCTAATGAAGATTTAACTTTTGAAATTACTTTATAAATAGGCTTCGAAAAATTGTACTTATTAAATGTAGATTGTGGTATTAATACAATCACAATCATTAAAACGCCAATTACAATGGAAAGTTGTTGCTGAAACCCAAAGATATAAAGGCTTTTACCAATAAGTCCAAAAATGAGTCCTATTAAGCTGTAAGCTAATAATCTGCCAACATGGTAAATGGTAATTTGAGACACTTTTTTATATGTATTTGTGCGGTCTACCGGGAGCATAAACGCAATAGGCCCACACATACCTACGCAGTGAAAGCTCCCTAATAATCCCAGTACGAATGCTGAAAAAAGCATATTAATAGTTTATAGATTCTTTAAATAAATAAGAAATACCTTTATATTGCCAATCTATTTTAATGTTCCAACGACCATCTACCAAACGTTTGTCAGGTATGAGCAAATAAGGTTTAGATGATGAAATAGCAGTATCAAAATCTAATTGTTTGTTAGATGGTCTATATAGGAACACTTTTCCAGTTATTTTTTCAGGATCTAAATTATTTGGAAAATAAATAACTAACCCTTCTTCAGTTTTTTTATAACTAATATTTTCGCTTAATTTCTTCGAGTTTTCAAGTTTATTAATGTCGTTCTGGTAATCTAATTCTTCGGCATAATAATCTTCCGTAACTAAGTCGTGCTCGTATTTTTTATCCACATTCATCGTAATAATAAAGTACATTATAAAGCTAATAAAGCCTATAAAAGCCAATACAATTCCGGTTCCCCAATTAATTTTCATCTTTGTCATTCCCGCATAAACAGGAATCTATTTTAGTTAAAACTATTTATTTTTATGGCATTTCCCTCGTTACCTCGGGTCGGGCTTTCGGCTATATCTTTTTTTCAAAAAGGATACCGCCTCAAATGCCTAGCATTCACGATTTCATTAATTTAAAATAATAATCAATGAGTAATCCCTAATGCACCAATCAGCCAACTTATTGTTACCGCGATTTAGCACTATCAATCTATTTAAAACTCCTTGGCCCTAAAAAATTAGCCGTTGTAGATTCAATCAATGTTTCGCCTTGGTAAACACCAATTTTAATCTTATTTCTATCGCCTGATAAAACGGTATTATTAATTTCAATAAATATGGTGCCTTTCGCTATCCCTTGACTTGGTACTACAAAATTATTGCTGGTAGCAACCAGTTTTAATTCCCCTTTGTGCGACAGCAATTTAAAACTTACATTATCAATATCTTTAGTTGTTTTATTAACTAATTTATAAGTAAAAACATTACTGATTATATTGTTTTCTTTGTGCTCAAATAATTGCCCGGGTAATCTTAACACCGTGGCTTCTACGTCGTTTCTTAAAAAAAGCATACCTGTTAGTAAACCAACTAAAATGGTTAATACAGCTATATAGCCCTTTATTCTCGCCGTAAGTTTAAAAGGTGTTTTAGTTTCAATATTTTCTTCACTGGCATATCGTATTAATCCTTTTGGCAGGTTAATACTTTCCATAATATGGTCGCATTCGTCAATGCAAGCCGTACAATTTACACATTCTAGCTGTGTACCGTTTCTAATATCAATTCCCGTTGGGCAAACGTTTACGCATTGAAAACAATCAATACAATCACCATGACCCAAAGCTTCTCTATCTTCGTTTTTTCTAAATTTCTTTCTGCCATTTTCAGCTTCACCCCGTTTATGGTCGTAAGCTACCACAATAGATTTAGTGTCTAAAAGAACGCCTTGCAATCGACCGTACGGACAAGCAATTATACAGACTTGTTCTCTAAACCAGGCAAAAACAAAATAAAATACGGCAGTAAAAATTAGTAATGAAACGAGTGTGTTTGTATGGCTAAAAGGGCCATCGGTTATATATTTAATAAGCTTATCACTACCTATCAAATAAGCTAGAAAAACATTAGCAATAAGGAACGAAATAAATAAAAAGATAATAAATTTTAAGCCTTTCTTTCTAATTTTTTCGGCATTCCATGGTTGTTTAGATAAGCGTATTTGTTTTCCTCTATCGCCCTCAATCCAATATTCAATGCGTCTAAAAACCATTTCCATAAAAATGGTTTGTGGACAAATCCATCCACAGAAAATACGACCAAAAGAAACTGTAAAAAGTGTAATAAAAACAACGCCTATAAGCATTGATATCACAAAAAGATAAAAATCTTGTGGCCAAAACGGAAATCCGAAAATATTAAAACGACGTTCTAATACATTAAACATTAAAAATTGGTTACCATTTATTTTTATAAAGGGTGATAAAAATAAAAAGGCCAATAAAAAATAACTAACTAGTTTTCTGTATTTATATAAGGTGCCACTAGGTTTTTTAGGAAATACCCACGCACGCTTACCTTTGTCATCTATTGTGGCAATAGAATCTCTAAATTTTTCGTTTTCTGGGGTTTCCATTGTTAAATAATTTAATTGAAAACCAAGAATAAAATACTAAAATTATTCTTGGCTTTTGGTAATTATTTAGTTTAGTTAATTGAATCTGTTTGAGTTGTTTCTGATTCTGCTGGTGCTTGTGTTGTGGCATCACCCCAAAGGTCACCTTCGGCATCTTTAGGATTAGCTGGGGTTGTACCTTGAAAAGTTAAAACATAACTCGCAACTTGTGCTATTTCTATTGGTTTTAGTTGTGCTTTCCAAGCAATCATCCCTTTACCCGAACGCCCACCTTCAGATACTGTTTTAAAAACACTTTTAATATCGCCTCCTAAAATCCAATGGTTATCTGTTAAATTTGGTCCAATACCGCCACCTCCATCTACCATATGGCAAGCCACACAGTTAGTTTCGAAAGTAGCTTTACCCGCATTAATATCGGATGCATCAGTTAGTAATTCTACCGAATTAAAATCCACTAAATCTTTAGCCGTTTTTTTGTATTCTTCAATCGATAGTTTCGCTTGTGCTAATTCAGTTTCTAATTCATCAATTTGTGTAGGACCACTAAATACCTGAAATCTTAATAAATAAATGGCTGCAAAAACAATGGATGCATAAAATCCCCAAACCCACCAAGGTGGTAAATTATTGTCCAATTCTTTAATGCCATCATAGTTGTGGTCTAAAATAATTTCGCCTTCTTCTTCAATTGGTTTAGAGGTTCCTACTAATTTTGTATAGATTGTATTAATCCAATTTAATTGAAGTCGTTTTTCTTTTTCTGCTAAAAAGCGCACTTTTGATTCTTCATCTAATTTGTGAAGCATCACGTTTTCTAATGCACCTAATATGGCTTCAATAGCGATTAGTATTAAAAGTACCAATAAAAGAAATAGAAGTACAGCCGGATATTTTATAAATGCAGGTTGATTGCCAGAATCGATAACGTATTCCGCAACACCGAAAATGATAAAGAATATGATGGGTACTCTTACCCAGGATGGAATTAAATTTCTCATAATATTTGGTCGTTTTGGTTCTCTAATGGAAGGTTACTAACTGTTTTTATATACTCTTTTTTAGCAGTAAATACCCATAAAAAAAGCACTACAAAAAACGTGAAAAATATAAGTAATGAAATGATTGGGTAAATTTCAATACCATCAATGCTATCCATATAGCCTTTTACAAATTTTAACATAGTTCTAAATTTATTGGTTAGTTATTAGCTGTTTCTACTTTAATGTCTGTTCCTAATCGCTGTAAATAAGCGATTACAGCAACTATCTCTCTATTTTTCATATCAACAAATGATAAGCCATTTTCGGCAGCATATTTTTTATCTGCTTCATAAGCATTTACAAAATCAGGATCTGCATATAAGTTTTGCTCAATTTTAGTTCCCTGTTCCAACATATGCGCTTGTGCATTGGCAATTTCTTGCTCGCTATAAGGTACTCCAAGAGTTACCATCGCTTTCATTTTTGCTTCTGTATGCGATTTATCCAATTCGTCAGTAATTAACCACTGGTAGCGTGGCATTATAGAACCTGAAGAGGTGCTTTGTGGGTCGTACATGTGGTTAAAATGCCAGTTGTCTGAGTATTTTCCACCTATACGATGTAAGTCTGGTCCTGTACGTTTACTTCCCCATAAAAATGGATGGTCGTAAACATACTCCCCTGCTTTTGAGTATTCGCCATATCGTTCTACTTCACTTCTAAACGGTCGAATCATTTGCGAATGACAACCCACACAACCTTCACGGATATAAATATCACGTCCTTCTAATTCTAAAGGTGTATATGGTTTTACACTAGCTATGGTTGGAATATTAGATTTTACCATGATGGTCGGTACAATTTGAACAACACCACCAATTAAAATAGCGACTGTGGCTAATAATGTTAATTGTACAGGTCTGCGTTCTATCCAGGTATGCCATCCTTCACCTGCCGTACGTTTTTTTGTAACGCGCTCTAATGCAGGAGCTTCTGCCAATTCATCCTCAACTTTATTACCGTTTTTAATAGTTACAATAATATTGTAAACTAAAATAAACATTCCTAAAATGTATAGAGTACCACCGATAGCACGCATCCAATACATTGGCATAATTTCAGTTACAGTTTCTAAAAAGTTACCATAGGTTAATGTGCCGTCAGGATTAAATTGTTTCCACATACTTGCTTGAAGAAATCCAGCAACGTATAAAGGTAAGGCGTACATAATAATACCTAATGTACCTAACCAGAAATGTAAATTTGCTAAACCGATAGAATATAATTTGGTTTTAAATAATCTAGGGATTAAGTAATAAATAATACCAAATGCCATAAAACCGTTCCATGCTAACGCACCTACATGTACGTGGGCAATAATCCAATCGGTAAAATGCGCTATGGCATTAACATTTTTTAATGATAATGTAGGACCTTCAAACGTTGCCATTCCGTATCCTGTAATAGCTACAACTAAGAATTTTAATACGGGATCAACGCGTACTTTATCCCAGGCTCCACGTAGTGTTAATAGCCCGTTTATCATACCACCCCATGAAGGCATTAATAACATAATAGAGAATGCAACACCTAAGTTTTGTGCCCATTCTGGTAGGGCCGTATACAATAAGTGATGAGGACCTGCCCAAATGTATATAAAGATTAACGACCAGAAGTGAACAATAGAAAGTCTATATGAATACACAGGTCTGTTCGCTGCTTTTGGTACAAAATAATACATTAAGCCTAAAAACGGTGTGGTTAAAAAGAATGCCACGGCATTATGCCCATACCACCATTGTACTAATGCATCCTGAACACCAGCATATACCGAATAACTTTTCATAGCACTTACAGGAAGTTCTAAACTGTTAAAAATATGAAGCACTGCAACTGTAACAAATGTGGCTATGTAAAACCAAATAGCTACGTATAAATGACGTTGTCTTCTTTTTAAAATAGTCCAAATCATATTTATACCAAAAACTACCCAAATAAGTGCAATGGCAATATCTATAGGCCATTCTAATTCTGCATATTCTTTAGAACTGGTATAACCTAGTGGTAAACTTATCGCCGCAGCAACAATAATAAGCTGCCATCCCCAAAAGTTTATATTACTTAAAAGATCACTAGCCATTCTTGCTTTTAACAAGCGTTGTAAAGAGTAGTAAATACCTGCAAACATGGCATTACCCACAAATGCAAAAATTACCGCATTGGTGTGCAATGGTCTTAATCGGCCAAAACTAAGCCATGAAATTCCATCGGTTAAATTTGGGAATAAAAACATAAATGCAAGTAGTAAACCTACCGACATTCCAACCACTCCAAAAACTATTGTGGCATAGAGGAATTTTGTAACGATTTTATTATCGTAATGAAATTGTTGCATTTCCATAGTTGTAAAAATTAATCTTTATTGGTTAGTATTGATTTTTTTGGTTTTTCTTTTACGAGTTCGTCTTCAAATAACATTCTAACAGACGGGGTATAACTATCATCAAACTGGCCGCTTTTTACTGCTAAAATAAAAGCAATAAAAAAGACAACAGCTACAATAATGCTTATGGTTAATAAAACATAAATAACACTCATACCTACTTGAAGTTATGGTTCAAAATTACTTTCATACGCTTATCTAAAATATGACATTTGTCATGTTTTCATTATTAGTTTAGCCATTAATGTTACTCTAATTTTCGACTTAATAAATTAGTTGCTACAGTAGTAAAAACTACAATACTGATAGAGCTTAAAGGCATTAAAATAGCGGCAACAACAGGTGACAACTGACCAGTAACGGCAAAAGACAACCCAATGATATTATAAATAAATGAAAGTACAAAGCTCCATTTAATTATTTTTAGAGCATTTTTTGATGTCTTAATATAATTATATAATTGATTTAATTTTGAGGCATCTAATATAGCGTCACAAGCGGGCGAAAACACATTTACATTTTCAGAAATTGCAATGCCAACATTACTTTGCGCTAAAGCTCCAGCATCATTTAATCCATCGCCAATCATAAGTACATGCGCGCCTTCAGTTTGATGGTATTTTATGTATTCTAATTTATCCTCTGGTTTTTGGTTGAAAAGCAATTTGGTTTTTGTAGGTAATAATTTGGTTAAATTTTCTCTTTCTCCTTCATTATCACCAGAAAGAATTACTAGGTCGTATTCTGTTTTTAAGGTATTGAATAAATGAGAGAGTCCTTTTCGGTAAGCATTATAAAAAGTGAATTTCCCTTTATATTGATTGTTTGTACTAACGTGTACAGTGGTGTTAAGCGTAGCTGTTTCTGCTGAGAATCCAACAAAAGGCGCCGAACCAACTTTAATATTATTACTATTGTAAGTGGCTTCAATACCTTTCCCCAAATGCTCTTGGTAAGCATCTAAGGTAATAATATCATTGTCATTCAATAGCTGGTAAAGAGATCTGCTTAACGGATGGTTAGATCCACGTAATGTGCTTTTTAATAAAGATTCTTCATCGCTTGAAAGTTTTAATCCATCATAACTTATACTTGTTTCTTTATTCGCGGTAATAGTGCCCGTTTTATCGAATATAAGGGTGTTTATTTTTGCTAATTGTTCAATAACACTGGCATTTTTTAAATAGAACTTTTTCTTACCTAAAATACGTAACACATTGCCAAAAGTAAAAGGAGCTGCAAGAGCTAATGCACATGGGCAGGCTATAATTAAAACAGAAGTAAAAACATTTAACGCTTTGCTAGAATCTGTTATTAACCAAAATGTTGTGGACAAAACAGCTATGATTAAAATGCTAATGGTGAATCGTTTACTAATTTGGTTTGTTATGTCTGTGAATCCTATAGATTTATCTTTTTTAAATACATCGTTGCTCCAAAGTTGTGTTAAATAACTTTGCTCAACCGATTTTAAAACATCCACTTCAATACTTCCATTTAATTGCTTACCTCCTGCAAATAATTTGTCGCCCGATTGTTTAGAAACTGTCTTTGATTCGCCGGTTACAAAACTGTAATCTATCTGTGCTTTGCCTTTTATCAAGATACAATCCGCGGGTATTAATTCTTCATTCCTGATTAAAAGCCGATCGCCTTTTTCAATATCATAAACTTGAACAGATTCCTCTTTACCATCTGGGTTTATTTTAGTAATTCCAATAGGGAAATACGATTTGTAATCGCGTTCAAACGATAAGAAAGAATATGTTTTTTGTTGAAAAAATTTACCGAGAAGTAAGAAAAAAATTAATCCGGTTAAACTATCAAAAAATCCGGATCCCATATCGAAAACAATTTCGAAAGTGCTTCTTAAAAATAAGACGGTGACACCCAGAGCTATCGGGACATCAATATTTAATAGGTTAGCTCGAAGCCCTTTGTAAGCTGATATAAAATAATCTTGAGCGGAGTAAAAAACGACAGGTAAAGAAAAAGCAAACATGAGCCATCTAAACATGGGTTTAAATTGCTCTAACCAAAATTCACCAACTTCAAAATATTCAGGAAACGATAAAAACATCACATTTCCAAATGCAAAGCCAGCAATACCTAATTTGTAAATTAATGATCTGTCAATATGTTTTTTACCAACACTATAATCGTCTAAACTTATAAATGGTTCATAGCCAATGCTGCTTAATAATGCTACAAGATTTTTTAATGAAAGTGTTTCAGCATTATATGTAACTCTAACAGTTTTTTTACCGAAGTTTACTATAGATGAACTAATTGAAGGATTTAATTTATTTAGATTTTCTATAATCCAGATACAAGAACTGCAATGAATATGTGGAATATATAAACTGATTATTTGATTTTCACCATCATTAAACTCTAGCAATTGTTCAATAATTTTGGTGTTCTCTAAAAAATTGTATTTGCCTTCAATGTCTTTAGGTGTTGCGCCAGGAGCTTGTTGTAAATCATAATAACAGGTTAAATCGTTTTCAGAAAATATTTCGTAAACGGTTTTACATCCATTACAACAGAAAGCTTTATTGTCAAAAGTAATATTAGAAGTTGTCGCATCTAAACCACAATGAAAACATGTGTGTTTGCTCATTATATTATTTGCTCAGAAAGTACCTTGGCCAAAAATAATAAAACATCAACTTTTAAATATGATATTTGTCATGTTTTGTTTAATTTTACACCACTTCAAAAATTAGGTATGAGTATGTATAAACAATTTTGTGTTAACCATTTTAAAAGTTTTTATTTTTTTATTAGTAAGCAGTTCCTCACTATATTAAGGGTTTTTATGAATTCTCCAATGACTATATTAGAATGTTAGAGGACGAAAAAGATATTTTTAATGTGCTTTTTGCATCAGTTTCTGAAGGCGTTGTTGTGGTTGATATTAACCAAAATATTGTTTTAACAAATGCATCAGCAGAGAGAATGTTTGGATATAGTAAAAAGGAGCTTGAAGGTCAGGAACTTAATATTTTAATTCCGAAGGATTATCACTCTGGTCATGGCGCACATTTTGAAGGATTTATAAAGCACAAAGAGAGCAGGAAAATGGGGCGTGGTCGCGATTTGTTTGGTGCTCGAAAAGATGGAAGTATTTTTCCGGTTGAAGCAGGATTAAATCCATTAAATATTGAAGGAAAGTCTTTTATTATGGCTTTGGTTATAGATATTTCAATTAGAAAACAACAAGAATTTGAACTAAAAGAATTAAACACAGAGCTAGAAAAAAAAGTTACCGACCGAACCATAGTATTAAGTAATACAGTTTCAGAATTGAAAAAGGTTAATATTGAAAGAGACACTGAAATTAAAAAACGTATCGAGGCTCAAAATGAAATAAATAATGCGCTTAAAAAAGAAAAAGAACTTAACGAATTGAAGACTAAGTTTTTATCTTTGGTGTCTCACGAATTTAAAACGCCATTAAGTGGTATATTAACTTCTGCTACGTTGTTAGGTAAATATAAATTAAGCGAACAACAGGATAAACGTGATAAGCACGTAAGCACTATTTCAGATAAGGTACGTTACTTAAACAATATTTTAAACGACTTTTTATCTATTGAAAAATTAGAAACAGGTAAAATAAATTATGCCTACAGCACTTTTAAATTAAGCAAAGTGGTTAATGAGGTAGTTTATAATGCTAACATGTTATTAAAAGATGGTCAAAAAATTAACTATCCCGAAAACATTGATGAAATGTCTTTATATCAAGACGAAAAAACAGTAGAATTATCATTATCTAACTTGGTGCATAACGCCATTAAATATTCATCGGAGAATACAATTGTAGATATAGATATAAAGCAAGATGAAAAATTTACCACTTTTACAATTAAAGATAATGGTATTGGAATACCCGTTAATGATCAAAAAAGCATATTTAATCGTTATTTTAGAGCAGAAAACGCATTGCTAACTCAAGGTACCGGAATAGGTTTAAATATTGTAAAAAGTCATTTAGAGAATTTAGGAGGAACCATAAGTTTTATAAGTGAAGAAAATAGAGGAAGTACATTTACCATCAAATTACAAAATAAAGCGAAACGATGAACAAAATTTTATTGATAGAAGACGATGTTACTTTAAGAGAAAATACTGCAGAATTGTTGGAATTATCGAATTATATTGTAATAACGGCACCAAATGGAAAAGTTGGAGTGGAAATGGCAATCAATATGTTGCCTAACATCATTGTTTGTGATATTATGATGCCTGAGCTTGATGGTTATGGTGTTTTAGAAGCTCTCGCCCACAAGGAAAAAACGAAACATATTCCATTTATATTTTTATCGGCCAAAACCGAGCGTAAAGATGTTAGAAAGGGTATGGATTTAGGTGCTGACGATTATATAACGAAACCCTTTGAAGAAGAAGAACTCTTAAGTGCCAT
>Ga0102812_10001061_pt1 | contig 19282 bp, 21 predicted proteins | sample ColrivemetaGS713_FD_79334 | JGI IMG/M metagenome (GOLD analysis project Ga0102812, IMG submission 79334) | Estuarine microbial communities from the Columbia River estuary - Flood tide ETM metaG S.713 | ecosystem: Environmental > Aquatic > Marine > Intertidal zone > Estuary | place: USA... | reverse complement strand
CGCGCTATGTCGTTGGGGCTGGCACTCAACCCTCCGCCTGCGAAAAGGTTGCCCGCAGGATCCAGCAAAACGTATGCTTCGTCCGCCATGCCCGCTTTGGACCAGATCCGTTCCTCAAGCGTTTCTATAAAGCTTCGCCCGATGACGCGGTTTACGACCCAGTTCAGCACGTCCGCTTGCGGTGTCTGATACTCAAACACAGTGCCGTGCGGCCGGGAAGGGTTTTTCTCCAACGCCAGAGCGTATGTGTAAAGGTCCGGGCTGGGACGCGCGCCATCGGCCTTGACACCTGCACCCAGGACCGCCGCATAGTCGTGAATTTCCGCATTCGGATCCGCGTAGTATTCGCTGAACTTCAGGGATGTGGTCATATCGAGCACATTGCCGAAGGAGGCGTCCGCAAAGCCGCCGCCATTGTCCAGTTCGGGGATAATTGCCGCGAGCGGCGTGTCCCGCGAGACCAGACCTTCCTCAATTGCCGTCAAGGCAAACAGGCCGATGAAGGATTTTGTACAGCTGAACATGATATGGGGTTGCGCCGCCGACATACCGTTCAAATAAGTTTCGTGGACGATCTTGCCGCCCTTTACGACAACGAAACTGTCAGTGAATGTCTCGCGGAGGAAGGTCGCAAAATCCGCCGAAGAACCGTCCCGTCGCCGGACGGAAATCTGTTCGACCGAAGGATCTATTTCGCGCTCCAATCCTGCACCTGTCGGTGTGGGCGTCACAGGTGCGGTTGGCCAGATCTTGCGCATATTCTGATAGGCCCACCGGTTGAATGGCGGCTCCCAAAGCCCGTTCAGCCGTGTCACGCGTTTGTCCGGCGGTGGCGGAAACCCTTGCATCAGTTGCAGGTCCAGATGTGTGGATGTGTCGAAAGGTGTTTTTTCACTCATTAGATTGGTTTCTCTGAATACATGAAAATTAATGCGCAAGTCGAAGTCTGGCATGGAAAAACCATTATTGGAAGTCGGCAGGCAACGCGTTGAGCATGCTTCTTTCGGTACGGTAAAACAGAGCGCGGGATTTTGGGCTTGGGACAGTTATCGGAGATATACTGAACGCAAAGACTTTGTGCCGAGGAAGCTCGGAATGTCGCATTTAATGCGGCTCGTTCATCTACGGTAAAATCTATGCGCATCTTTCGGGTTGCGCCGATATAGCGCTGTCCGCACACTCGTCGCATGCCAACCGCCAGCATCATAACTCAATTCGGCCCACTCTGTGTGACAGAGGAAGATGAGGCCATCACACAGCTTTCCTGGCGTCATGCACCACGCCAGGACGAAACGCCGTTACTCAGGCTCACGCTTGATCAGCTTGCGGCTTACGACACGGGAAGATTGGATGTGTTTGATTTGCCGCTGCGCGTTGCGGGCACCGATTTTCAGCGCGCGGTCTGTGCCGCCATGTCCGCCATTCCATTGGGTGAGACCCGCACCTATGGTGATATCGCAAAGGCATTGGGGGCCATGCCGCAAGCGGTGGGGCAGGCCTGTGGCGCAAACCCGATCCCCGTGATCATTCCGTGCCACCGCGTCATCGGGGCCAAGGGGCTGACCGGGTTTTCCGGGGCTGGCGGTGTGGAGACCAAGGTGGCGCTGCTGCGCCACGAGGGCGCGGGCGGTTTTCTGATCTGAGACGGGGTTTTCGCCTGTATAGCCTTGAGGTCGTTCAGGCGCTGCGTTCGGGAATGATCTGCTGCGCGATCCCTGCAAAGATCAGGTAGAGCGATGTGGCAACCAGCCCCCAGTGCGCCCAGCTTTCGGGATGGAAATCGACCCAGGCGGCCCACCCGGCAAAGAAGGTCCAGGCCATTGCGACAGGCAGGGTCAGGCTGCGCCACCGCTCTGTCCGAACGGGGTGCACGAACTTCAGCGGCAAGAACATCGTCACGGCCAGAAGGGTGACGAGCGCCAGGCTGACCCAGAAATTCGGCTCCAGAGCAAAGATGACCAGCACGACCATGTTCCAGCAGCCCGGAAAGCCGGAAAATGAATTGTCCTTTGTTTTCATGCGGGTGTCCGCGAAATACATTGCCGATGCAAAGGTGATCACGATGATCGCGACCCATCCGGTCCACCCATCCATCAAACCGGATGAAAACAGCGCAAAGGCGGGAATGAAGACATAGGTCAAATAGTCGATGATCAGGTCCAGCAAGACGCCGTCAAATTCCGGGGCAAAGGTTTTGACGTCGTATTTGCGTGCCAGCGGCCCGTCTATGCCGTCTACGAAAAAGGCAACTACAAGCCAGAGAAACATCAGATCCCATTCGGCTTCCACGGCGGCCAGCATGGCGAGCATGGCAAAAACAGCCCCAGTGGCAGTAAGCAGGTGAACGAGCAAGGCGGAGAGTTGACGAGTCATGCGATGTTACATGGCCGAAAGACAGGTCGGATGCAAAGAAAATCCCCGACGCGCATCTGAAAGGTGCAACACTTATGGGTTCCGCGCCGGGTCTGTAATCAGGCTTTGGGGTGGGCGGCGTTGTAGACATCCATCAATCGCGCGGTGTCGACTGCTGTATAGGCCTGCGTTGTTGACAGTGAAGCGTGACCCAGAAGTTCCTGAATGGCGCGCAGATCACCGCCAGCGTTCAGCAAATGGGTGGCAAAGCTGTGGCGCAGGGCGTGTGGCGTGGCGGATGCGGGCAGACCCAGTTGCATACGTGCCTTGGCCATGACGGTCTGGATCGCACGGGGGGAAAGCTTCCCGCCGCGAATGGCGCGAAACAATGGCCCCGCAGGGGTCAGATCATGTGGGCAGCGCTGTGCATATGCTGCCACGGCCGCTTGTGCCGCAGGCAGGACAGGCACCAGCCGCTCCTTGCCGCCCTTGCCAACCATGCGCAAAACGTCCGGTAAAGGCATGTCCGCACCGGTCAGGGACAAAGCCTCCGATATACGTAGTCCGCAACCCCAAAGTAATGTCAGCACTGCGCCGTCGCGAGCCGACACCCAGGGCCGATCCGACTGCAACTCGACGGTATCGATCATTTCGCGCGCCGCATTCTCGGCCAGCGGGCGAGGCAGTTTCTTCTGGAATTTCGGGGATCGGGTGGACAGCACGGCAGTCGGCTCAAAGCCTTCACGTTCTGCCAGCCAGCGGTAGAACGCCTTGACCGCCGACAGCTTGCGCGCCAGCGAGCGCGCACCGACGTTGCCTGCTCGGGCATGCGCCATCCAGGCACGCATGTCGGTGACGCCGATCTGTGCAAGCGCCCCCAGACCCTGACTTTGGCCTTTATGTTCGGTCATGAAGGCAAGGAACTCTGCGACGTCGCCCTGATAGGCGAGGATCGTGTTGTCAGCCGCACCTTTCAGCGCACTCTGATGGCTCAGCCATTCCTGCAAGGCATCGCGAGATGCGGGACTTATCAGGGTCAGGATAGCCAGCGTCGCATGACCCGTTCAAAGACACCGGCGAAAAACACCAACAGGTCGGTGCCTTGTTGCGGGCCGAACATATGCGGATCTTCGGCCGCAAGAACGAGCAGGCCAGGCATCCGGCCTGCGCCGAAATCCAGCCGCATACAAGCCTCGGATCTGATCCAGTCGGCCTTGTCCGCATAGATCGTTTTGGACCCGCTCTGCACTTGCCGGAGCGTGATCTGCCGCGGGGTGCCGCCGCGCCCCTGTGTGATATAGCTGTCAACAAATCCCGGCTCTGCGAGGGTCAGCACGTTGCTGAGGTTTTGCAAGCCGTCATCCGCGCCTGCCGAGGATTCGATCACCAGCCGCACGGCATCGACGCGCAGGATTTCGGCCACATCGCCGCCGAGATTGCGCAGGAATGGCTCGAACTCTACCGGGTCCAGCATGCGCAGAAGTGCGCGGTGCACCTGATTGGTTCCAGCCAGGTTTTCATAGGCGGCAGCGATCACGGAGCGGTGCGTGTCCTCCAGCCGGTCAAGCCGGGTTTCGAGGCGGTCCATCGCGATTCCGCGCATGTCGATAATGTTGCCGCCCATCGAACGTTCGTTCGACGCGATCAGGGCCTTCATCAGGTCCTTATCATCAAGAATAGCATCTGGATGGGAAAGTATTGCCTTGCGCAGGGCGTCGTCGATTTTGGGATTGGAGCTCATCTGGTACTCATTATCATTTGGAACTGTATAACATGTGATTCACGTGAATCTTCCCTGAAATTACAAAAGAATGAGGCAATATTAAGGGCATTGGTAAGGGGTTGCTCCCGAAGGAACAACCTTGGGTTGCAAGGTCAGAGGATTTTCTGACCGGTTTTTGCCCAGTCGGCCATGAATTGCTCAAGTCCCTTGTCGGTCAGCGGATGCGACGCCAGTTTCTTGATCACTTCTGGTGGCGCGGTCATCACGTCAGCGCCGATGCGGGCGGCATCCAGAACGTGGTTGACCGTGCGGATGGACGCGGCAAGGATCTGCGTCTCGAAGCCATAGTTGTCATAGATTGTGCGAATGTCTTCGATCAGCTCCATGCCATCGAGGTTGATGTCGTCCAGCCGCCCGATGAACGGGCTGATGAATGTCGCTCCGGCCTTGGCGGCGATCAACGCCTGGTTGGCCGAAAAACACAGCGTCACATTGACCATCTTGCCCTCGCCGGACAGCACTTTGCAGGCTTTCAGGCCGTCCCAGGTGAGCGGCAGTTTGACGGCGATGTTTGGGGCAATATCTGCCAGCTTGCGGCCTTCGGCAATCATGGCATCCGCCTGCAGCGCCACGACTTCGGCGCTGACCGGACCGCTGACGATACCGCATATTTCTTTGGTGACTTCCAGAATGTCACGCCCTGATTTCAGGATAAGCGAGGGGTTGGTTGTGACGCCGTCCACCATGCCTAGATCATTGAGTTCGGAAATGGCGGCAACATCGGCCGTATCGACAAAGAATTTCATGGTGCGGTCCCCCGGTGAGCGAAATGAGCGCGCCTCGTCCCGTCACATCAGGTGATTTGGCGAAGCGGTCTTGCGCTTGGCTTTAGCGCATGATCTGCGATGCTGGAACCCTGAAAACCCTCAATACCGCAGCGGAGCCGTTTTTGAGCCTGCCCGAGTTTTATCATGAAGGCGACCTGATCGCGGTGTTGACGGCGCAACCGCTGGATCGGGCGCTGGATTATCGTGCGCCCGAAGGCGGGTGCCAGATGGGAGCCTTTGTCGAGGTGCCTCTGGGTCCGCGAAAAGTGTTGGGCGTGGTCTGGGGGCCGGGCAAGGGCGATTACGACCTTTCCAAGATCCGGTCGGTCATCCGGGTTCTGGATGCCGCCCCGATGCGCGAGGAAATGCGGGATTTTCTCCGCCGTGCCGCAGACTATACGCTAACGCCGATGCCTGCGATGCTGCGTTTGGCCACCCGCGCGCCGGGTCTGGGCGACCCACCGTCGATGCGCAAGATTTACCGGCGCGGTACCTCTGATCCGGAACGAATGACCGACGCCCGCAAGCGCGTGCTGGAGGCGCTCAAAGACTACGGCGATCTTGCATTTACGCTCAGGGAACTGGCGGAGATGGCCGGGGTCACGACCTCCGTGATTAAGGGCCTGGTCGCGCAGGGTGCAGTGGCCGAAGAAGACAGCCCGCGTGATCTGCCGTTCCCTCGGCTCGATCCTTCCCTGCCGGGCAAGACCCTGACCGAGGATCAGGCCGCGGGGGCCGCACATCTGGCGCGCGAAGTCGTAGCAGATCGGTATGGCACCACCTTGTTGCGGGGTGTCACCGGATCCGGCAAAACCGAAGTTTACCTCGAAGCTGTGGCGGCGGCTCTGGCTGCAGGTCGCCAGGCGCTGGTCCTTCTGCCGGAGATAGCGCTTACGGCAGAATTCCTGACGCGGGTCGAGGAGCGCTTCGGCGCCAAACCTGCAGAATGGCATTCAGGTGCCACCATGACTGAACGGCGCCGGATATGGCGTATGGTTGGGCAGGGGCAGGCCCAGTTGGTGATCGGGGCGCGCTCTGCGTTGTTCCTGCCATTTCAAAATCTCGGCCTGATCGTCGTAGATGAAGAACACGACACCTCCTACAAACAGGAGGATGGGGTGCTTTACAACGCTCGGGACATGGCGGTGTTGCGCGCGTCGATCTGCGGATGCCAGGTCGTGCTGGCGTCAGCGACGCCGTCGCTGGAAAGCTGGGCCAATGCGGAGGCGGGTAAATATCAGCGGTTGGATCTGATGGCGCGATTCGGGGCGGCCGTATTGCCGACCATGCGCGCCGTTGACATGCGTGGCGAATCCCTGCCGTCTGACCGCTGGATTTCGGCGTCGTTGCAGCGAGCGGTCGAGGATCGGCTCGCGCAGGGCGAACAGGCGATGTTGTTCATCAACCGGCGCGGCTATGCCCCCATAACGCTCTGCCGGGCCTGCGGACATCAGATCGGCTGTGATCACTGCGACGCGCGCATGGTGGAGCACCGCTTTCTCAAACGGCTCGTGTGCCACCAGTGCGGCGAAAGCAAAGCCATGCCCACGCGGTGTCCATCGTGCGATGCAGAGGGGCGGCTGGCACCTGTAGGTCCGGGTGTGGAGCGGCTGGGAGAAGAGGCAACGGCGCTGTTTCCGCAGGCGCGGATCGCGACCCTGAGTTCGGATATGTACGGCTCTGCCCGCGCGCTGAAGGCCGAAATCAAAGGTATTGCGGAGGGAGCTGCCGACATCATCATCGGCACGCAATTGGTTGCAAAGGGTCATAATTTTCCCAACTTGACCTTGGTCGGCGTGATTGATGCCGACCTTGGTTTGCAGGGGTCCGACCTGCGCGCGGCCGAGCGCACGTTTCAACTTATGCGGCAGGTCGCCGGACGGGCCGGGCGGGCGGACAAACCGGGGGAAGCGCTGCTGCAAACCTATCAGCCCGAGCATGCGGTGATCCGCGCCATTCTGGGCGGCGAGGAGGAGGCGTTCTGGGCTGCTGAAGCACAGGCGCGTCAACAGGCCGGAGTTCCGCCCTTTGGTCGCATGGCCGGGATTATCCTCAGCGCGCCGGACGCAGCACTGGCCTTTGACGCAGGCAACCTTCTGGCACGTCAGGATGCGCCGTTGCGCCGGATCGGGGCACAGGTGTTCGGCCCGGCGGCGGCCCCAATCGCGCGGGTTCGGGGGCGTCACCGCGTGCGCTTGCTGGTAAAGGCCGAAAAATCCGCGCCGTTGCAGGAGGCGCTGTCCAAATGGGTTGCGCAATTGCGTATCCGGGGCGATTTACGTCTGACGATCGACATCGACCCCCAGAGCTTTTTCTGAATGACCTTCCGAGCGCCGCGAGCAACCTGTTAGAAAAAGGTCTCATTGCTGTGCGCTAATGCATCTCGTCAAAGCTTGTAAAAGGGCATAAGGCGGTTTTCATGACACAGATTGTTGCCCTTGCCGATGCCCGGCACCTGCCTTTGTGGCGCCGCCCCATTTCGTTGCTGTTTCTGATGGCGGTCGGAATGCCCATTGCGTTCAACACCTGGTCTGCCCTGCTGAACAACTTTGTTATCGAGGCTGCGGGGTTTGATGGTTCGGATATCGGGCTGTTGCACACGATACGCGAAATACCGGGGTTTCTGGCGGTTGGCGTGATCGCGATCATCATTTTCGTGCGTGAACAGGTGTTGGGGCTTGTAGCTCTGCTGATGCTGGGAATGGCCACGGCGGTGACTGCATGGTTCCCGTCAATGGCAGGAATTCTCACGATCACGATGCTCAGTTCGATCGGATTTCACTACTATGAAACGGTCAACCAGTCTTTGCAGCTGCAATGGCTGAAAAAGGCTGATGCGCCCCGCATTCTGGGTTGGTTGCTGGCGACAGGATCTGCGGCAACACTGCTGGCATATCTGGCGATCATCGGCACCTGGAAGGCGTTCGACCTGTCTTACAACACGGTCTACATGGCCGGAGGCGGCATCACGGTGATGATCGCATTGTTTGCGATGTTTGCCTATCCGCAGTTCGAATCGCCCACCCCTCAGATCAAAAAGATGGTGTTGCGCCGACGCTACTGGCTTTATTACGCTCTGCAGTTCATGTCCGGGGCGCGGCGACAGATTTTTGTGGTCTTTGCAGGGTTCATGATGGTCGAGAAATTCGGCTATGACGTGCATGAGATCACGTTGCTTTACACGATCAACCTGGTGGCCAACATTCTTGTCGGCCCGCTTCTGGGGCGCGCTGTGGGGCATTTTGGTGAACGCAACACGCTGGGGTTCGAATATGTCGGGCTCATTATTGTTTTTCTCTCTTACGGCGGTGTCTATTTCCTAGGCTGGGGCGTGGCGGTGGCTGCGACGCTTTACGTGGTCGACCACATTTTTTTCGGGCTGGCGCTGGCGCTCAAGACTTACTTCCAGAAGATCGCAGACCCGGCTGACATTGCTCCCACGGCGGCTGTCGCCTTTACCATCAACCATATAGCGGCGGTGTTCCTGCCGGTGCTTTTGGGGTTGCTGTGGCTTGCGTCACCGGCAGCGGTGTTCTTTCTGGCTGCGGGCATGGCGTCGATCTCGCTGATCCTGTCAATGATGATCCCGCGCCATCCTGAACCCGGCAACGAGACGATCTTTGTCCGCTTGAACGCAGCGGCTGCGGAATGAGCCGGGGGCGGTTCCTGACCGGTTCGACAATGGGCCATGTGGTCCGGATGACCGCGACAGGGGCAATGGGCATCACCTTTGTGTTTCTGGTGGATGCGGCGAACCTGCTGTGGATTTCGCAACTGGGCGATGCGCGTTTGGTGGCAGCGATCGGATTTGCCTTTGCGATCCAGTATTTCTCGGTGTCCTCGGGCGTTGGTCTCATGATCGCGGCCACGGCGATGGTGTCGCGCAGTATCGGGTCTGGCGATCGCGAACTGGCGCGCAGCCAGGCAGGCACCGGCATGGTGATTGCTGCCGTCATTCAGGCTTTTGTGGCCTTGCTGGTCATACTGTTGCGCCATGATCTGGTCGCTCTGGCTGGTGCCACCGGCGAAACCGCGGCGATGTCGGCGCGGTATCTGGCCATGACCATGCCGTCGCTTGCGATCATGGCGGTAGGCATGGTCGGCACCGGGACGTTGCGGGCCGAAGGGCTGGGGGCGAAGTCGATGTATGTGACGCTGCTGTCCGGGTCGCTGCTGATGGTGATAGATCCGATCATGATCGTGTGGTGGGGATGGGGGCTTGATGGTGCGGCCATCGGGCTGGTGATCTTCCGGATCGCACTGATGGGGCTGGCGCTTTACTTTGCGGCTTATCAGCATGGACTGGTCGGCGCGCCTAATATGAACACGTTGCGCGCAATCCTGCGGCCCTATCTGCTGATCGCGGGGCCCGCAATTGCCACGCAAATGGCGACGCCTGCCGGGAACTACTTTCTGACCATGGTGATGGCGCCCTATGGCGACGATGCTGTTGCGGCCTGGGCCGTCGTAGGGCGCTTGACGGTTGTGGCCTTTGGCGGAGTTTTCGCGCTGTCGGGTGCCATTGGCGGCATTTTCGGGCAGAATTTCGGAGCAGGCCAGTTTGACCGGCTGCGCTCGACCTACCGTGACGCATTGATCTTTTGCCTGTGTTATTCGCTCGTGGCCTGGGGCCTGCTGGCGTTGGCGACGCCCTATGTGATCCAGGCTTTTGCGCTGTCGGATCAGGGCGCGGAGGTGCTGCGCGCGTTTACTTATGTGGGCGTGGGTGGGTTCATCTTTGTGGGGGCGCTTTTTGTGTCGAATGCTGCCTTCAACAACCTTGGACGACCCGGGCGTTCTACCCTTCTCAACTGGACCAAGGAGGCCGTGCTGAGTTGGCCCCTTGCGCTTGCTTTTGCCCTTACTTTCGGGGCCTCCGGTGTCATCTATGGGCAGGCAGCTTCCGGCGTGATCGTAGGTGTTGTGTCTGCAATCTGGGGCTGGCGGTTCGTGGCCACACTTCATGGTCAGGACACCGAAGCGCTTGACCTTAAGCCCGCACGGCCCTACCCGAACCTCGAAGGATACCGGAGACGCTGATGCCCACATTTACCGCTCTTACGACATTACCGGGAAAACAGCAGGCTGAGGACTTGGGCGCCGCGATGGAGAGGCTGGAGCCCGAACCCACAGGCGTCGGCGTTTTCGAAATGGAAGACGGCTCAGGGCTTTGGGAGGTTGGCGGCTATTTCACCGAAAGTCCCGATACAACTGCGCTTTTGATCCTCTCGACCGCCATGGGTGCCAAGCCTTTTGTCGTCTCTGAATTGCCTGAAACGGATTGGGTGGCGCACGTGAAGCGCGAACTGGCGCCTGTCGTTGCCGGGCGGTTTTTCGTTTACGGCAGTCATGACGCAGACAAGGTGCCCGCCGGGGCCGAGCCACTTTTGATCGAAGCAGCAATGGCCTTTGGGACAGGACATCATGGAACGACGCTGGGATGCCTGCGCGCTCTGGACCGGTTGGCGGTTGACGGATTTGTCGGAAAACGTGTTGCAGATATCGGTTGCGGAACAGCAGTTCTGGGCATGGCGGCTGCGCGGATTTGGCCCGATCCGGTCATCGCCAGCGACATAGACGAGGTCGCCGTCGAAGTTGCAGCCAGCAATGTGCGCGCAAACGGACTGGAGGGGCGGGTGATCTGTGTCGAGGCCGCAGGTTTTGACCACCCTGCGGTGACAGAATCCGCACCTTATGACTTGATATTTGCCAATATCCTGAAAGGCCCGCTGGCGGCCCTTGCACCAGACATGGCGTCGCATTTGCAGGAGGGGGGCTATGCGATTCTCTCCGGGATTCTTAACGAACAGGCCGATGAGATCATCGAGATTTATGCAGGGTTTGGCATCAATCTTGTCCACCGCGAAGAGATTGTTGACTGGACAACGCTAACTTTATCCAAAAACCTCTGATTTTGGGGGGAAATGCGCCCGCAATGGGGCTTTTGCCTTGGTTTTGCCGCAATTCGACATCATGATTATACGATCTGGTGGGGGCTGGATGAATCTGGAGAGTGTCATGGCGACACAGCATGATCAGTTTGAAAGCCGCCTCAGCCTGATGGTGAAAAAACACCGTGCTCTGGCAAATGGCTATACTGCGCGCATCCGCGAGGATGGCCTGATTGTTGTGGAACCCAAAGCCCCGCGTCGCCACATCCTCCCTGCACGGTCGGTCGTTTATGCATTCCTTGGTTTCGTCGGCTTCAAGACGCTGATGCTGGTGATGATGGGCGAAGCGACATATTCGGACCGCGTGGCGTTGCTGGCCGATGGAACAGCCGTAGAGCGCGTCGGGTCCTGGTTGATGCAAATCGATCCGGTGACGCGCTTCGCCATGAAGTCGATTTTGAGTGTGATCGGATAATCCCAGGTCCACACTGTTATTCTATAAATTTTTGAGATGATATGTACGAAAGCCGCCCCATCATTATGATGAAGCGGCTTTTACCGTATTACGTATCTCGTCGGCCGCCGCTAGGCGTCCAATCGCCTTCAGCGAATGAAGTTCGATTCGGCAACAGCGGCGATATCGCCACGCGACAGGCCGATATCTTCGAGTTCGCGATCGCTCAGTGACGACAGGGCATTGCGTGTTACGCGTGCGTCGTTCCATGCTACCACAGCAGCAAACATGTTGCTGACATAGGAGCTCAGGCGGCTGCCGACAGTGGCGGAGCCGTAGGTTGTGCGGGTTGTATCAAAAGTAGCCATGCTAGCCGTCCTTCTTTGTTCGTATTGACCGATCTTGTCGGTGTGTTGTGAACGGCATTTAGGGATCGCCCAAGATATCGGCAAGAGTGAAAACTGCATGTGTGTTATGCAAATGCTGCATAGCAGCAATTGTGGCTAAATTAAGGTAAACACACCGAAATTCTGAGTTCGCAAAGTGCCGCTTTTTTGCTCCGGGATGCCGTATATGAGCTATGCTGGCAGGAAACGTCGCAACTTGTATCTGAAATGTGGCAAAATCAGGAACGGCTTGGCGGATGTTCGCCTTTCGTGCTAATGCATCAAAAAAGCAACAAATTGTCAGGGCAGGCCAAAATATGCGGATAATCGGGATTGACCCAGGGCTGCGCAACCTTGGCTGGGGCATCATCGACGTGGTCGGCAGCCGTTTGAGCCATGTGGCCAACGGGACTTGCGTGTCCGTTGGCGGGGATTTGGCGCAGCGTCTTTTGTCATTGTATCTGCAACTGACAGAAGTCGTGGTTCAATATTCGCCCCATGCCGCAGCGGTGGAGCAGACATTTGTGAACAAGGATGGCGCGGGTACGCTGAAGCTTGGTCAGGCGCGGGGAATTGCGATGCTCGTGCCCGCGCAGGCTGGGCTTGCCGTGGGCGAATATGCCCCCAACACGGTCAAGAAAACGGTAGTTGGTGTCGGACATGCCGACAAGGTGCAGGTGGCCCATATGGTGCGCATGCAACTGCCAGGGGTTAATCTTGCTGGGCCGGATGCCGCAGATGCTCTGGCGATTGCGATTTGCCATGCTCATCACGGTAGCGCGTCTGCTCTGGCCGGTGCTATCGAAAGGGCGCGCGTATGATCGGCAAGATCACGGGCCGTATTGAGTATCGTACGCTGGATCATGTGCTGATAGATGTGCGCGGCGTCGGCTATCTCGTCTATTGTTCTGAGCGGACGCTGGCCGGTCTTCCGGGAACAGGTGAAGTTGCAGCTCTCTTCACAGATCTTTTGGTGCGCGAAGACCTGATGCAGCTCTTCGGATTCGCGACATTGGTTGAAAAGGAATGGCATCGGTTGCTGATGTCGGTACAGGGTGTCGGCGCCAAGGCATCTTTGGCCATTCTGGGTGCATTGGGTCCTGACGGGGTCAGCCGGTCCATCGCACTTGGGGATTGGAACGCGATCAAGGCGGCCAAAGGCGTCGGGCCGAAACTTGCACAGCGAGTGGTGCTGGATCTCAAGGACAAGGCCCCAGGCGTAATGGCGATGGGTGGCACGCTGGCGCAGGTGTCGGGAGAAGCCGATGCGGAGATCGAGGTGATAGAACCACGTGCACCACGCCAGCCAAAACCTGCATCCGTCGCGTCAGCTCAGGCGGATGCGTTGTCCGCTCTGGGAAATCTTGGCTACAGTCCGGGCGATGCGGCCGGTGCCGTGGCGCAGGCCGCAGGCGAGATGCCGGACGCTGATACACCCGCGTTGATCCGTGCCGCGTTGAAACGTCTGGCCCCCAAGGGCTAAGGTACGCGTGAACCGCCAGGAAAGCTGATGACAGAAATTGATCCCACCGTCCGCCCGGACCCGTTGCCCGAAGACTTTGACCGGGCCTTGCGTCCGCAAATGCTGTCCGAGTTCGTCGGTCAGGCAGAGGCCCGCGCGAACCTGAGCGTGTTCATCCAGTCGGCGCGCCAAAGAGGCGAGGCGATGGATCACACTTTGTTTCATGGTCCACCCGGATTGGGCAAAACCACGCTGGCGCAGATCATTGCGCGGGAGTTGGGTGTTAATTTTCGCATGACATCGGGTCCGGTTCTGGCGCGCGCCGGTGATCTGGCGGCGATACTGACCAATCTTGAGGCGCGAGATGTTCTGTTTATTGACGAAATTCACCGGCTGAACCCGGTTGTCGAAGAAGTACTCTACCCGGCGCTGGAGGATTTCGAGCTGGATCTTGTGATCGGTGAGGGGCCTGCCGCGCGCACCGTACGGATCGAGTTGCAGCCCTTTACTCTGGTAGGAGCGACAACGCGCATGGGCCTGTTGACCACGCCACTGCGCGACCGTTTTGGCATTCCCACGCGGTTGCAGTTCTATTCGGAGGACGAGCTTTTTGTGATTGTCGAGCGCAACGCCCGCAAGCTGGGTGCGCCGGCCGATGAAGGAGGTGCGCGAGAGATTGCACGTCGTGCGCGGGGCACGCCGCGTATCGCGGGGCGGCTGTTGCGGCGGGTCGTGGATTTCGCGGTGGTTGAGGGCGACGGTCGCGTGACCCGTGCACTTGCGGACATGGCACTGACGAGGCTCGGTGTGGACGGTCTGGGCCTAGATGGCGCTGACCGACGCTATTTGCGTTTGATAGCTGAGAATTATGCAGGAGGGCCAGTTGGCATCGAGACTTTGAGTGCGGCGCTGTCGGAAAGTCGCGATGCGCTGGAAGAGGTTATCGAGCCGTTCCTGTTGCAGCAGGGGTTGATCCAGCGCACACCGCGCGGGCGGATGCTGGCACTGAAGGGCTGGGAGCATCTGGGGCTGGCGGCACCAAAGGGCCAGGCGGATTTCTTTGGATGAGACGGCGAACATCTCCGGCGGGCATATTTGGAGAGCGATGAAATGAGGGCGGACGAAGTCGAGGCGTTGTTTACACGTGCAGATGGACAGTTTGCATTTGCCCGTTGGGGGCGACCCATAGCACCGGTGGTGTTTGGTGTGACCGACGAGACATTATCGGTGATCAAAGGCGCTCTGGAAGCGGTGATGGTTTTGTCCGGGCACCAGATGGCAGAAACCGATCCGGAGCTTGGCAGCAATCTGATGGTGTTTTTCTTCTCCGAATGGGATGAGTTGCCTGCTGTAAAGGGTCTTGATCGGCTGATCCCTGATCTGGAACCGCTGGTGGTGCGCCTGAAATCCGCGCAGGCCAATCAATACCGCATTTTCAGGTTTGATGAGACAGGGGCTATCAAGGCCTGTTTTGTGTTCTTGCGCATGGATGAACATCTCGGTGCCGTGCCTGCACAGACGCTGGCTCTCAGTCAGATCGTTCAGTCCGTGCTGTTGTGGTCCGATACGGCATTTTCCGATCGCTCGCCCCTGGCTCTGGCGGGGGACAGCACAATCCTGCGGCCCGAAATCGCGGCGCTGGTGCGCGCGGCGTACGATCCGGTCTTACCCGCAGCGCACACTGATGCAAGCCATGCGCTGCGGCTTGCTGCGCGGATCGGAGTTCTGCAATGACTTCACTGGACGTGCGTGCGTTTGCGCGGGACTGGCAAGTGCCGGCCTGGCACAAGGAAGGGTAAGAGATGCACAGATTTCCGGTCACGGTGTATTATGAAGACACGGATATGGGCGGGATCGTCTATCATGCCAACTATTTGCGCTTTATTGAACGTGCACGGTCGGACTGGGTCGATCAGCTTGGCAATGATCAAAACGCGATGCGCGAAAGCGGCATCGTCTGGGTTGTTCGTAAATTGTCCTGTGAATATTTGGCGACGGCCAAGTTCAAGGACAAGCTTGAAGTGCAGACAACAATCGAGACACTCAGCGGTGCGCGCCTGACCATGGCACAGGTCGTTCTGAAGGGGACTCAGCCTATCTTTCGCGCCTCTGTCACGGCTGTGTGCATGACCGCGGATGGCAGGCCAACGCGGCTTCCCGCCGAAATCAGGGCGTTGATTTCGGAGATACCGGCGAAATAACGCCATAGTGATAGCAATCCTTGTTGCGCTGTTGTAGATTCCATCGCAATGGAGGCCCAAAATGGCCCCGCGCAGGTTTTGAGCAAAGAGCAGGTACATGGAAGCAGAAACGCTGGCATTGGCGCAGGAGATTGATTTCTCCTTTTGGGGGCTGTTCGCCCGCGCAACACTGATTGTGAAACTGGTGATGATCATGCTGATCATTGCTTCCTTCTGGTCATGGTCCATCATCGTGATGAAACTGATCCTGTACCGCCGCGCGCGGTCTGAATCGGCGGTATTCGATCAGGCATTCTGGTCGGGCGAGCCGCTGGACGATCTGTTCGAAACGGTTGGTCCGGCACCGTCGGGCAGTTCGGAGAAGATATTTGCTGCAGGGATGCTGGAGTGGAGGCGCTCGCACCGCGACGATGGCGGGCTGATCCCGGGTGCCACCGCGCGCATCGACAGGTCCATGGACGTGGCGATCAACAAGGAAGCAGAATACCTGCGATCGGGGCTGACGGTTCTGGCCACAGTCGGTTCCTCCACCCCATTTATCGGTCTGTTCGGAACGGTTGTGGGTATCATGAACGCATTCATCGAGATTGCCGAGCAGCAGAATACAAACCTAGCGGTCGTGGCACCTGGCATTGCAGAGGCGCTTCTGGCCACAGGCCTGGGCCTGTTGGCGGCCATTCCGGCGGTCATCTTCTATAACAAGCTGAGTGCAGATGCGGACAAGATCATCGCAGGCTACGAAGCCTTTGCCGATGAATTTGCCACAATTCTCAGCCGCCAGCTGGACAGCTGAGAAATGGGCGCAGGCGTTCTTCAGAAGCAGGATGGCGGCGGTGGCAGGCGCAGGCGGCGTACGGGTCGTGCGGCACCGATGGCAGAGATTAACGTGACACCATTTGTCGACGTCATGCTGGTGTTGCTGATCATTTTCATGGTCGCGGCGCCTCTGTTAACCGTCGGTGTTCCGGTGGAATTGCCGAAAACCGCAGCGGGGGCTTTGCCTTCGGATCAGGAAGAACCGTTGACTGTTACCATTACGGCCGAGGGTTCCATCCAGATACAGACAAGCGAAACGGCGCCAGATGATCTGATCCCGAAACTGCGCGCGATTGCCGCCGAACGAGACGGCGACCGTATTTTTCTGCGCGCTGACGGCTCTGTGTCTTATGCCACCGTGATGGAGGTCATGGGGGCGCTGAATGCCGGTGGATTTTCCAACATCGGACTGGTCACGGATGTGGGCGGTCCGACGCTGGATGGCACAGGCGACAGGTAGGTCGGGCCGGTGCATATCGGGCATTATATCTCTGGCAGCGGCCATGTGGCGCTGATTGGGTGGTTGATCTTTGGCAACGTGTTCGCCGCAGAGCCATTGCCTATGCAGGTCGCTTCCGTGTCCGTTGTCACAGGCGAGCAGTACGCTGCGGCCATTGCTGCGTTTCAGTCGCCGCAATCGACGACCGAGGTTGCGCAGCCCGAGACCCCCGATGCACCTGACACACCAGCCGTGGTCACCGAACCAGATGCGCCCGCGGCGATAACGCCGCCCGTTCAGGCCGAGACACCGCCGACTGAGGAAGCGCCGGAGGTCATGGAACAGGCGCTGCCTCAGCAAGCGGAGGTGAGCGATACGGCGCCTGAGTTGCCAGAGCCCCCCGCAGAAGTTGCAGTTCTGGTGCCAGAGGTGGCCGATCGTGCAGTGCCGAAGCCTGCAGAGCGGATTGCACCCGAAGCCGTTTCCAAGCCGGATCCTGAGGCCCTGCCGGACCCGGTGGTGCAGGAGGCGGTGCAAAAGGACCAGACCGGAGAGTTGCCCAAGGAGCCGACCGATGCCACAGCTCCCGAAGAGGCCGCCACCGAAATCGTGACGGAAGCTGAAAAGCCCGCGGCAACGCTGACTGAATCAAAACGCCCCCCGGCGCGCCGACCGGAGGCCCCCGTGAAGGTGGCGCAACCTGACCCCAAACCGGCCGCCACGCCAAATCCGGAGCAGAAACCTGCGCCTGACACATCTGATGCCGTAAACGCCGCGCTGAATGAGGCGCTCGCCTCAGCGAGCAGTGCGCCTGCGGCCGCTTCGGTTCCGTCCGGGCCACCACTGTCGGCGGGCGAGAAAGACGCATTGCGCGTTGCCGTCTCGAGCTGTTGGAATGTGGGGTCACTGTCGACGGATGCGTTGCAAACAACAGTTGTAGTCACGGTTTCGATGTCACCGGATGCCCGACCTCTTGATGGTTCCATTCGAATGGCGTCATATTCGGGCGGCACCGAGGGAGCGGCACGGCAGGCGTTTGAAGCGGCCCGGCGCGCAATAATCCGGTGCGTTTTGTGTAGCGATACGCTGCCAACCGAGAAATACGGCCAGTGGCAAGAAATCGAAATGACGTTCAATCCTGAAAGGATGCGTATCAAATGAGACATCTCGTGTTGATCCTATGGGCTGTGTTCATCGCCGGAGTACCAGGATATGTCGCCGCGCAATCGCAGGGTCCGCTCAGGATCGAGATCACCGAAGGGGTGATTGAGCCGTTACCTGTGGCCATTCCGGTTTTCGAAGCGGAGACTGCGGGATCGGCGGAGATCGCCGCCCTGATCACACAGGTTATTGCGGCGGATCTGACCGGCACGGGATTGTTTCGCGAGATACCTGCATCCGCATTCATTTCTGCGAGCACCAGCTTTGCAGCACCAGTACAATTTGCCGACTGGAAGGCGATTAACGCGCAAGCGCTGGTCACTGGCGCTGTGAACGTGCAAGGCAATGCGCTGAATGTCAAATTCCGGCTTTATGATGTATTTTCAGGTGCCGAGATGGGGAGCGGTTTGCAGTTTTCCGGCACCGCGGACGGATGGCGGCGCATGGCGCACAAGGTTGCGGATGCTGTTTACAGCCGGATCACAGGTGAAGGCGGCTATTTTGACAGCCGCGTCGTATTCGTGTCCGAAAGCGGGACCAAGGACGCCCGCCAGAAACGGCTGGCGTTGATGGATTATGATGGCGCGAATGTGCAGTATCTGACTGACAGCAGCGCAATCGTTCTGGCGCCACGGTTTTCGCCCACAGGTGGTCAGGTGCTTTATACCAGCTACGAATCCGGCTTTCCGCGCATTTATGTGCTGGATGTTGCCAATCTCCAACGCCGCGGCCTGCAAAGTCAGGATGGCACAATGAGCTTTGCCCCTCGATTTGCACCGAACGGTCAGACGATTGTGTATTCGATCAGCCAGGGCGGCAATACGGACATCTTTACACTTGATATTGCAACTGGACAGGGCACACGGTTGACCAATGCCCCGTCGATCGAAACTGCGCCCAGCTTTGCGCCCGATGGCAGCCAGATCGTTTTTGAAAGTGACCGGTCCGGCAGCCAGCAACTTTATGTCATGCCTGTGAGTGGTGGGGAACCGCGCCGCATTTCGTTTGGTCCGGGGCGGTACAGCACGCCGGTCTGGTCCCCTCGGGGCGACTTAATTGCCTTTACCAAGCAAAATCAGGGCCGCTTTCATATCGGTGTGATGCGGACGGACGGATCCGAAGAGCGCCTGCTGACCGCATCATTTCTGGATGAAGGCCCAACATGGGCTCCCAACGGCCGGGTCATAATGTTCCACCGCGAAACTCAGGGAGCGCAAGGGCGGTCGACTTTGTATTCCGTAGACATTTCGGGTCGTAACTTGCGCCCGGTGCGTACGCCAGACGGCGGGTCGGACCCATCGTGGTCGCCGTTGCAGTAATCGTGATCTTTGAAACCGTTTCAATGATCCACAAGCTGTGTTAAAGCGACAAGAAAACAAGAACAACACACACCAATAAACGAGGCAGAGACATGAAATTGACAGCTCGCATTCTTCTGATGACCGCTGGTCTGGCCCTGGCCGCCTGCGGAACGAACCCTGGACGTCTGGGCGGTGATGCCGCAGGTGGCGGTGCTGGTGCATTTGCACCCGGAAGCGCGTCTGACCCCAGTTCACCGGCATATTTTGCG
>Ga0102812_10001055_pt1 | contig 19323 bp, 21 predicted proteins | sample ColrivemetaGS713_FD_79334 | JGI IMG/M metagenome (GOLD analysis project Ga0102812, IMG submission 79334) | Estuarine microbial communities from the Columbia River estuary - Flood tide ETM metaG S.713 | ecosystem: Environmental > Aquatic > Marine > Intertidal zone > Estuary | place: USA... | reverse complement strand
CTGAGCCGAGAAGCGCATGGGCGCGCGACCTTGGCGACAATGGGCAACCCCGATGACGGCGAGTCTTGTTTGTCTGAGTCGCTAACTGTGCTCAATACCGCAGACCTGGGTTTTGTGTTTGATGCCAATGCGTTGGTCGAGGTGGCTTTGGCGGGCGAATGGAACGGCCAACGGATTTGGGGCCTGATCGACAGATTGCTGATCGACGATGATCGCGTCTTGGCGATTGATTTTAAGTCCAACGCCGTGGTCCCGAAGGACGCGCGTTCCGTGCCCGAAGGATTGTTGCGCCAGATGGGCGCTTATGCGCATATGCTGGCGGCGATGTATCCGGGGCGACGAATTGAGACCGCCTTGCTTTGGACCGTTGAGGCGCGATTGATGCCCCTTGATCCGGCAGACGTAAACGCCGCACTTGCTCGCGCTGCCCTTGACCCGGCACAGCCACCTTCATAGGTAAAGAGCAGTCAACGATCCTTGCGCCATTACGGCCCGTTTCAGGAGAAAGCCATGCCCACCGTACCCGTGACCGATGCGAATTTTGAAGCCGAGGTTCGCAACAGCGAATTGCCCGTCGTCATCGACTTTTGGGCGGAGTGGTGCGGCCCCTGCAAGCAGATCGGCCCAGCCTTGGAAGAGCTTTCGGTAGAATACGAAGGCCGCGTGAAAATTGCCAAGGTCAATGTGGACGAAAATCCGGAGGTCACCGCAGCGATGGGGATCCGCGGAATTCCCGCATTGTTCATGGTCAAAGGTGGCCAAATCATCGCCAACAAGGTCGGGGCAGCGCCCAAGGCCGCATTGGCGAGCTGGATTGATTCCGCTCTTTAAGGAAAGCGGCCGGGTTGATGCCCGGCCCTTTACCTAGGCACTTGCGCGGATAATTTGTGCGCGCTGAACGGCTCTGGAGTCTAACTCTGGGGCTGTTTTCTTTTCGGCGTCTTGCGAAAATGAGATCATCAGCGCCCCGGTCGTAGTGCGGCGGGCTTCGACGGTCAGCCGCTCACCGTCAGGCAGTGACATGAGGCCACTGACAGGCATCGGCTCTTCGCTGTTGGGGCGCGCAAGCGAGGCAACGCGGCTCCATAGTTGTGGATTGTTGCTGGCCTCACGCCAGTTTTCCAGCGCTTCAGGCAAGGTTACCGCGTTCAGTGTGTCCTCGCCTTCCAGCGTCCATAGCCGCGAAAAGGCGGTGTTGGTCAGAACCAACTGGCCATTGGGCCCAAAGACGGCAATTGCCGCGTCGATTTGATTCAGCACCGATTGGCTGGTTTCCATTTCCGCGCGGACATGGCGTGTCATATGCGTTTCCGAGGTGATGTCTTCGATCAAGAACGCCAAAGCGCCATCGGGGTGCGGATTTGTACTGACCCGAAAGGTTTGACCCGTCGGCAGCGTCCATGTTTCTTCGAATCCCCCAAATGGGGCGGTGGTTTCAATATCCAGCAGGCGACGGGCCCAGCTGCGATAATCGCGGGGTTCCGGCAGGACGCGCTTGTCGCGCATCCGATTCAAGAACCCCTCAAGACCGGGACGGGAAAGAAGAAATTCGGTTTCCAGTCCGGTTAGATCGGTCAGCGCGGGGTTGAACATCTGTAGGCGACGGGCGCGATCAAAGACCGCAAGGCCGATGGGTAGTGTGGCGAAGGTCTTGGTCAGCGTTTGAATGAACTCACGCTTTGCATGTTCGGCTTGATGCGCATCGTCGGCGGGCAGCGCGAATGCAAGATGCCCCTCTTCGTCGGTGACGCGGCTGACATCGAACCAATTCTGCCGCTTTTTGCCAGTGGTTTCTGTCAAGCTGGTTCGGTGCGTCGCTTCGGGGTCAGTGACCGGAAACAGGGCGGGCAGGGGCCAGATCATCTGCTGCGAATTCGAGGCGAGGCGGTTCAGATAAGCCCCATTGGCCCAAGTCACCTGACCTTCAGACCCTTCACGCCACAGCATAAAGGGTGCCGTGTCGATCAGCCGACGCAGCAAGGTCAACTCTTCTTGCATGGCGCGAAAGCTAAGCCGATCCATCGTCACGACGCCGTTTTCGGCCAAAGTATCGACCAAAGTCAGGCGCAAAGTGCCATTTGACCTCTCGGCGGTGAGTTCGAGGTTCGCGGCAGGATTCGGGGTTGGGATTTTCGTGCGTTGGCCGGGGGGCAGATCAGCGAGCGCTGCGTCGAGATCAGGGAAATCGCGCGACAAGAATTGTGTCAGGCATTGCCAGCTATCTTTCTCGCCCGCCCCGCAAATTGGATTGAGCGAATCCAGCAAGGCAGACCCGCGCGGATTGGCGTCGATCAGGGTGTCACCATCGAACAAAAACGCCGGATCGCCGCCGCCGATGCCGGACGGTGCGGGCCGTGACGAACTCTGACGGAAAGCCCCAACAATAAGAAGCACGGCGAACATCGTCATAGCCGATGTTCCAACGAGTAAGAGAGCAAAGAGTAGCGTCGATTGCATAGTGATCATCCTGCCAGCGAATAATATGGCTTGCTTTAAGAATGAGCAAGATTGGTTAAGGCCGCGTTAAAGAGTGTTAAGCTCGTTCTCCATTTGACCGCTCAAAATTGGGGTTTTCACCCAATGCACTGCGGGGATTGCCCTCGATCGCGGCGCGAGGCCATGTCACCTCGGCCATTGCGCCGCACCGTTTGCCGGAAAAACCGCGCGGAACATGCCGCCCGTTGCAATTGGCGAATCGCACCGTGGCTCCGGTGCGTTCCAACAGCGTCTTCGCGATGAACAGCCCCAAGCCCATGCCCTCATATTCAGGACGTTTCTCGCCGCGTCGGTCGCGCAAATAGGGTTCACCGATCCGGCTGAGCAAATGTTGCGGATAGCCAGGCCCGTCGTCGATGATGCGCAATTGAATGCTGGTCTCGGACCAGGCGGCTTCGACCCAGACGCGCGTTTGCGCGAAATCGACGGCGTTTTGGATCAGGTTGCGCAGGCCATGGATGATTTCCGGGCGCCGCTGGATTTCGGGCATTCGGTCAGCAGCCTCGCCGGACAAGATGTCAAACACCACCTCTTTGCCGCGGCCTGCATGGGGCGCGGCGGCCTCGGTCACCAGCGTTTCCAAGGGCGCGAGCCGCAGATGAATGTCATCTTTGCCCGCCTCGCCCATCGAATGCAAAATTGAGCGACAGCGGTCGGCCTGTTCGCGGATCAGGCGCGCATCCTCGGCAAGTTCGGGATCATCGTGCAGAGCTTCCAAAAGCTCACCGGATGCCAGTTTGATCGTCGCCAAGGGTGTGCCCAGTTCATGCGCCGCCGCCGCGATAACCCCGCCAAGATCGGTTAGCTTCTGTTCCCGCGCGAGGGCCATACGCATTGCCAAAAGCGCCTCGGCCAGTGCCAGTTTCTCGGCGGCGATGGACCGGGAATAGAGCCCGATAAAGGCGACACCAATAACCAACGCGACCCAGAACCCGAAGCGAAACAGTTCGGGCAGCTCCAGTGGCGAGCCGTTTTGCAGCCGGAGGGGCTCGAATGAAAACGCCAGCAGGGTGGCGAGGACAATCGTCAGGACGCCCATGATCAAGGTGCTGCGCAGTTGCAGGGCGGTGGCAGCGATGGTGACCGGAGCGATCAGCATCAGCGCAAAAGGGTTGTTCAACCCGCCGGTCAGGAACAGCAACAACGCCAATTGCGCGGTATCGAACACAAGGGTCAGCATGGCCTCTAGCTCGGACAGGCGCTTGCTGCGTGGGTAAACGTAGCTGCTCAGCATATTGGTCATAGCCGAGACACCGACAACCGCGAGGCACAAAGCCAGCGGAAACACGAATTCGAACGCGAAGGCGGCAACCAAAAGCGCACCCAACTGGCCGCTGGCCGCCAACCAGCGTACGCGGGTGAGTGTTTCCAGCCGAACCCAATGCCCTTGGACATCGCGGTTCATGAGCCCTGTTGTTTGTGCATCCATCAAGCGGCCTGTTGTCGCGGTCACGGGTTTGCGCATTGTTAAGCCGCGCAACCTGAGGCATCAAGCGCGACGATAACCGGCACAAAGGCGAAGTTACCATGATCAAAGCATATTCGGTCGGAGCTGGCGCCTTTATTGTCGTGCTTTTGGGAGTTTTGGGCTGGCTCGCCTTTGCGCCCCGCAGCGATGATCCGTTTGCGCCCTGCCGCACCAGCGCTGTTCAGGGCGGGCTGGGTTCCATCGGGGGGCCGTTTGAACTGGTCGATTCGCTGGGTCAAACCGTGACCGATACCGATGTGATTACCATGCCGACGATCCTGTATTTCGGCTATACGTTCTGCCCGGATGTGTGCCCGCTGGACAACTCGCGCAACGCCTTGGCAACTGAGTTGCTCGAGGCCGAAGGGCATATCGTGCAGCCTATGTTCATCTCGATTGACCCGGCGCGCGACACACCAGAGGTTGTCGGTGAATTCGCAAGCTTCTTTCATGAGCGCATGATTGGCCTGACAGGCAGTGACGAACAAGTGCGCGCTGCCTCGCTCGCGTATCGCACATTCTTTGCGCGCCATGATGCCGAGGACGAGTTTTACCTCGTTGATCATTCGACTTTCAGCTATTTCGTTCTGCCGGGGCATGGCACCGTCGAAGTGTTCCGCCACGAGATGACAGGCGAGCAAGTCGCGCAAACCGCGCAATGTTTCCTTGAACGTTTGTGACCATGCCTGCTTAATGATGCAGCAAGATTTGACCTTATTCGACACAGCGCCTACATCGGATAAGGAAACGACGGGGGACTAGCCATGGCTGACGACAGCGTGCTTGATCTGGGCGACGACGCTTCGCTTCTTCTGGTGGATGACGACGAGATTTTCCTCAAGCGTCTGGCGCGCGCGATGGAGCGTCGCGGGTTCGCCGTGGAAACCGCGAATTCTGTCGCTGCCGGTAAGGCCTTGGCCACGGCTCGACCCCCTGCTTATGCAGTGATTGACCTGCGTCTTGACGATGGCAACGGTTTGGATGTCGTCGAGGTGTTGCGTGCCAAGCGCCCAGATGCCCGCATCGTTGTGTTGACCGGATACGGCGCAATCGCTACCGCCGTGGCCGCCGTCAAAATTGGCGCGACCGACTATCTGTCGAAGCCTGCCGATGCGAATGAAGTTGTGAACGCTTTGTTGCAACGTGAAGGCGCAGTTCTGCCAGAGCCGCCGGAAAACCCGATGTCCGCTGATCGCGTGCGCTGGGAGCATATTCAGCGGGTTTATGAGCAATGCGACCGGAATGTCAGTGAGACCGCGCGCCGCTTGTCGATGCATCGCAGAACACTGCAACGCATTCTTGCAAAGCGCAGCCCGCGTTAATCAGAGATCGTCGTCGTGCTCTAGCTGTGACCTGAGTTCGCGCAAAACCGGCAGGATCGCGCGGATTCTCTCGATGCCAAGGGTTTCGGCTAGCCCGGCGATCACGGGTGAAATCGCCTGAATCGCTTCGTCGCGTGCACGCCGACCCGAGGGGCTGATCGCCACGAATTTGCGCCGCGCGTCATCCCAATCCGGGCGAATGTGGATGTGACCCGCTGTTTCTAGCTTGTGCAGCGTGTTGGTCATCGCCCCGCGCGTCACGTGAAACGCCTTTGCCAATTGCGCAGGCGAGCGCTCCTCGGTGGTGCGGGCCAAATGGTTCAGCACGCTGAAATGCGACAACTCCATCCCTTTGGGCAGCCGCTTAGCCACCCGCGCGCGCGCAAGCTGATCGGCCATGAATAGCTCGGCAAACAGTGAAACGGCGAGGTCGTCGATCGTGTTCACGAGGATCCTCCGGCTGGGGAATAAGGGCGATCATGCGTGAGGGCTGGCACACGATGGCGCGCGTCCGCGACCGCCGCCATGTCAAGGTCGGCGAAAATCACGCCGGGTTCGGTGCCTGCATCTGCCAGAACCTCACCCCACGGAGCAATGATCATCGAATGACCCCATGTCGCACGCGCCCGGCCTGTCGTGTTCGGGTGGGTGCCGGTTTGCGCCGGGGCCAAGACATAGCACCCGGTTTCAATGGCACGCGCGCGCAACAGGGTTTCCCAATGGGCTTTGCCGGTGACGGGGCTAAACGCCGCCGGAACACAGAGGATCTGCGCGCCTGCCTTGGCAAGATCGCGATGGAGATGCGGAAACCGAATGTCGTAGCAGATCGTCAATCCCAGCGTGGCGAAAGGGGTTTGCGCCACGACAGCCTGCTCTCCGGGGCGGATCGCCGAGGATTCGCGGTAGGTTTCCGTTTCTGACACCTGCACATCAAAGAGATGGATCTTGTCATACCGCGCGGCGATGTCGCCTGTGGGCGTGATCAGCAGGGACCGATTGGCAAACCGACCATCAGGATCATCGGTTTTCACGATGATCGACCCCAGCAGCACCCAGACGCCATTTTTTGCGGCCTCTTCGCGCAGCATTGCCAGCACCGGGTCGTCGGCTTCATGACTAAGAACCGTATGTTGATGCGAGCGACTGGCCGAGATGCAATTCGTGACCTCTGGCGTCAGAATGAACCCGGCACCACCCGCGACAGCCTGTTGCATCGCATCCCGAACAAGGGCGACGTTTTGGGTTGGCAGATCACCAACACAAAGTTGCATCAGACCCGCGCGCACACTCATTTTCCGGCGTTCAGCATTGGGTCCAGGCCGCCCCGGCGGTCCAGTGCGTGAAGCTCATCGCTGCCGCCAACATGGATGCCGTCGATAAATATCTGCGGCACCGTGCGGCCACCGCCGGAACGGCTGACCATTTCAGCGCGGCGCTGCGGCTCTTTCATCACGTCGATTTCGGTGAACTCAGCGCCTTTTTGGTTCAGCAATCGCTTAGCTGCGTGGCAGAATCCGCAGAAGGGCGAGGAATAAATTTCGATCTTAGCCATGGTACATCCTTACGCGTTTCAATCGGATGTAGTGCGCCTTGGTGTACTTGTGAACCTTTATCAGGGTGAAATGGTCTATTCGTCGCGGCCAACACGCGCCATGACCACAACATCGACATCATCTGCGCCCGCCTGAAAGCACGCCTCGGTTGCCGCAGCGAGGGTCGCGCCAGAGGTCATCACATCATCCACCAACAGCACATGACGCCCCTCGATCTGGCTGGCACGCTTTGGCTGGGCGGCTATCGCGCCCTGCAAATTCTCGAACCGTCCGGCACGGGTGCGGCCATCTTGCGTCGTGGTGCGCCGGGTTCGCAGCAGAAGGTCGGCTATGTGCGGGCGGTCCACGACCCGTGCCAAAGTGGCGGCCAGAAGCGCGGATTGATTGTAGCGTCGTTTGAACAGGCGCAAGCGGTGCAAGGGCACAGGGACAATGATCGTATCAGACCGTATCAGCGGCGCGACCTTGCGCGCCATCCAACGGCCAGCGGGGGCGGCGATGTCATGCCGGTCGCCGTATTTCAGCGCCAGAACCATTTGCCGCGCCACGTTGCCATAGACCAGCGCAGAGCGCCCATGTGACCAAGGCCGCGCGACGGTCAGACAGTCATCGCACAGCGCGCCGCCATCGTCTTTGTCACCAAGCAAGGGGATACCACATTTGTCGCAGGCCAGCCCGTCGACAAAGGGCGTGCTGCTCCAACACTGGCCGCAGAGGGTGCCGGGGTCTTGCACCTGTGCGTCACAGGCCAGACAATGCGGCGGATAGAGCGTATCGAGCAAGGTGCGCGCACCTGCGACAAGCCGCGCATAGCTGCGACTGCTCTTGACTTCGCCGGCGCTCACGCCAAACACAGACCCCATGAAAAACCCTATGCCTCCTGCCTTGTCTGACCGCGCTGCTCTACAGCGATTTCGTAAACGCGCCCTGAGCGCCCCGGCATTGTTCCTTCACGAAGACGCCGCCGATGAGGTTCAAGAAAGACTAGAGGAGGTTAAAAGAGTGTTTACGGCACCCGCTGTCGTGACGCCTTTTCCTCAAATCTGGCAGAATCGCCTGCCAAACGCGCGATTGGTCGCGGATGATCCGGTGCTGGACCTCGAGGTCGGGGCGCATGACTTGGTGATTCACGCACTGTCGCTGCATTGGGCCGATGACCTGCTGGGCCAGATTATCCAATGCCGCCGCGCCTTGAAGCCGGACGGATTATTCATCGGCGTGATGTTCGGCGGTCAAAGCCTGAACGAGCTGCGTTCGGTTCTGGCACAAGCGGAATCGGATGTGACGGGCGGTATGGCCCCGCGCATCGTGCCGATGGGCGAAATTCGTGATCTTGGCGCTTTGTTGCAGCGCGCGGGGCTGGCGTTGCCGGTCGCCGACGGGTTCAAACGCAGTATTTTGTATCGAAATATGCCACATTTGCTGGGCGATCTGCGAGGTATGGGCGAGAGCAATGCCCTGGCCAACCGTCATCGCGCTCCGCTTTCGAGAGGTGTTATGAGCCGCGCTGAGACCCTCTATCAGCAAGCGTTTTCGGATGCCGAGGGCCGATTAAAATGCACGGTCGAAACCCTGTTTCTCACCGGTTGGTCCCCATCAGACACCCAACAGCAGCCTTTGCGCCCCGGATCGGCAGTACAACGCCTTGCGGATGCGCTGGGCGCCACAGAAACTCCGCTGGAACCTGCGCCCATTGCCGCACCTCGCCCCGCCAAGGATTGACCTTGCGCGCAGGCCCGCTAGGTGAGGGACGACGCCACCGAAAGGAAGCCCATGTCCGACGTTCATAGCCCCGTTCTCAAAGATCAGCCCGGTCACGGCCGCCTTGAACATGCGCCCGCCGATCATCCGGCGATTGCTCCGGCCAAAGTGGGCGTTTTGATCGCCAATCTGGGGACGCCGGACAATTATGATTATTGGTCGATGCGGCGGTATCTGAACGAATTTCTGTCGGACAAACGGGTGATCGATATCGCCTCGTGGAAATGGCAGCCGCTGTTGCAACTGATCATCCTGACCAAACGACCTTTTACGTCGGGTGCGAATTACAAGCTGATTTGGAACCACGACAAAGGTGAAAGCCCGTTGATGACGACCACCAGGGACCAAACTGCGGCCTTGGCCGAGCGGATGCAGGCGCAGTTTGGCGATGCGGTGATGGTCGATTTTTGTATGCGCTACGGTAACCCGTCTACGCAGTCGGTGGTGCAACGCATGGTCGCGGCTGGTTGCGAGAAAATCCTGTTTTTCCCGCTTTATCCGCAAAACGCTGGGGCGACGACGGCGACGGCCAACGACGAGTTCTTCCGCGCTTTGACGCAAGAAAAGTGGCAACCCGCATCACGCACGGTGCCTGCGTATTTTGACAATCCTCAATATATTGACGCGTTGGCCCAATCCGTTGAGCGCGTCTGGAACCCGATGGAGCAAAAGCCAGAAGTGTTGTTGGCGTCCTATCATGGGATGCCAAAACGGTATTTGCTCGAAGGTGATCCCTACCATTGCCAATGCCAGAAAACGACGCGGCTGCTGCGCGAGCGGCTGGGGTGGGACAAGGGGATGATTGAAACCACGTTCCAATCCGTGTTTGGCCGCGAAGAGTGGTTGCGGCCTTATACGGTCGAGCATGTAGCGGCTTTGGCGAAATCCGGGATCAAGCGAATCGCTGTGATCGCCCCGGCGTTTGCTGCCGATTGCATTGAAACGCTGGAAGAAATCCAAGGTGAGATTCGAGAGGCGTTTGAACACGCGGGCGGCGAATCGTTCACCTATATTCCTTGCCTGAACGATGATGCGGCGCATATGGACGCCTTGGCATCAATCGTAAGCGACAATCTGCGCGGCTGGCTGGGTTAAGGCGCGCAGGTTTTTGACTGAATTAATTCACTCGGCCATGCGAAAGGGGTCAGGCTTGCGCCTGACCCCTTTGCATAGATCAGCAACTTTTGCAGATCAGGAAGCCAGAGCGGCAACCAGAAGCAGCAGAAGCAGCGGAACAACGACGCCACCAACCGACGACGAAGAGTGAGCCACAATGACTTCAGGCTCAACGTAGGGTGGTGCGACGTATCCCGAAGCCATAGCTGCGGAACCGGTAGCTGCGATCAGGGCAGCGAGAGCGAGTTTCTTCATTTGTCAACCTCCAGTATTTGCGCACTTCTGCATATTCTAACAATGGGCAGAATGCGCACCCAAGACGATACCTCGTAGCCCTCTCAAACCAGTTTGCGTCATGAAATGCAACGGGTGAGTTTTGGCTTTTCCGCGACTTGGCCGCAATGTCGTCAAATTAGCAACACCTGCATGCCCACTTGTGCATAGCTGTACAGCTCGGCGATATGCTCATTATACAGCCCAATACAGCCGTTCGACGAGCGACGCCCGATTTTACGCGTGTCGTGGGTCCCGTGGATGCGATAATACTGCCACCCCAGATACAATGCATGGCTGCCGAGTGGGTTGTCCGGGCCGGGGCCAACATATTCCGGCCACTCTGGATTGCGCTCACGCATAGACGGGGTTGGGCGCCATTCCGGGCCCTCGACCATACGCACCACGGATGTATTTCCGCGCCGAGTCAATTCATCGCTCATGGGGACAGAGGACGGATAGAGCCGATAAATGCTTTCATCCTCGGACCAATAATGCACAGCGCGGCTGTCCGTATCGGCCAGAATCGCCCCGCGCCGCAGGTTTGGGAAGTAATCGCGCCATTGTAGCGTGCGGAAACTCGAAATGTTCCGAGGCGCGATATCGCGCACATCGGTTTCGATCTCGGTGCTGTTGGCCATTGTCGGGTCAGCGGGCCGCGCGGTCTGCGCCACGACTGCCGGGGCCGCAAGCAAGCCGCCCAAAGCAGCAGAACCCGCCAAAAAGCCGCGCCGATCAGGGCGGATAAAACGATTGTTGGACATCTTTACTGCCTCGATGCTCGATATTTTTTTATCTTAATACGCTAAATTGGGCGGAATCACAACGCAACGCTGTGTGATTCCATTGACTTGCATTTGAATTCTGGTGCGACATTGTCTATGCCAAAAGGGCATCACACCGACAGGAATGCCATGCCCAGCCCCGTTTTCCCCGCGCTCCTCGCACTTGCTGCGGTTACGGCCTGCACACCAACCGGAACTGCCATGCGTTTGGGGTCAGATGGGCGGCCCGTGCCCGTAATTTACCGGATCGATGAACGCGATGTTCCGCGAATTCAGGCGCGGATGCGCGATGCTATTAATACGGTGCGGGCGCAAACCAGCCTCACACCCGTCGAATTGAGCATTGAGCTGACCTCAGCCGCCGCGACTCATGCGCGGGATATGTCGATTCAAGGCCGCCCTTGGCATTTTGGTTCGGACGGATCATCACCCATCGACCGGGTGAATCGCGTTGGCTATCGCGGTGTTTTCTTGGGTGAGACGTTGTCAGAGACCTATGAAACCGAGCTGGAAACCCTGACCGCGTGGCTGGATCAACGGGACACGCGCGCGATCATTCTGGATCAGCGCGCTCGTGAAATCGGTTTTTCTTGGTTCCAAGAAGCCAACGGCAAGCTGTGGTGGGTTCTGACAACCGGCACCCCTCCGGCTGGCTAGACGCTCGGCTAAGGATAAATCACGATTTCGGTGCCTTCGCGCACCATCGCATAGATGTCCTCGATTTCGCGGTCAGTGACGGTGATGCAGCCGACGCTCCAATCGCCACGCCGAAACCGGTTACCGCGACCTTGGCCATGGATGAAAATATCGCCACCGGGGGGAAGGCCAAGCTCTTCTGCGTGCTCAATATCTGCTTCATTGGGATAAGAGATCCCTAAAGACAGGTGATAGGTGCTCTGCGGATTACGCCGATCAATAGTATAGCGTCCCTCAGGCGTTCGGCTGTCACCTTCATATTCTTTGTGTCCAATCGGGTTTTGCCCCAACCCAATCTCGTAATCGTTCAGCATTTGATCATGGTGCCACAGCTCCATGCGGCGCTCGGCCTTATATATGCGGATTTCGGTGACCTCAGGGCCGTTATACGTCAGAAACTGAGGCGTGCGTGCACAAGCAGCCAAAAGCATCAACACCGCCATCCGCCGGGGTATCATCGCAACCATTTTATGACTCCTCGCAAAAAGGCGGCGTCGCCGGGGTTTCCAAGTAGGTCAGCGGCGGTTTCCGGGTCAAGCCAATGAGCAGAATGCCCCGGCTCAGTGGGCGGTGCGATCTGCCGCACCGGCAAAGCCAAGTATATAGCACAGAGTTTCTCGGCCCAGAGGTCATATTCGGGCATATACGTAAAGCGGCGAAAAGCCCCCAGCCGTCGCGGCGCGCCAATCCGCCAGCCAGTTTCCTCGAGAACCTCACGATGAAGTGCCTGAATAGGTGATTCGCCGGGATCAATCCCGCCGCCCGGCAACTGCAATTCCGGCCAGGGATCGCTTTGATGGGTCAACAACACCTGCCCACCGCGCCACAACACGGCATAGGCACCGGGCCGCCGGGTATAGTGGCGACCTGATTCGGGTGGCGTGCCGTAACGTTGGATCATTGCAATTTCTTCCATTCGGGGCGCGAATCACCTTTGCCCCTTGGCCCAAAGGAATGCATTCCTATATGAGAGCCTCAAAGCCAAGCCCTTGATGTGAAGGTTACCATGACCCTCGGTGCGCAAATCGCCTGGGACGACACCGTCCTGCCCTTTCAATTGGATAACGCGGATATCCGTGGCCGCCTCGCACGAATCGATGGCGTCTTGGATAAAGTGCTATCGCAACATAACTATCCGGCCCCGATCGAGGCGCTGGTGGCCGAGGCCGTTCTGCTAACGGCAATGATCGGCCAAACGATGAAACTGCGGTGGCGTTTGTCGCTGCAAGTGCGTGGCTCTGGGCCTGCGCGCCTGATCGCGACCGATTATTACGCCCCGACCGCCGAGGGCGAGCCCGCGCGCATCCGTGCCTATGCCAGCTACGATTCTGATACCTTGGATATGAACGCGGACCCTTTTGACCAAATCGGCCAAGGGTATTTCGCGATTATCATTGACCAAGGGCAGGATATGCAGCCCTACCAAGGCATCACGCCGATCTCTGGCGGGTCGCTCTCGTCCTGTGCCGAGACATATTTCGCGCAGTCCGAGCAGTTGCCGACCCGATTCGCTACCTCGTCCGGGCGTTCGACCCTTGCGGGTCAGTCCGAAAAATGGCGGGCTGGTGGCGTGATGTTGCAGCATATGCCCAAAGCTTCACCGCACGCCAAAGATGGTGCCACCGGCGAAGAAGGTCTGCTGGCTGCGGATGATCTTGTGCACGGTGACGACGCTGAAAACTGGACCCGCGCGAATATTCTGCTGGATACGGTCGAGGATCTGGAACTCATTGGCCCGGTGGTTCAGCCCGCCGATCTGCTGGTGCGCCTGTTCAGCGAAGAGCAACCGCGTGTGTTCGACGCGCAAGCGTTGGAATTTGGCTGCACCTGTTCCGAAGGCAAAGTGCGTCAAAGCCTGTCGATTTATTCGGCCAAGGATATCACGCATATGACAACGGACGAGGGCACGGTGACTGCCGACTGCCAATTCTGCAGCGCGCATTATGTGCTTGCCGCCGACAGCGTGGGATTTGAGGCCAATCAGGATGACGACGACTGACCCTTTGGATCGAATCCGTCAGGCGCTGGCTTTGTCCGGCTCTGAATCGAGCGATTTTGACCTGAACACCGGGTATCTGCACCAAGAACGCACGCTACGCCCGGCGGCAGTTTTGGTGCCCCTGATCGACAGGCCGCAAGGTCTGTCGGTTTTGCTGACCAAGCGCGCCTCTGGGCTGAAACACCATCCCGGACAAATCGCCTTTCCCGGTGGCAAAGTCGATGACACGGACGCCGATGTCACCGCCGCAGCCCTGCGTGAAGCGCATGAAGAAGTCGGGCTAAACCCTGCTTTAGTGACGGTTATGGGCGCAATGCCGATCCACGAAACCGTCACTGGTTTCGCCGTCACCCCGATCTTGGGCCATATCAGCGCGCCCTTCAGTCCGGTGGTTGAAGCCGGCGAGGTCGAAGAGGCATTCTTCGTTCCCCTAGACCACCTGCTGCGGGTCGAAAGCTACTCGATTCAGCAGCGTCGCTGGCTAGGCCAATGGCGCTCATTTTACACGGTGCCGTGGGGACCGTATTACATCTGGGGCGCAACCGCGCGCATGTTACGGGCTTTGGCGGCGAGGATGGAATGAAAGTAAGTGGAGCTTGGCTGGAGAATCCGAACACGCAGGCCGTGATGGGCATGCTGACGGAGGCCGGGCATCACGCTCTTGCCGTTGGTGGCTGCGTTCGAAATTCCTTGCTGGGCGTGCCTGTGGTTGACGTCGATATCGCCACCGATGCTTTGCCCGAAACCGTCACTAAACTTGCTGAATCCGCTGGCCTAAAGGCTGTCCCAACCGGAATCGCCCATGGAACCGTGACCGTTGTTTCGGGCGGCGAGGGCTTCGAGGTCACCAGCTTTCGCCACGACGAAGAGACATTCGGTCGCCATGCGCGCGTGTCTTTCGGGGCCGATCTGAAACAAGATGCGGCGCGCCGAGACTTTACGATGAACGCGCTTTACGCCCAAGCTGACGGCACCTTGGTTGATCCGCTGGGTGGATTGAAAGACCTGCGCGCACGTCGTTTGCGGTTTGTCGGAAATGCAGACGCGCGGATTCGCGAAGATTATCTGCGTGTCCTGCGGTTTTTCCGATTTCACGCCCAATATGGTGACCCGCAACAGGGACTTGATCCTGATGCTTTGGCCGCCTGCGCCGAACATTCCGCAATGTTAGAGACGCTTTCGCAAGAACGCATCACCGCCGAGTTGCGCAAACTTCTGGCCGCGCGCGATCCCGCGCCTTCCGTGGCCGCTATGGCCCAAACAGGGGTTCTTGGGCACATTTTGCCCGGTGCACAGGCACAACCGCTTGCGATTTTGGTCCACCTAGAGGGGGGCGAACCCGGCACTTGGCTGCGCCGTCTCTTAGCGCTGGGCGGCAGTGATCCGATCGAAATCTTGCGGATGTCCAAGGCCGAATCGCGTGATTTCAGCAAGGTTAGAGACGTTCTAGGCGATCTCAGCGCAACTGCGGTGCTTGGTTATCAACTCGGCGCTGACTTGGCGACAGATGCGGTGCTGGTTCGTGCCGCGCTGTTTGAAACCCCGCCGCCCGACGGTTGGCAAAGAGACATAGAGCGCGGTGCAAACGCCCGTTTCCCCTTAAAGCCCAAAGATCTGATGCCGCATTTATCGGGCGCAGATTTAGGCGCCGCCCTGAAACAGGCCGAGGCCCATTGGCTAGCGCAGGATTTCGCCCCCGACCGCGCCGCACTTCTCTCGGTGCTAGGACTGGCCTAATCGACCATAGCGACCTAAATTGCCTTCACAGGTTAAGGACTGGTCGCGTGTATAAATACTTCGAAAATCTGGTGGATCCCTACACCAGTTACGCGGAAGACGACGCCCCGCCGCGTCGGCTATGGCCGTTCCTAAAACGATATCTAAAGCCGTTCCATAAAGTGCTGGTCATCACGGGCGTATTCTCGATCATCACGGCTTTCGTCGAGATTGGGTTGATCTGGTATCTGGGGCGCATTGTCGATCTGCTTGAGGTCACGGGTACCACCGATTTCTGGTCGAATTATGGGCTGGAAATGGCGCTCGCTGGAGGTTTCCTGTTGCTGGTTCGGCCCGTGTTGCAGGGGGTTTCAACCGGGCTGATCAACAACACCATTTTGCCGAATTTCGGAACCTTGATCCGCTGGCGCGCCCATCGGCATGTGTTGCGGCAATCCGTTGGTTGGTTCGAGAATGACTTCGCCGGACGCATCGCGAACCGCATCATGCAAACCCCGCCCGCCGCTGGCGAAGCGATCTATCAAGTGTTCGACGCGCTCAGCTATGCGACGGCCTATGTCATTGGTGCGGCGGCGTTGCTTGTGGGCGCAGACCCGAGATTGGTCGTGCCATTGCTGATTTGGTTAGTGCTTTATAGTCAACTAGTGCGGTGGACGATCCAGCGGATGGGTCCAGCCTCGAAGGCTGCATCGGATGCCCGCAGTGCCGTAACGGGGCGTGTGGTTGACGCCTATACCAACATTCATTCCGTCAAATTGTTTGCGCAAGATGATTTGGAAAACAACTATGCCCGCGAGTCGATCGAATATGCGCGCGAGACATTTCAAAAAGAAATGCGGCTGTTCACGACGATGGACCTGACGCTGGTTTTCCTGAACGGGTTCCTGATCGTAGCCGTGGTCGGCTGGGCGATTTGGTTGTGGTCTGCGGGCCATGCGAGCTTAGGGGTCGTGGTTGCCGCGTCGTCAATTGTGTTGCGGCTAAACGCAATGACAGGGTGGTTTATGTGGGCCGTCAGTTCCTTTTTCCGCAATCTCGGCGTTGTGGCTGAGGGGATGGAGACCATTGCGCAGCCGATTGCTTTGGTGGATGTGCCGAAAGCCAAGCCGCTGGCGTTCGACAAGGGCCGCATTGATCTGATTGAGTTGAGCCACCACTACGGGCGCGGATCGGGCGGGCTGCAATCGGTGTCCATGAGCATTGCGCCGGGCGAAAAAATCGGGCTGATCGGACGCTCTGGGGCCGGGAAATCGACCCTCGTAAAGCTGCTTATGCGGTTTTATGACGCGGAATCCGGGCGGATCGAGATCGACGGTCAAGACGTCACGCAAGTCACGCAAGAAAGCCTGCGCGCGCGTATTGGGATGGTGCAGCAAGACACCTCGCTGTTGCATCGCTCCGTGCGTGAAAACATCATCTACGGTCTGATTGGCGCGACTGAGGCCGATGTGATTGAGGCAGCAAAACGGGCCGAGGCGCATGAGTTTATTCTTGGTCTCGTGGATTCCGAAGGGCGCACGGGCTATGACGCACGGGTCGGCGAGCGCGGTGTGAAACTGTCTGGCGGGCAGCGTCAACGCATCGCGATTGCCCGGGTGATCGCGAAAAATGCACCGATCCTTTTGCTTGATGAAGCGACCAGTGCTTTGGATTCCGAGGTCGAGGCCCAGATTCAAGAGACCCTATACGGCGTGATGGAGGGTAAAACCGTGATCGCGATTGCGCATCGATTGTCCACAATTGCTCGGATGGATCGCATCATCGTGTTGGATGACGGGCGTATCGTCGAAGAGGGAACTCATCAGGATTTACTGGCGCTTAATGGCTTGTATGCACGGTTTTGGGCGCGGCAATCTGGCGGCTTTATCGGCACGGATGAGGGGGCGGAATGAGGCTTTCGACACTGATCAATCCGTTTATGCCCGCCGAAGGCCCGCCGCCTCGGACACTGGGCGCGTTCCTGCGCTGGGCCCTGTCCGGCGCTTGGCCGGGGATCGGGATTGCCACGGCGATTTCCGCCATTGCCGGCGCAACCGAAGTCCTTTCGGCGCTTATCATGGGGCTTGTCATCGACGCGGCGGTTTCCGGCGAGACGCAGACGTTTTTCGCTGACAATTGGCACATGCTGTTGCTGTTCGCAGGGTTCTTTATGCTCGTCCGGCCGTTAGCGTTCGGGTTGGGCTCGGCGTCGAATTTCCTGACGGTTGCGCCCAATGTGGACCCACTGGTCTTGTCGCGGCTCAATCGTTGGACGATGGGGCAAGACATCGGCTTCTTTGACAACGATTTTGCGGGCCGCATTGCGCAAAAGCAAATCCAAACGGCGCGCGCCTTAACCGAGGTCGTCAGCGAAACGATAAATACGGTGGCTTTTGCGCTGTCCACGTTGATCGGGTCCGCGACTCTGGTGGGGCTGATTGATTGGCGCTTGGGGTTGATCCTGTTCAGTTGGGCCGTTTTTTATCTGGCTGTGATTAGGCTGTTCATGCCGCATATTCGCTCGCGTTCAGGCGCGCGTGCTGGGGCGCGGGCGATGGTCACGGGGCAGGTGGTCGATACGATCACCAATATCCGCACCGTCAAGCTCTTCGCCCATTCGCGCCACGAGGATCGCAATGCGCTGGAGGCAATGAAGACCTTTCGCGAAAAAGTCCTGTCCTATGGCCGCGTTTCAGCGACGTTCCGGGTGACGTTAATGCTGATCGCCGGAATTTTGCCGGTCGTATTGGTCGGCGGAACATTGTGGCTGTGGTCCGTGGGCGAGGCCTCGACCGGGGCGATTGTCGCGGCAGGCACGGTTTCGATCCGATTGGCGCAAATGACCGGCTGGGTCAGTTTCACGCTGATGGGGATCTATGCCAATGTCGGCGAGGTCGAAGACGGCATCCGCACGTTGACTGTCGCGCATGTCTTGACCGACAGCGACACCGCGTCTGACTTACCCCCGGTGCGGGGCGAGATCGTGTTTGATGACGTAGACTTCGCCTATGGTCGCGAATCCGGTGGTGTTGAACACCTGAATTTGACCGTTAAACCCGGCGAACGGATCGGCATTGTCGGGGCGTCCGGGGCGGGGAAAACGACCCTGGTTGCACTGCTTTTGCGTCTCTATGACACCGAAAAAGGCGCGATTCGGATCGACGGCGTGGACCTGCGCACCGTCACGCAAGAGAGCCTACGACGGCAAATCGGAATGGTCACGCAAGACACGGCGATGTTCAATCGATCTGCACGCGACAACATTCGCTATGGCCGCCCTGACGCGGATGAAAGCGCGCTGATCGCCGCCGCCAGCGCCGCCGAAGCGCATGAGTTCATCCAAGGACTGCGTGACGCTGCGGGGCGCAAAGGTTACGACGCACATCTGGGCGAGCGCGGCGTGCGGCTGTCGGGCGGGCAACGGCAACGGATCGCGCTGGCACGCGCATTCCTGAAAGACGCGCCGATTCTGGTTCTGGACGAGGCGACATCGGCCTTGGATTCCGAGGTTGAGGCGCAAATTCAAAAGGCGTTGGAACGGATCATGGCGGGCAAAACCGTACTGGCGATTGCGCACCGATTGTCCACCATTGCGCGAATGGACCGCATCATCGTGCTTGACGAGGGGCATATCGTCGAAGAAGGCACGCATGAGGAACTCTTGGGCCTGAACGGACGCTACGCCCGGTTCTGGTCGCGCCAATCCGGCGGATTTTTGGGTGTCGATGAAGACGAGGACGTTACCGCGTGATGGATTTAGAGACAGTTGGCGCCGCTGATTTTGGTCGCTCCCTAAAAGGGGTCGGAGTTAATCTGTTGTGCCGTGATGTGCGCGGCATGGCCTCGTTTTTGCAGGCGTGTCTTGGCATGTCGATCAGCCGCCTCAGCGACGACTTCGCTTTGGCCGGGCATGGCGAGACCTTAATACAATTGCACGCGGACGGGACGTTCGGGCGTCACCCATTGTTCGACACGCTACCCGAGAACCCGCCGCGCGGCGCGGGTGTGCAGCTTCATCTGTTCGGGATTGATCCTGACGCAGCTTGTTCGCGCGCCGAGGCTGCCGGAGGCGTGGTCATTGAACCGGCGACCGACAAACCCCACGGGCTGCGCGAAGCCACAATTCTGGCACCTGAGG
>Ga0102812_10001054_pt1 | contig 19329 bp, 16 predicted proteins | sample ColrivemetaGS713_FD_79334 | JGI IMG/M metagenome (GOLD analysis project Ga0102812, IMG submission 79334) | Estuarine microbial communities from the Columbia River estuary - Flood tide ETM metaG S.713 | ecosystem: Environmental > Aquatic > Marine > Intertidal zone > Estuary | place: USA... | reverse complement strand
TAATCTATCAAGGATGTCAAAGACAAAAAATTGGGGATAATGTATATTTAGCAGTACCTAGAATCAACAATAAAAAAACGTTTAAAGAAAGATTACATATTCTTAGAAGGTTAAACCTTGGACTACTAATCGTAGATATGGAAAATGAGAATGTAGAGGCGATTATTGATCCTATCGATTTTGTTTTTAGAAAATCAAAGAAGAAGAAGCAAAAATTATTAGCGGAAATGAATCAAAGAGTTACAAATGTAAATGTTGGGGGGACATCTAAAAGTAAATTAGTAACTGCTTATCGAGAAAATGTTATTAAAATTGCATATTGCTTAAAAGATGGCGAGAAAACGACAAAAGAAATAAAAGACATCACGGGAATTAAGAATGCTACTTCATATTTACAAAAGAACTACTATAACTGGTTCTACCGAGTGAGTAGAGGAGTTTATGCATTAAAGGAACAAGGGATTAAGGAACTTGATGGATACAATGAACTATTTGGAGAATTAGGATTAATAGAAAAAGATTGATTTAAAATTAGAAATATCCATTAAATAATAGTAACCGCTACACAAAGCGTTTATTTGATTATTATTTTATGATAAAATGGAAGATAAGGAGATGATTTGATGAGAAAATTAAGAATGACAAGGAAAAAAACTTTCGTTGCTTCTATTATGAAGTCATATTTATATGTTGAAGTTGAGGGTAAGGGAGAATTAAATATTAAAGGTACAGAGTGTAGCAGAGTAGCAACTTTTAAAAATGGTGAAAGTGTAACAGTTGATATTACGAATAACGAGACGACGATTATTGTTGTTTTTGATAAAAACTTTCCTAATAAATATCATACTAAATATAAACTAAGCGCTGGAGAAGAAGATGTTCAACTATATACTAAAGCAAGGTTTAATCCTCTTAAAGGGAATCCATTTACAATCTCAGAAATGTAAGCCCAATTGGGCTTTTTTCTTTGCTACATATTAATTTTCAAGATGCTAATTGGGAATAATCCAAAAAACATACATTAAAATCAAAAAATATGATAAAATAACTAAGTATTGAAAGGAATGATTCGATGGAATTTGAAATTAAACAAGAATTAAATGAAAAAGACTATATGGCATATGTAACACATCAATTATTATCATACTTTTTTAGACCTATAAATATTGCTATGTACGTAGTAATAATTGGATATATGGTCTTTATGCTTATAACAACTACTAATCCAATTATCTTTCTAATGGCAGGTGCAATTGTCCTTCTAAACTTAGTGTTAGTTGTGTATACAAGAAAAAGAGCAAAGAAATTCTTTAGAGAAAATCAGGATTTGATTAAAATGGAGCTTGTTTTTAAAGATGAAGTGCTTGTATATCGTAATAGTGATGGTAATTTAGAGAAAAATTGGTATGAGTTCGCTAAAGCAAAAGAAAGTGATGAGTATATTTATCTAGCTATCAGTAAACAAAGTGGATTGATTATTGTTAAAAGACAGATAAGCAGTGATGCTTTGGCTTTCCTTTATTCTAGACTTAAGGAACATATTGTTCCTAAAAATTTAAAATTACAAAACAAATAACAGTGATATTCACTGTTATTTTTATTGGGATATGAAATCTCCTTTAAAATATATCTTCGATATGATAAAATATTAATGGAAATATTATACACCAGGAGGAACTTATGATTAAGGTCTTATGTATTGATAATTCAGAAACAATTAGAAGAGTTGTTCAAGATTGTGTTCAAGATTTAGGGTTTGAATTTTTTGAATCAGAAAACGGAAAAAAAGGCATAGAATTTGCTGAATCAATTGATGATTTAGATATGATTATCTTTGATTGGAATATGCCTGTTTTGAATGGAAAAGATTTTTTAATTAAAGTAAGAGATAATGCCAAATTAAAAAACGTAGTTACATTTGTATTAATAAACATTGGAGAAAAACAAAAAGCTTTAGAAGCACTTGAATTAGGTGCTAATATGTATTTATTAAAGCCTTTTAGTGTAAATAACTTACAAGAAAAAATTGAAGAAATAATGAAAGATGCAGTTTAGCTGCATTTTTTAATAAGGGTGGTATTTATGGAAATAGATATTTTTGATAACGGATTAACAATAGAAGAATGCTACACTGGAAATCACAGAACAGCCTGTAGAGGAATTGTTAAAAAAGGAGACTTGTACCTTGTTACAAGGCTACTTAAATGGGATATTACAATGTTTCCAGGTGGTGGGTTAGAGAAAGACGAAACACTTGAAGAATGTGTTAAGAGAGAAGTTTTAGAAGAAACAGGGATTGTTGTAAAGGTTTTATCTAAAAATTTGTCAATAAATGAATATTTTATAGACTCTTCTTGGACCAATCATTATTTTATTTGTGAATTTGTCGAAGATACAGGTAAAAATAGTTTAACAGATGAAGAAAAAGAATTAGGATTAGTTGTTGAGTGGCGTGATTTAGATTATTTACTCGATAATTTTGAGAATAACTATACAAAGCACAGTCATGGTGTTAATGTTCATAACCGTGAGTTTTTAGGATTAGTAAATAGTTTATAAGGGGTGATTATATGTCTAGTATGAATATTACAAAGAGTAAATTTATGGAGTATATTAGATGTAATAGATATCCAGCATTAAATAACATTCACAAAAGAAAAAAAATGGATGAAGCATTGGAAGATCGTTACCACGATTTGTTAAATACATTGGAAAATGTTACTGATGATGTATTTGAAGAGGATTTTCTAGAACCAGACCTTTCCCATTTAGAAACAATGATGCCTTATTTTACTGAAGTTGAGGTTTTAGCAGCTAAGAAGATAATGGCTACTTTTGGTGGAGAAACTAAGTACAGTGTTAATTATGGAGAACAAAGATTGTTCATGAGAGATCATGATAATTTTAACTTAATGTGTTATGTCGATGTTTTTAATAAAAATAACGGGAATATAAACATAATCGAGGTTAAAGCAACTACCTCAAATAAGTTTTTAAAAATGCAATACTCAATTGATAAGGTGAAATATAGTTTGTTTTATGTTGATGATGATAATATTCTTCATTTGAGAGAGAAAAGATATCCTGAATTGCTTGAAAACAGCAAATATTTAAAACAAAGAAACAAATTATTTGATCGATTAGAATCTGCAGGGGTATATGTGTATGATTTGGCTTTTCAAAGATTTGTTATTGAAGAGGAAATTGATAATGCAAAATATTATTTAGGAGTGATTAATCATGAATATGAGTTTGATGGACAATATATTGATGATAAACCTCTTTATACAAATGAAATCATTAGATTAATTGACTTAACTGTCATTACTAAGGAAATGTTACCTAAAATTAAAAAGGATATTGATTTAGTTGTTAAAAGAATCCTTGATGATGATGAAAAACGTGTGAAACTAGGTAAACATTGCCAATTAAAGAAAATGAGAGAATGTATATACAAAGATTTATGTTATGATCGTTTCCCTAAAAAGAACAGTATCTTAATGTATTTAGATAAACACCATGGATTTAAAGAAGAAGATGGGAAAAAGCACGATTACTTTGATTTGATTGAAGAAGGATATTATAGTATGGAAGATGTTCCTCATAGCTGGTTAAATAGAAAAAATAACCGAATTCAAAGAGAAATAGCTATGAGTCATGGAATTCATAAGAATCTAAATAAAATTAATAGTGCTTTAAGAGAAATCAAGTATCCAATTTACCATCTTGACTTTGAAAGTTTCCCTTGCCCTTTACCAAGATTTAAGGGAGAAAGAGCATATATGCAAAGCTTATTTCAGTTTAGTCTGCATATTGAAAGAGAACCAGGTGTATGTGACAAAGAATTAGATCATTATGAATACCTTTCAGATAATCATAATGATAATAGATTAAAACTTGTTGAAAAATTATGCGAGTACATTCAAGATGATGGTGGAAGTGTAATGGTATATAATGAGGCTTTTGAAAAAACAAGGATTAAAGAATTGGCTAAGTTTTTTCCAGAATATAGTAATAAATTACTAAATATTAATGAAAGATTATTTGATTTATTATATGTTGTAAAGACAAACACAAAACTATTTAGTGCATTAGGATTTGATGATGAAGACGCTAAAACAATTAACTATTATCATGAAGATTTAGCAGGTTCATTTAGTATCAAAAAAGTACTGCCATTATTCAGTAATTTAACATACAAAGGTATGGAAGTTTCAAATGGTATGGAAGCAGTTTATGCATATGCAGGTTATAAAGACCTAAATCAAGCTGAGCTCGCCCAAGTAAGAGCTGGATTGACAGAATATTGTAAACAAGATACATGGGCTATGGTGGAAATTTTAGAACAATTAAGAAAGATATAGTTATTTAGTTTACAAAAAATATTATTATGTTATAATAAACTGTATTTTTGAATATAGGAGGCTATTAAAAATGGTAAAAATCGACAAAATATCAGGAAGTAAAGTAAGAATTGAAATTGAAGTATCAAAAGAATTATTCGATCACGGATTAGAGCATTCATTTAATGCGATTAAAGGTGATGTTGAAATTAAAGGATTTAGAAAAGGTAAAGTAACAAGATCAATCTTCGAAAAACATTACGGAGTTGAATCATTATACGAAGAAGCAATCAATCATTGTATCCAAGATACTTATGTTGCAGCTGTAACTGAAAATAATGTTGAAGTTGTTGCACAACCTAAAATCGATTTAGATATTACAACAGTTGAAGCTGGAAAAGGATTCAAGTATGTTGCAGAAGTAGCTGTTAAACCTGTAATCACTTTAGGTGAATACAAAGGATTAAAATTCGCAAAACAAAATGATAAAGTTTCTGATGATGATGTTCAAGCCGAAATTGACAAATTATTAGGACAAAATGCTGAACTAGTACTTAAAGAAGAAGGTAAATTAGCGAATGGAGACACTGCAATCTTTGATTTTGAAGGATCTGTAGATGGAGTTCCTTTTGATGGTGGAAAAGCTGAAAACTATGAGTTATTAATCGGAAGCGGACAATTTATCCCTGGATTCGAACCACAAATGATTGGTATGGAACTTGGAGAAGAAAAAGACTTGCAAGTAACATTCCCTGAAGAATACCAAGCAGAAAACCTTAAAGGTAAAGATGCTGTATTCAAAGTAAAACTACATGAAATGAAAGTGAAAGAACTTCCAGAATTAACTGATGAGTTCGTTGCTGAGTTAGAAAAAGAAGGAATTAGCACTGTTGAAGAGTTAAAAGCAGATACTTTTAAAAGATTAACTGAGAGCTTAATCCAAAGAAATAAAAATGAAAGAATCGACTTCGCAGTATCTGAAGCAGCTAAAAATGCTACTTTTGAAATCGCTGAAGAAATGATTACTGAAGAAAAAAATCGTTTAGTTGATAATGTGACACAACAAGCTAAACAATATAACTTAGAATTAAAACAATACTTAGAATTTAGTGGTATTAACGAAGAAGATTTCAATGCAAACATGATGAAAGATGCTGAAAAGTCATTATCTTTCAACCTAGTAGTAGAAGAAATCTCAAAAGTAGAAGAAATTACTGCTACTGAAGAAGAAATTACTGCAAAATACGAAGAAATTGCTGCACAATACAAAATGGGTATCGAGCAAGTTAAAGCTGCGGTAAACGTTGAAGCTGTTATGCAAGAAATTAATTACAGAAAAACATTAGATTTCTTAGTAGAGAGCTTAATTGTTGAATAAATAATGAACACCACTTCAAAGTGGTGTTTTTTTATGTTAAAATTGTTACGGAGTTGATAATATGATAAAAATGGCAGCATTTGATATGGATGGAACGTTATTGCTAAAAGATAAGACACTTAGTGTCAAAAGTATTGAAGCTATAAAGTATCTTTTAAGTAAAAACGTTAAAGTAATCATCGCAACAGGACGTCCAAATACATTATTGAAAGAATATGTTAACAAGCTAAATATCAATGAATTTAGCGTTACTTGCAATGGGAGTGTTATATATAATCACAAAAATAGTGAATTTTTATATAATGACACAATAAACAAAGCAACGACTAAAAATATTGAGAGCTACTTACTGGATAACAACATTGATTTTCTTGCATACGAGAAAGATTATGTTGTTTCTCATAATAGTAGCCCTAGGCATTTGTTCTACACTGATAGAAATAAAACTTTACCTATCGAAGATCAAGCTCAGTTTTATACTTTTGAAGATATTAAAAAACCTATAGATGAATTATCAATTAATAAGATCTTAGTTGTTGAGCAAAACAAAGAAAAATATGCTAAAACTGTTGAATTCTTAAATAAGTTTGATAACTTATATGTGACTCAATCAAAAGAGGATTTTATTGACGTTGGACCGACAGGAAATTCTAAAGGAAATGCCCTTGATATATTATGTAAATATTACAATATTGATAAATCAGAAGTCATTGCATTTGGTGATCAAATGAATGATGTATCAATGCTAAAATTCGCAGGAATTGGTGTTGCAATGGGAAATGCAAAACAAGCTGTTAAAGATGCTTCAGATCAAGTAACATTGTCAAATGAGGAAGATGGAGTTTTCCACAAAATATCAGAAATTTACAATTTGTAAAACCCTTACATTTGATTGTATATCTTTCAATTGGGGTCTTTATTAATACGTCGCACATTGATTTATATAAGATGTTGATAATTTGAAATTTATACAAATTAACAAATAAGGATTTTTAAAATAGGGATAAAAAAACATGAATGGATAAGTGAATTGTACTCTAAGGTATAAGACAATTTATAAATATGGACGTATTACTTTCATTCTAAATCATAATGATATATAATTTAGTTTCGTATGGTATATTTTTATATCAAAGCGATTGTATTGTATTATTACTTATTTAAAAGTATAATATGAATATAAGAAGATAAATATAAGAGGTGATATTATGTACAAAAGTAACGTGTTAACAGAAGGTATTTTACCAAGTATTGCAATTCGCGGAATTGCTCCTTTTCCTCATACAGATCTTCGAATAGAAGTAGGTCGTCTTGTGTCTAAAAATGCATTATTAGATGCTGAGAAAAACTTTAGTAATTATGTTTTATTATTAATACAAGAAAATCCAATGCATGATGCTCCAAGTCCATCAAATGTTTTAGATTATGGAGTTGTTGCTAAAATTGGAATTAAAATAAAACTTCCTAACGGAAATTTCAAAGTTAAGTTTGATCCTATAGTAAGAGCTGAAGTTCTTAATATTGAACAAACTGAGCCATTCTTTATTACAAGATTTAAAACTTTACCTACAGTTCAAGAAAATGTAGATCAAGAGTTAGGTTTAGTAAGAATGTTGGCAAAACAGGTTTTAGAAAATAATAAGCAAATATTAAAAAATCCAAAAGTGTGTTTAGAAGCAATTCAAAACGGTGTATCTAGCGATAAATTGTGTGATATTGTTGTAAACAACATGAAAATTTCTGAAACGATGAAATATAAATATTTAAAAACTGATTCTCTAAACAAAAGACTTACATATCTATTAGAAGATATTGAAAAAGAAAAATACATGGGACAAATCGAAAATGATATTAACATTGCTGTTAAGAAAAACATCGATGAAAACCAAAAAGAGTATTATTTAAGAGAAAAAATGAGAGCTATCCAAGAAGAACTTGGAGACAAAGTTAAGAAAGATAGCGATATTGAAGATCTTAAAGCAAAAGTATTAGAAAAGAAAATGCCTAAACATATAGAAGAAAAAGCAATGTATGAATTACAAAGATACCAAACTCTACCTGTTTCAAGTGGAGAATCTGGTGTAATTAGAACATATCTTGATTTTCTAGTTGATTTACCATGGCATGAATTAAGTATTGATGAAACTGATTTAAACAAAGCTGAAGAAGCACTTGATTCAACTCACTTTGGACTTGAAAAGGTTAAAGAGAGAATTATTGAGTACTTAGCAGTTAAAATACTTACAGGGAAAAACCCACAAACAATTCTTTGTTTAGTTGGGCCACCTGGTGTTGGTAAAACATCACTAGCACAAAGTATTGCAAAAGCTCTAGGAAGAAACTTTGTTAAGCAAAGTCTTGGTGGGGTTAAAGATGAATCTGAAATTAGAGGACACAGAAGAACTTACTTAGGAGCTTTACCAGGTAGAATTATGCAAGGTATGAAAAAAGCTAAAGTAGTTAACCCTGTTTTCTTATTAGATGAAATTGATAAATTAGGATTCGACTATAAAGGAGATCCAAGTGCAGCACTTCTTGAGGTTTTAGACCCTGAGCAAAATGCTAAATTTAGTGATCACTACTTAGAAGAACAATATGACTTAAGCCAAGTATTATTTATTTCAACAGCAAACTATCTAGGTAATATTCCAGCACCACTACGTGATAGAATGGAAATTATTGAATTATCTAGTTATACTGAAATAGAAAAATTTAATATTGCTAAAGAACATTTAATTACAAAACAATTAGAAACTCATGGATTAGATGAAACTAAATTTGTGATTGAAGATGGTGCAGTAATGGAATTAATTAGATCTTATACAAGAGAAGCTGGTGTAAGACAATTAGATAGATTATTTGGATCACTTATCAGAAAAGCAATTAAGATAATCCTAGGAGATAAAAAACCTAATGTTACTGTAACAGCTGAAAATGTAAAAGATTTCTTAGGTAAACCTAAATTCTCTAATACAAAAGCTGAAAAAACAGATCAAATTGGTGTTGTTACAGGGTTAGCTTATACACAATTTGGTGGAGATACGCTTTCTATTGAGGTAACTTACTATAAAGGAACTGGTAAACTTGTATTAACAGGTAAACTAGGTGACGTTATGAAGGAATCTGCTATGGCAGCTTTATCATATGTTAAATCAAATGCAGCTAAACTAAACATTGATGAAGAGATTTTTAAAGATAATGATATTCACATCCATGTACCTGAAGGTGCAGTTCCAAAAGATGGACCAAGTGCAGGAGTTACAATTACAACTGCTATTATTAGTGTTTTAACTAATAGAAAAGTTGATCATTTTATTGGAATGACTGGAGAAATTACACTTCGCGGTAGAGTTTTACCAATTGGTGGATTAAAAGAAAAATCAATCGCAGCTCATAGAAGTGGTTTAAAAACAATTATGATTCCGTTTGATAACAAGAAAGATTTAGAAGATATCCCTCAAGATGTTAAGGATAGCTTAGAAATTATTCCAGTTGAAACGATTGAAGAAATAATCTCAAAAGTACTAAAAGCTTAAACAGGCACATTGTGCCTGTTTTTTTATGACAAAAAACCGATATGTATTCATTTAATTTAATATTTAGCTATGATACAATTAAAGAAAGAAATAGAAGGGAGTTTTATAATGAAAAAATGGAATTTAGATGCACTATATACTTCATTTGACTCTAAAGAGTTTCAAGATTCTTTAGTTACAATTGAAAAACTTATCAAAGAATCAACAGAAAAGGCTTTAAAAGAGTTTAATGATCCTAGTGAACCAGTTAGAAAAATCAAAGAATACATCAAACGATCTGAGAAATTGAGAGCAATCTTTCGTGTAAGCTTTGGATTTTGTTCGTTAACTCTAAGTACTGATGCGATGAATGAAGAAGCTAGAAAATATCAAAATAAAATGCAGGTATTGTCATCAAAACTTACATTACCTTATACTAGATTTGTAAAATGGGTACCTACTATCGAGAATTTGGATGAGATAGTTGCAAGTGATCCTGAATTAGCAGAATTTAAATTCTACTTATCAGAAATCGTTGATGGTGCAAAATACTTACTTAGTGATAAAGAGGAAATTCTTATCTCAAAAATGAAGCAAACATCAAGTTCTGCTTGGAGCCAATTACAATCACAATTAACTAGTACACTTAAAGTGGATTATGATGGTAAGGAAATCACTTTATCAGAAGTAAGAAACTTAAGTAGTGATAAGAGCCAAGAAGTTAGAAAAAAAGCGTATGAAGCGGAAATGGCTGCATATCCTAAAGTTGAACAAGCTATTGCTTTTGCATTAAATGGTGTCAAAGGAGAAGTAAATACGATTTTAGAAATGAGAGGACATGAAAGTGCTCTTGACGAGGCAATATATAACTCAAGAATGAAAAGAAGTACATTAGATGCACTTATTTCTTCAATGAGAGACTATTTACCTCACTTCCATAAATATTTAAAACGAAAAGCTAAATTATTGGGGCATGATGGAGCATTACCTTATTATGACATGTTTGCACCAGTTGGAAATTCATCAAAAGAATTCACTGAAGAGGAAGCAATGGAGTATATTTATACAAACTTTAGAACTTTCAGTCCAGATTTAGAAGCTTTAGCTAGAAGAGCTTACGATGAAGAGTGGATAGACTTTACACCACGTGCTGGTAAAAGAGGTGGAGCATTCTGTTCAAATATTCATCCTTTAAAACAATCAAGAATACTTACTAATTTTAGTGGTTCATTCGGAAATGTTATAACTTTAGCGCATGAACTAGGTCATGCTTACCACGGAGATAAAATATTTGTAGAGAGAGCATTAAATGCAAGTTACACAATGCCTGTAGCAGAAACTGCTTCAACATTTTGTGAAACGATTGTAAAAAATGCTGCATTAAAAGATGCAGATAAAGATGAAAAAATATTTATCTTAGAACAATCACTAAAAGGATCAACACAAGTTATAGTTGATATCTTAAGTAGATTTATCTTTGAGAGTGCAGTATTTGAAACTAGAAAATCAACACCACTTAATTCAAGAATGTTAAAAGAATTAATGTTAGATGCACAAAAACAAGCTTATGGTGATAGTCTTCATGAAGATTTCATGCAACCTTATGCATGGTTAAACAAAGGACATTACTATATTGGAGGATTATCATTCTATAACTTCCCATATGCATTTGGTTTATTATTCGCAAAAGGTATTTATGCAGAATTTATTAAACAAGGTGAACCATTTGTTGATAAAGTAAATCTATTATTGCAAAAAACAGGGCAAATGACTGTAGAAGATGTTGCTAGTTTAGTAGGAATTGATCTATCTAGTAAAGAATTCTGGAATTCTAGTCTCGATGTTATTGTTGATGAGATTAATCTATTTTTAGAATTAACAAAATAAAAGTTAGCTATTGCTAACTTTTTTCTTAGATACGCGTTCTTTTTGTTATAATATAGTAAAGAGGTGATTACATGGATAAATTTGTTGAAGCATCATTAGTCTTTATACCACAAGTTATCTTTATTTTTTTGGTTGGAGGATTTATCAAACAAGATATATCTTCATTATTCTATCTACCAAGATATGAAGAACCAAAAAGCTTTAGGTTTAGTAACCATTTATTCCTATATATAGGAGTTTTACTTGTTTCTATGGTGATATTACCATATTCGATAGTTGAATATGTAAATGGAACGGTTGTTGATTTTTATGACGTTTTAGTATTGCTTTTAGCGGCAGATGGAATACTTTTCCTAGCATTAGCCCTATTTTCTAGGCTATATCGAAATGTTGTTTACAATAAGGGGATTATTATACATAAGAATTTCCTAAAAAGTGTTGCATTTGATATTGAAAAGATTGAGGATATTAAAATAGTTAAAGGATTATTCTTTAGTGATGTTGAATTTCATGCACAAAGCAGAAAGATTACGATAAATTCGTTTTGCTCAAACTTAAATACATTACTTTTAATTCTCGCGAAACGTAATAATGAAGCAGTAAATAAAGAAGTCCTAACAGAACTATATGATTCTAACAATATATATAAAAAAGAACTAGAAACATTAAATATAATCCTTGAGGTGATTAATAATGATTGATTTTAGAAGTGATACAGTTACAAAACCGACAAAAGAAATGAGAGATGCAATGGCAAACGCAATTGTTGGTGATGATGTATATGAAGATGATCCCACAATTAAAGAATTAGAAGCATTAGCGGCAAAAATGACGGGAAAAGAAGCAGCTTTATTTGTTTCTAGTGGTACGATGGGTAACCAGTTAGCAATATATACGCACACTAACAGAGGTGATGAGATAATTGTTGGTAAAACCTCACACATAAAAAACTATGAAGTAGGTGCTTCAGCTGTAATTAGTGGTGTTAGCTACCATTTATTAGATGAGACTGATGGTATGATGAATCTAGCTCAAATATCAAACGGAATTAGAGGGAATGATATTCATTTCCCTGATACTAGCCTTGTTTGTCTTGAAAATGCACATGGATCAGGAAAAGTATTGCCACTTGAATATATGAAATCAGTTAGTACAATAGCAAAAGAACATAATATCAAAGTACATTTAGACGGTGCGAGATTATTTAATGCAGCAACAGCATTAAATGTTGATGCAAGTGAAATTACTAAGTACGTAGATTCAGTTACATTCTGCTTATCTAAAGGATTGGCTTGTCCTGTTGGTTCAATGTTATGTGGGAGCAAGGAATTTATATTGAAAGCACGACGAGGTAGAAAGCTTCTTGGTGGTGGAATGAGACAAGTAGGTATTTTAGGAGCAGCTGGATTGGTCGGTTTGAATAAAATGACAAAAAGACTACATTTAGACCATGAAAATGCAAGGTACTTAGCTGATAAATTAAGTCAAATCAAAGAGTTTGATGTAATTAATGACCGCACACACATAAATATGGTATTTTGTACAAGCGATTTAAACTTTAATGACATGGAAAAGTTTATGTTAACCAAAGGAATTAAGATTTCTGGTTATAAAGGAGAAGTACTTAGATTAGCTATACATAATGACATAAGTATAGAAAATATTGATTACTTACTTAATTGTATTCACGAATATATTAATGACACAGTTTAATAGTGAAAACTATTGACTAGATGTCTTTAATCTTACATTATTTGTATCTTTTTTTGCGAAAAAGTGTAGATAATATATGATAATATTTAGTTGAAGTATGTATACTAATACTATATTATATTTAAGTATTATAAATATTTTGGTCAATAAATATTTATCGAAAAAAAAGTAATAGAGAGCTAATGAAACTCTATTATGTTATATTATTATTGAAAGAAAAGGTGATTTTATGATTATTAGAAGCGTAGAATTTAAAGGAAGTGCAGTGGAAGTATCTCAATATCCTACTGATAACCTTCCAGAAATACTATTATCAGGACGTAGTAATGTTGGAAAGAGTAGTTTTATTAACTCTTTACTAAATAGAAAGAATTTAGCTCATACATCAAGTAGACCAGGGAAAACACAAACACTAAATTTCTTTTTGATTAACGAGGATTTTTATTTTGTTGACGTTCCTGGGTATGGATATGCAAGAGTAAGTAAGACAGAACGTGAAAAATTTGGGCAAATTATTGAGAATTATTTTATTAATAGACTAAATTTGAAATTGGTAATTCTTTTAGTTGATTTTAGACATGATCCATCACCTGATGATATTACGATGTATGAATATCTAAAAAGTTATGAGATTCCATGCTTAGTAGTTGCGACTAAATCAGACAAAATACCTAAAAATCAACATCCAAAGCATATTAAAAAGATTCAAACTTCATTAGGTTTAGTAGATGGCGATTTATTTGTTCCATATTCTTCAGTAACAAAGAAAAATATGGAAATAGTATACGATGTTATTGATCAAGTAATTAAATAGGAGGCGTTCTTATGAAAGTTTTATTTATTGGTGGAACTGGGTTAATAAGCTCTGCAGTAAGCGATTTAGCTGTTAAAAAAGGTATTGATTTATATTTGTTAAATCGTGGAAATAACAAAAACAACATCCCAAAAGGAGCCAAAAGTATAATTGGTGATATTTTTGATGAAGAAGGTACTAAGGAAATGATAAGTAATCACTCATTTGATGTTGTTGTTGATTGGATTGCATTCGAGAAAGAACATGTTGAGAGAGATTATCGTTTATTTCATGGTAAAACAAAGCAATATATCTTTATAAGCAGCGCTAGTGCATACTTAAAACCAATTCCAAGTTACCCAATAACAGAAAACATACCTCTTGGTAATAAATATTGGCCATACAGTGATAATAAACGAGTATGTGAAGAATTTTTAGCAAGTGTACACAGTGAGGACTTTAATGTGACAGTTATACGTCCTGCTCACACATATAATGATGATGTTGTTGTATCTTATATGACCTCATGGCCGCACCCTTATACAGCGATACATCGAATTTTAGAAGGAAAACCAACAATTATTCCAGGTAATGGTAAAAGTTTATGGACTTTAACACATAATACTGACTTTGCTAAGGCATTTGTTGAGATATTGGGTAATCCACTAACATATGGAGAACAATATCACCTAACAAGCAATTTTACTTATACATGGGAGAGAATTAATGAGATTATTTGTGAATGTCTTGGTGTAACACCAAATATTATTAATATTCCTACTGATTTTATTATTAAACATGCTCCTTGGTTAGAAGGAGAACTTGTTGGAGACAAAGACTGGAGTTTAATATTTGATAATTCTAAGATAAAATCTATTGCAAAAGACTATGAAGCGACAACAAAATATGAAGATATTGCACCAAAAGCAGTACAAAGATATTTAAATAACAAAGAATTACAAACTGTTGATCATGATTTTGATAAACTAATGGATAAAATCGTTAAAGAGTACCAAAAATAGAATCATTTGGAGTGATAAGTATGAAAAGAATTATTATGTTAACAATAATTATTTCTCTTTCCTTATTGCTTTTTGGATGTAATAATAAGGAAAAAGAGTTGATATGTTCGGCAGATGAGATTATTGTTGATGGTGAATGTTCAAGTGACACTTCTTCATGTAAAATATCAGAAAACGATACTGTATGTTATATAATAATGGACGGCGAATGTAATCATTTTTATCCTGTTTGCCCTGAAGATACTCATTTTGAGGACTATTGTAAATGTGTTGATGATAATTTCCCTTGTACTGATGGAGATATTCCTATAAACGATCAATGCTTTGCTGATGAGATGGATGCTATTTATTCATATTTAGAAGGAAATGAATCTACTTTCATTGAACAAACAGAAATGTTTGATTTAGAAAATAGTATTATTCAGAGAATTGATTATCATTACGTTGATGGAATATTGAGTGACTATATATATGTAGTTGAATATAATGATTACGATGGTGAATTGATAAGATATTTGATATCTTTTGATAATTTTGGAATTATGAGTTCATTTTTTGGAATTAATAAAGGTAATACAGATCAAATAATTCTTCATTTTGATGAATTGGAAACTAATTCGGACTTAATTGTAGATGAATTACCTGATTATGAAGCTGATTCATTTAATGAAAACGATATTTCTGCAAGAAATATGTTTGATTCATTTAATGAAATTAAGAATTATCACCAAAATATTGTTCTATTATCTGAATTAAATAAGGATTATGATGGATATTATTCGTTTTATGTTGATGGAGAGTATCGAAAATATAAACTATATATTCCAGAGAACATAGAAGTAGATGCACCTTTAGTAATGGCATTACATGGCTTTACAGGTTCATCAGACACTATAAAATATATTAGTGGATTTAATGATTTGGCAGATGAATATGGTTTTGCAGTTGTTTATCCATTAGGTTCAAATGTACCAGGATTTGAAATTGCACATTGGAATGCCGGGTTAGATTATAGTGAAGTTGATGATGTTAAGTTCTTAACAGAGTTGGTAACATTTCTTCAGTCAAAATATAGTCTAAGTAGTGAAAATACATTTGTTACAGGGTTCTCAAACGGTGGGTTTATGAGTTACACTTTAGCTTGTGAAGCAAGAGACACATTTAAGGCTTACGCACCTGTATCAGGCCTTATGAGCAAGGAAACTTGGGATACTTGTGATATGACGTCAACACCAATACTACATGTTCATGGTTCAGTTGATAATGTTGTACCGATAGATGGTAGTATGCTAACAGAAGGTGGTTGGGGCGGTGCACCTGAATTAAGTGTAATACTTAATGCTTGGATCGAAGTAAATGGTAATTCATTAGTAGAAGAGGTTACTTTAAACGAAGTTACAAGCTATTATAAATATTCAAACGAGCTAAATACAGATTATATTTGGTATTACGAAGTGAAAACGTATAATCATATCTGGCCAGGAAGTATTGACAGATATGAACCCCTTAAAACTGAAACTGCTGGCTTTGATGCGAGTAAAATCATATGGGAATTCTTTAGTATTCAAATAGACTAATAATTATGTTAACAACAAATATAACGCTTTATAAAAGTTATAAACCTCTCTCCGATATCAAGAGAAGAGAGGTTTATTTTTTTATATTTTGTATTGAATACTTTTTGATGTAATAAGTTTGATATATTCTTAAATCAAGCATAAATAACATATAATTAGAATTTTTAAACGTAAAACTGAATAAAACACAATAATTTAGTATAAAAATGCCTTTAATCGTTACAATGAATATGTTTAAAGAATGTTAACATAATATAAAAATCGCTAATTATACTCAAATTAACGGAATTGGGTATGTAAAAGTGTAAAAGCTGAATAAATATAATCATAATTGGTCTAGTTTATTTGGCTTTTTTAAGTAATGTAAACACATTCATTAAAAAAAAGTATAAATTTCTTTCTTTATTATATAAGAGTGGTATACTTATAGAGGTTTATTTGCATACGAATAATCAGTGGAGGAACAATATGAAAAGAAAAGATATAATAAATGTAGCTGTAATAGCGCACGTTGATGCTGGAAAATCAACATTAGTAGACGCCCTTTTATCACAAAGTGGTGTATTTAAAGAGAATGAAGTAGTTGTAGAGCAAGTTATGGATAGTAATGACCTTGAAAGAGAAAGAGGTATTACAATTTATTCAAAAAACTGTGCTATTGAGTATAAAGGTACAAAAATAAATATTGTAGATACTCCAGGACACGCTGATTTTAGTAGTGAAGTTGAACGTATTATGAAAACTGTTGACACTGTTGTCTTATTAGTTGATTCTAGTGAGGGACCAATGCCACAAACTAGAGTAGTACTTGAAAAATCGTTACAACAAGGGTTAAAACCGATTTTATTTATTAATAAAATCGATAAAAAAGATCAAAGAGCTGAAGAAGTTGTTGATTTAAGTTTTGATTTGTTTGCTGAATTAGGAGCTACAGATGAGCAATTAGATTTTCCAATTGTATATGGAGTAGCTAGAGAAGGTATTGCACAACTAGAAATGGGTGCAAACCATACTAATTTAGATTCATTATTTGATTTATTATTAGAACATGTAACACCATACCCAGATACAAGCGCAGAACCACTTCAATTACAGGTTTCTACACTTGGATATGATGATTATCTAGGTAGATTAGGGACAGGTAGAATTACAAGAGGTACTGTTAAAGCTGGTAGTGTTGTAAAGGTTAGTAAACGTGATGGTTCAATCGTTAACGCTAAAATTGTTAAGTTATTTGTTAATGAAGGATTATCAAAAGTTGAAAAACCAGAAGCATATGCTGGAGATATTATTACATTCTCTGGAATACCACATATAAGTATTGGTGAAACTGTTTGTGATCCATTAAATGTTGAACCAATGGAAATGATTGATATTGAAAAACCAACATTATCAATGAATTTCTTAGTAAATGACTCTCCTTTTGTTGGTAGAAGCGGTAAATTAGTTACTACACGACAAATAAGAGCTAGATTGTTAAAAGAACTTGAGACTAATATTGGTCTTGAAGTTGAAGATATCGATGGTGTAGAAGGTTACAAAGTTTCTGGACGTGGGGAACTTCATTTATCTATTTTATTAGAAAACATGAGAAGAGAAGGTTATGAACTAGGTGTTTCTAAGCCGGAAGTATTATTTTCTTATGTAGATGGTGAAAAATATGAACCATTTGAAAAAGTTATCGTATCAGCACCTGATATGTATATTGGAAGTGTTATAGCACAGTTAAATCTTAAAAAAGGTGAAATGCTTTCTATGAGTAGTGACAATAGCTTTACAAAATTAGAGTATGTTGTACCAACAAGGGGCTTAATTGGATATCGTAGTGAATTCATTAATACAACTCATGGACAAGGATCTTTAGAGAAAGTGTTCTTTGAATACCGTCCATTTGCCGGTACAATCGATGATAGAAGAAATGGTGTATATATTGCTAAAGATAAAGGAAAAACGATGGCATATTCATTATTCAACCTTTCTGAAAGAGCTAGAATGATTGTTGGACCAGCTACTGAAGTATATGCAGGGATGATTATTGGGTTAAATAGTCGTGCTAATGATTTGGCAGTTAATCCATGTAAAAATAAGCAGTTAACAAATACTAGATCTAGTGGTAGTGATGATGCAGTAAAATTATTAGCGCCGTTGACATTTACTTTAGAAGAAGCGTTAGAATTTATAGCACATGATGAGCTTGTAGAAGTAACTCCAGATGCAATAAGACTTAGAAAAAGAGTATTAGACGAGAAAGATCGTAAAAGATACAACAAAGAAATGTCTTGGGCAGAAGCAGAATTAACTAAATAAATTAAAAACACTTCAATGTTGAAGTGTTTTTTTATATAAAGGATACTTTTACTTATTTATGTTATAATTAGATATGAATTAAAGATAAAAAGGAGGCTTTTTATGGAAGAATATAAAGATTTTTGGTATAAAGGACTTAAATATGATGGAACGGCTAGTAGATTAGAATTTTGGGTACCTACTGTAGCAAATATATTTGCTTTGTTTGTATTAGGGTTAGCTGCGTATGCAATGGCTTCATCAATAGGTTTTGTTTTTCTATTTATCGCTATATTATTTACTATTGTTATAATTCCTCCACAAATATCTGTATTTATCAGACGATTACATGATACTAGTAAAAGTGGAAAATATATTTTATGGGGATTATTTCCTGCAATTGGTCTTATAATTGTATTTGTTGCTTTAATTGAAGAGAACAAAGAGTATTAACACTTCTAATTTTAGAAGTGTTTTTTATATCTTTACAATAAATATCATATATGTTAAGATATTCCCATAATACAGTGAATAGGAAGAGTATTAGCTTTGATTCTAAAAGAGAGTTAGTGTTTGGTGCAAACTAACAGATAGAAGCTTTGAAGGTAGCCTAGGAGTAGCTATAATGAAATTAAGTAGTTATAGACGTATATCTTGCGTTAAAGATTCGAGTGTCTAGATTTATCTGGAAACTAAGGTGGTATCACGGATTATTATAGTTCGTCCTTTTATTAGGACGGGCTTTTTTTATTCAATGGAGGGGTTTTATGAATAAACGAGAATATTTGTTTATGAAAAACAATCGTAAATCATTT
>Ga0102812_10001051_pt1 | contig 19359 bp, 10 predicted proteins | sample ColrivemetaGS713_FD_79334 | JGI IMG/M metagenome (GOLD analysis project Ga0102812, IMG submission 79334) | Estuarine microbial communities from the Columbia River estuary - Flood tide ETM metaG S.713 | ecosystem: Environmental > Aquatic > Marine > Intertidal zone > Estuary | place: USA... | reverse complement strand
AGCCAGGGGCAGCTTTTTGCCCAAACCATCGAACTTAGCCCCACCGATGCTATTCTACTCAGCGAGATGCTTCCCGAGTTAAGGCTTTTAGGGTTCGATATCGAAGAGTTTGGGCAGAATGCTTTTGTGATCAATGGCCTGCCCACCGAAATAGCTGGAAAGCAAAACGAAGTGGCCATCATCGACCAACTGATCAGCCAATACCGTGAGCAGCTTGATCTAAAGCTGGGCACCAAAGAAACCATTGCCCGTGCAATGGCTCGGAGTGCCGCCATCAAGCGGGGCAAACGCCTGGATGTTGCCGAGATGCAGATGATTATCAATCAGCTTTTCGCTTGTACCAACCCCATGCGAAGCCCAACGGGCCGTTCCTGTTACCTTACCTTCTCTTTAGACGAGCTGGAGCAGAAGTTCGCCGAATAATACCCTTTGTTCGGGCACTTAAAAGTATTTTACGAAACAAAATCGGCCTTTGTAGGCTTATTAGTTAATTAGAGTGCGCTGCTATTAATTAGTAAGTTTAGAAACAATCATACCTGCCTGACCATGCGAATAACCGATGTAGCAAAAAATCTACTCATCATCAACGTCTTGTTCTTTCTGGCGGGACTCATTTTTGGAAATGAGCAGATGCTGGATTTATTGGCTTTGCATTACCCTGCTTCGCCATTGTTCAAGCCAATTCAGCTTGCCACCCACTTTTTTATGCATGGTGGTATGTTGCATTTGTTTTTCAATATGTTCGCGTTGGTACTGTTTGGCTCCTCGCTGGAGGCACTTTGGGGAGCACAAAAGTTTTTGTTTTTTTACTTTGCCTGTGCTATTGGTGCGGCTGCATTACACATGGGTTTCACCTGGTGGGAAATGTCGAGCATAGAAGAAGCAATGGCGGTTTTTAAAGCAGTGCCTAACTACGCCAATTTTGATAATTTCCTGGAAGCTAGCCGGATGAATCGGGATTTTCTCAACCAGGATGCACTCAACCAGATGAGTCGTGGTATGACGCCACAGATGATCGGAGAGGCCAGCAATGTGATCAATGAAATATACAATGGTAAACTGAATATCCCAATGGTGGGCGCTTCGGGAGCTATTTATGGCTTGCTACTAGCCTTCGGGATGCTTTTCCCGGAGCGGGAGCTGATGCTGATCTTTCTACCTATTCCCATCAAAGCTAAATACTTCATTCCGGTATTGATGCTGATCGAACTTTATTTGGGGCTCACCCAGTTTTCCTGGGATAATATCGCTCACTTTGCCCATTTGGGTGGGGCAGTTACAGGATTCTTCTTAATTTTGTACTGGCGAAAGTTTGGTAGCCGATGGTAGAGAATAGTGATCACAGTCTTTTTTACTAAAACTTACTGATTGTTATTTCGTTATGATATTAGTCGGCGGAACAAAAATCAGTTATTCCGTCAATTACTTGGGTGCGTCGACGCGCTCGAAATATTTTCAACTTTCGTATAACGAGTAGACCACATCCGACATGTTTAGGTCCATCTGGGAAGACATAAAACGAGAATTCAGTTACGGCAATATGGTAACCCGCCTGGTTATCATCAATGCTGGTGTATTTGTCGCGATCAATCTGATATGGGTTGTCCTTCAAATCACCAATGGGTACACCACTTCTTCCCTCTACCGGGAGATTCTTTCGCTGTTTGCCATGTCTTCTAATTGGCTGGAGGTCCTTATTTATCCCTGGTCGATTATTACGAGCATGTTTCTTCACGAAGGATTTTTCCATATCCTTTTCAACATGCTGATGCTCTATTGGTTTGGGCGCATCATCGGGGACTTGGTGGGCGATCACCGGATACTTCCTTTATATTTGTTGTCAGGCCTGGCGGGGAATTTAGCCTATTTTATCTATGCCAACTTGCTCAGCCCTGCTCCCAGTATTGCCTATGGCGCAAGTGGCGCTGTGATGGGTATTGTTATTGCTGCTGCTGTGCTCGCGCCGGAAAAGGAAATGCGCTTGATTTTGCTTGGTGATGTAAAACTGAAGTACATCGCTGCGGCTCTCTTGCTCATAGATGTGATTGGTATTGGTGGATTGGATAATACCGGAGGGCATTTTGCCCACCTTGGCGGGGCACTTTTTGGGTGGATTTTTATCCGCAGATTACAGCAAGGTGATGACCTTTCGGCACCGGTCAATAATTTTATTCACAAGGTTCGAGAATTTTTCCGGGGCTTGGGGCAGGATCGTGGCAAAAAGAAAGAACGAGGCGGCCCCAGAGTGGCCTACCGCAATCCCAATAACAAAAAGGAGCCTGCTACCCGCAGTAACCGTTTTACGCGGCGAAGCACTGAAAAAAAAGCAGGAGGTCCTGAAACTGGTCTTTCTCACGAAGAAAAAGTAGACGCCATCCTGGAGAAAATCAAGGAAAGTGGTTACGAGAAATTAACAGAAGAAGAGAAAAAATACTTATTCAACGCTAGTAAGAAGTAGCTCTTGATTCGTTTATCCCACCTTATCTTAGTTGTTGTTACCCTGGCCTCTTATTTGCCACCATTCATCAATCCGGATACTTTCTGGCCGATGGCTACTATGGGCTTGTTGGCACCCAGCTTGTGGGGGCTGATGCTCCTTTTTGCGGGGTACTGGTTGTGGAAAAAAGATAATGCGGTTTGGCTTTCTGTCATCACCTTATTGCTCGGGTGGGAAATGATGAGCAATGTTTTTGCTATTCCAGATGGAGATATGGTGGACAATAGCACGAAAATGAGCGTTGTTTCTTTGAATGGCCATGGTTTTCGGCAGCAGTCGGATCAGGAGATTACCGATTTTATCAAAGGACTAGATGCGGATATCCTCCTCCTTCAAGAATTTAAAATCAGAGGAGAAGGAAATGCATTAGCAGAGAAAATCCAGAGTGATGCGGAGTTCCCCCACCTCTATCGGAAAATAGAAGCCCAATTGGCCGTTTTTAGCCGCTTTCCGCTAAAGAATGGAGAAGTACACTATTTTTCCAACCGGGTGAATGGTTACCTCATGGTTGATGTAGCAAGCCCCGGTGGTACTTTCAAACTCATCAATGCCCACCTTCAGACCAATGGCATCTCTAACCTGGCCAACGAAGTGACCCATGACGTAAAATTTCAGGAAAAGAAAACCTGGCAGAAAGTGAAGACCATGTTTGGACGCTATGGTCGTTCCAATAAAGTGCGTACCCAACAAGCCAGTGAAATTATGGTGGCCAGTCAGAAAACAAGCTTACCCGTCTTGTTGACAGGGGATTTCAACGACGTTCCTACTTCTTATTTGTACCAACGTTTTCGCACGAAGTTTCAGGATGCTCATTTGGCGCAGTCTTGGGGACTGGGGACCACTTACGAGGGATTACTCCCCGGCCTGCGCATCGATTATATTTTACCAGATGACGGTTTTGCGATCCATGACTTCGACCGAATTCCCTGTTCTTTTTCTGATCATCAGGCGATACGGGCAGAAATTAGCATCCAAAAGCACTAATCCTTTTCAAAAAAGCAGGTTGAGCCAATTCTCTTGTTATTTTTGCGAGAAATATGGTGAGACGGGGACAAAACGACTGCTGATTGGGTTAGTAGTAAATAACTCCTTCTAAAAAAGAGATACAAAAAGCTGGACACATGAGTCAGGATTTAATTGTTTATAACAGCCTGAAACGGCAGAAAGAAGTCTTTACCCCTCTTCAGGAGGGATACGTGGGTATGTACGTTTGTGGACCAACCGTCTACAGTGATGTCCACTTGGGGAACTGCCGGACTTTTGTCAGCTTTGATGTGATTTACCGCTATTTGCTCCAACTGGGCTATCGTGTGCGTTATGTACGTAACATAACGGACGTAGGGCACCTTACCGGTGATAGCGACGACGGAGAAGACAAAATGTCGAAACGGGCCAAGCTGGAGCAACTGGAACCCATGGAAGTGGCCCAGAAGTACACGATTGGTTTCCACGACATGATGCGTATTTTCAATACCCTATCTCCCAGTATCGAACCTCGCGCAACCGGGCACATTCCCGAGCAGATCGAAATGGTACAAGCTATTTTGGACAATGGTTTCGCCTACGAAAGCAATGGCTCCGTTTATTTTGACACCCTGAAATTTGCGGAAGAGAAAGGCATCTACGGAGACCTGTCTGGCCGGAAAATTGATGAGTTGCTGGTAGAGTCTCGCGATGATTTGAAAAACCAGGACGAAAAGCGTCACCCCGCAGATTTCGCCATCTGGATGAAGGCTTCACCAGAGCACCTGATGCGTTGGAACAGCCCCTGGAGTGTGGGTTTCCCCGGTTGGCACCTAGAGTGTTCTGCCATGAGCACCAAGTACCTGGGCGAGCAATTCGATATTCACGGCGGAGGCAGTGACCTGAAATTTCCGCACCACGAAAACGAAGTGGCACAAAACGTTGGCGCTTGTGATTGCACCGGTGCCCGCGTCTGGCTGCATACGAATATGCTGTTGATGAACGGCCGTAAGATGAGCAAGAGCGACGGGAATACGATCACTCCGGATCAGTTGTTCACCGGCGATAGCCCTCATATATCTAAAGGCTATAGCCCAATGGCGATCCGCTTCTTTATGCTACAAAGCCACTACAGCTCTACCCTGGATCTGACCGACGAGGCATTGCTTGCCGCCGAAAAAGGCTACAAGCGTTTGCTGGAAGGTTATGGTGTATTGGGTAAACTGAACGGCGCAACTGGGAATGAAAGTGATGAACTGGATCAGGAAATTAACCAACTCATTGACGGCGCTTTCGCCGAAATGAATGACGATTTCAATACGCCCAAAGCTTTGGCTCGACTTTTTGAATTGGTGAGCAAAATCAACAGCTTCAAAGGAGGGCAGCTTTCGTTATCGAATGTTAGCGCCGCTACGCTGGATCGCCTTAAAGAAAGTTTCCGCACCTTCATTTTTGATATACTGGGGCTGGTAGACGAAGCATCTGCTGATACCGGAAACGGTGACGCTATGGAAAGCGCTATGCAACTGATCCTGGATATTCGCCAGGATGCCCGGACCAATAAGGATTGGGGCACTTCTGATAAAATCCGCGATGCCCTGAAAGCTGCCGGGATTGCAGTGAAAGACGGCAAAGACGGTGCCGAGTGGAGTGTGGAATAAATTATTAGTACTTGGTACCTAGTGAGCGTATAAAAATAAGGTGAGCCAATTTGGGTTTAGTAAAAAAAGGTAAGCAACTGACCAGAGGAAGGTTGCGTTCTTTTTCTTACTAAACCTTAAAACAAATTGGCTCACCTTATTTTAGCTCGAATGCTTGGTACTAAGTACTTTGTACCAAGTTCTTCTATGATCTATCTTATTGCGGTGGTTGGAGCCTTTGTGGCGGGAGCTATCAATACCCTTGCCGGGAATGGTTCGGCCATTACCCTCACTATTCTTACCGAGATGCTGGGCCTGCCGGGAAACGTAGCCAACGGTACGAATCGGGTCGGTATATTCACCCAGAGTGCAGCCGGGAGCTGGGCTTTTTATCGCAAAGACCGCCTCAATATCAGCAAAAGTGGTCTCTATATTGCGCTTACAACGATAGGTGCATTGGTGGGGATTTACGTCGCCCTAAAAGTCAGTAACGAAGCATTTAAAGAAGTTTTTCGCTTCCTTTTGGTAATGATGCTATTCGTCATTTTGGTGAAGCCTGCCCGCTGGTTACGGGAAGAGACCGATGTTCGGGAATTGCCGTTGTGGATCAGCATCCCCGTATTCTTAGCCCTGGGTTTTTACGGCGGTTTCATCCAAATGGGAATGGGTGTTTTTTTCCTGGCCGCAATGGTGCTGGTCGCTCATTATAATCTGGTAGATAGCAATGCGGTGAAAGTGGCGGTTGTTGCTATTTATACTTTAGTAGCCGTACTCATCTTCGCCTGGCAAGGCCTGATCGACTGGAAAATTGGTGGCCTGATGGCCCTGGGGCAAACCGCTGGTGGTTACCTCACTGCTCGATTCGCCGCTACCGACCCTCGTGCCGGAAAATGGGCGTACCGGATTTTAGTCGTCGTCGTGGTCTGGGCCATCCTACGCATGTTTGGGGTGACGGGCTGGATTTGGGAGTTGTTTTAAAAGAAAACTCAGTGTCCCTGCCTGCAAGGCCAGCTTGCTGGCAGGCAGGTCCGTGACTAATATGTTTGCGGAAGGAAATAGGAATAGACACTAAAGCTCCAAAGCACTAAAATCCACAAAAAAAGTACTAGGCGCATCTTAGTTTCCGAACTATCCCGACCTTCTTGGTCGGGATCATATCACGCTGGTCTCCCGACCAGCTTGCAAGACAATAGAGGACTTGGTTATAAAAGGAATTTGTGCTATTTTGAATCTTCGTGTCTAAAAAAAAAACTCCGTGTTTCCGTGCCTCTGTGGCAAATTAATTTTGGTGCGTTTGCCCTGTAGAGGGCAATACGTTAGGTGCTTCAACAAAACTAATCTATGTACCTATGTGGTAAATCCTCTTACCCTAACAGACTAACCCCTTTTTCCGTGATATGAATAGCGCGCAGATCACTGGCACGCTCATCAATATCAGCGGCCGCATTTTCCAGACGAAGTACACCACGGGGACATACCGCGGAGCAAACGCCACATCCTACACACGATGAACGTACGATATCCTGACCACGCTGGGCGTAAGAACGTACGTCGATTCCCATTTCGCAATAAGTAGAACAGTTACCACAGGAAATACACTGTCCGCCGTTGGTGGTGATCCGGAAGCGTGATTTGATTCGCTGTACCAAGCCTAAATAAGCAGCGAGCGGGCAGCCAAAACGGCACCAAACACGGTTGCCCATCAAGGGGTAAAAACCAGTACCCACCACGCCAGCAAAGATCGAACTGATGGCAAAGCCATACACCGAGCGGACGTCATAGTGACTAAAAGAGGCAATTTCATTACCCGAATTACTGAAGGCAAAAAGCTGCCAACCGGCAATCGCCCCAAAGAAGACCATCGCAATGGTGATCACTTTGCGCGGTGATTGCGCAGGGTTTTCCTTGCGGTGGAGTAAAACCAAGCTGCCAATAACTATTCCCGCCAAGGCAATCATCACCCAGCGATTGATCTTGATCGTCGCTTTATAATTTTCGAGGATAAAGTGATTGTAGTTCAACAGAACAATGACTCCAATCGCGGCTACCCACATCATGATCATGGCTCCTTTCGGGAAGATATCGACTTTCTGGTTGCGCCTAAAAACGTAAGCCGGCAGCGCAATTAATAGCGCAGAAACGAAGTAAACAAAATTAGTTTTATTGAGCCAACCTTCGGCTTCTGTCGCCAATGGCAGGTAACTGTACACGACAATAACCGTCATTACAACAGCAAAAACGAGCACCGCGTGAATGGTCCAACGCTCAATCTGCCATGCCTGGGTAGACTTGTCACTGAGCTGGCGGTAAGGATCGCCGAGGGTCTCGGCCAAACCTCCACAACCGCATACCCAGGAACAATACCAGCGTTTCCCGTAAAAATAAGTGATGACGGGTACGCCGACCACAAACAGGATAATGCCCCAAAAAAGCAGAAATAGTCCAAATCCACCAGAACTGGTCAGTTCGTTGAGATTGTAGTCGAAAAAGAAGGAATAGTTGAGCGGCCACATGTTTTTCAAATCCATACTTGGCTGGTTCAAGGCCGTCATTAGCTCAGGCAGCAAAAAAGCAAAAGTCGTTTGAAAAAACATCACTGAACCCGTTCGGATCAGTTGGTATTTGTTGTGCCGGTATTTCATCATCATGCGGATACCCATGACCAGGATGGCGATGGTGTACAGTAATCCATACAAAAACCAATTGCTGGCTGGCCCACCGTTGAGCGCCATACTGATCGGATCCACCATCAATATCCAGTTGACCATGTGCTCGGGGTAAAAGTAGAGGAGGATGTAAAAACCAATCAGGAAAGTCCCTGCAGCAATGCCAAGCCAACCTCGGCTGTGCAGGCTACTGTGGTAGATATGGTTGTTTTTAATGCCCGCGTGTTCACGGCGCCTGGGAAGGATGTACAGGAGGGCACCAACGATGCCCAATACGAAACTAAGCAGGAAAAACAGCCAGGTATTGCCCGGCAATAATCCGGTACTGGAAGCTTTGGTGACCGGGAAAATTAATCCCTTCAATTGCCAGTCTTGTAGCAGGGAACTCCAGTATTCGCCGTCACTTTTGGTGAGCCCTTTTACTTCTTCGACATCTGTTTTGATGGCAGTTTGCGCATCTGCCAAGACCTTATCAAAAGCATCCAGAAAAGCGAAGCTGCTGGAATAGGACTTGCCGGCCATCTGCTGGGCACTTTGCTCTACAAAGCTATAGTGGTAGTCGTTGCCCAGGCTATCTTTGACGGCCGTTAAGTTTAGTTCGTAATGACTGAACGTCAGCGAGCCAATGAATACGGCTAATGCAAAAACAAACAGACCAATACCGAGGTATTGTAACGTGTTTTTATCAGTGGATTTCCCGGACATGGAGGGTGGTTTTTAAAGTGACGGCAGACAAGTTACACAAGCAAAGGCAGAGGAGGTAGTATCAATAGTGGATTATCTGGTTAAAGTGTCCGCCTGGCTACCCTTGGAAAAGGCACCGCTTGTTTGGCCAAATGAAAAATCAGCCTTGGAATGACCATTATACCCGGCACTAAGTAACGGGTATATTACCAGTAAAGGAACTAATCGCTTATCTTTGCGGCTTCTATAGTCCGTCAAGGCAGGATTTGTGAATAGATGACGCCACTATTTTCTCGACTCGCAAGGCGAAAAACGTAGGCAACGCAGCGCGTTGGCGAGGCTTTTTAACGCAGCGAGGCGGGAAAATAGCAAGTCAGAATTCATAAATCCTGCCTTGGAGGACTATTACGATATATCAAGCAAGTCCTTTTCTGTAGGCACTGACCTACGGGAATCAAGAACATAGCCATGGCACAACAAAACGATCAATTCAAAGCGCTGGTAGCGCACTGTAAAGAATACGGATTTATCTATCAGTCGAGTGAAATCTACGATGGCCTCAGTGCCGCGTATGACTACGGACCCTACGGCTCGTTGCTCAAAAACAACATTAAAGAGTACTGGTGGAAGTCGATGGTGCAGATGCACGATAACATTGTAGGTCTTGATGCTGCTATTTTTATGCATCCCAAAACCTGGAAGGCTTCCGGTCACGTGGATGCTTTCAATGATCCATTGATTGACAACAAGGATAGTAAAAAACGCTACCGCGCTGATGTATTGGTGGAAGAGTACATGGATAAGATCGAAGCCAAGATCAACAAAGAAGTAGACAAAGCACGCAAGCGCTTTGATGATTTCGACGAGGCCATGTTCCGTTCTACCAATGGCCGGATCGTAGAGTACCAGGCGAAGATTGATGAAGTAGCCAAGCGCCTCGCTACCGCTATGACAGCGGGTGATATGGAAGGCTTGAAAACGCTGATCGAAGACCTCGAAATTGCGGACCCCGATACGGGTAGCCGTAACTGGACAGAAGTACGTCAGTTCAACCTGATGTTCTCCACCCAGCTGGGAAATATCGCTGGTGAGGAAGGCAAGTTGTACCTCCGCCCCGAAACGGCACAGGGTATTTTTGTCAACTTTTTGAATGTACAAAAATCTACCCGTCAGAAGTTGCCATTCGGTATCGCACAGATTGGTAAGGCGTTCCGTAATGAGATTGTAGCCCGACAGTTTATCTTCCGGATGCGGGAGTTTGAACAGATGGAAATGCAATTTTTCATCCAGCCAGGTACCCAGAAAGAATGGTACGATTACTGGAAAGAGGCTCGCCTCAAGTGGCACCTTGCTTTAGGTACGCCTGCTTCGAAATACCGTTTCCACGACCACGATAACCTGGCGCATTATGCGGATGCTGCGGTAGATATTCAGTTCGAGTTTCCTTTTGGTTTTAAAGAACTGGAAGGTATCCACTCGCGCACGGATTTTGACCTTAGCAGTCACCAGGAATTGTCTGGTAAGAAACTGACTTACTTTGATCCTGCGACCAACGAAAGCTACATTCCTTACGTATTGGAGACTTCGATTGGTTGTGACCGGATGTTCCTGGCCACCATGAGCAATGCGCTGATGGATGAGCAGGTACCTGGGCAGGATGACCCCACGAATACGCGTACGGTACTCAAGTTGCATCCGGCCCTAGCGCCCATCAAGGCTGCTATCTTACCGCTGAAGCGGACGGAAGATCGCATCGTAGGCAAAGCCAAGGAGCTGTTTGATAAACTGAAGATGGTTTGCAACTGCCAGTACGATGATACGGGTTCGATTGGTAAACTTTATCGCCGGCAGGATGCGATTGGTACGCCATTTTGCATCACCGTCGATTTCGAAAGCCTTGACGACAACACGGTTACGGTGAGAGATCGCGATACCCTGGTGCAGGAAAGAGTACCGATGGACAAGGTGCCAGAGTTGGTACGCCAGCGTACGGATATGAGCCAGTTGTTTATGTAAAGGGCTCTTATAGGAATAAAAAAAGCCGAACTCGTAAAAGGGTTCGGCTTTTTTTATTTTGGGGTGTATACGATGGGAGCTTATTTACAACCTCACCTTCACCCCCATGCCAATACCAAAGGTGTGAATCCGATCACGGTAAGGGCCGAGGCCGTCGTTAAATAACGGCAGTGAGTGGCGATAGGTAGGTTGCACAAACATGCTCCAGTTGGGGGTCATGTAGCGTTCCAGGCCAAGGCCGAAATCTGCGTAGAGGGTAGCGTTTTCCCTGAAGGAGCCTCCTTCCAACCAACCCGCAGTAAGCGATTTGTTTTGCAAAGGTTCGGGCTTGTCGAGCGCTGAGGTACCGTTGTTCGCATTAGGGTTGCGAGCAATACCCGCAAACTCAGCCTGGTCGGTCAGGAAGTAATTGGCATCCAGCACCAGGTTCATACTGGCTCCTCCTTGGGCGTACATTCGCCATTTGTCGTGGACAAGAAAGTTGTAGCGGAAATGAAGGGGGATATTAACCGTATTGAGTTCAAAATCACGTAGCCCTAGCCCGGTATAGCCTTCTCTCAGCGTACCCGTTACGTAAACGGTAGGGATGGCTTGGTAGCGGCGAGAAGCGTATACGGCACCGGTCTCTATTTCCCATTTGCCGTGCTCAACACCGAGGGTGATCCCCCCGCTGTATCCTAAAGAATAACGATCATAAGAAACGACCGAACCGTCTTCCAATTCCTGCGAAGGGGTAATGACGCGATTGTAATCGGGAGAACCGGTAAAGCCAATCCGAAGAAATGTTTTCCGCTCAAAAGGGCGAATAAATTCCAGCAATTCATTGGGGTCACCGTAATCCAATAGCACTGTTTCATTGTCCTCAAGTGCAGCAAGTGCTCCTGTTTTTTGGAAAGGACTACTTGGAGTGCTAATCGTTTCTGTCTTTTCAGCAAAAAACTTCTTGAGTTGTTGTTGGGCATTGGCTCCGTAGGTAATCCCTTCTAAGTCTGTCGTTGGTAAGGGATCCGCGCTGGCGATAGCCTGACGTTGAGCTGCTTCTTTGAGCTGATTAACTTCCTCAAAGTTTTTTATTAAATCCGGGTCACTTTTCTCTGCGGTAAGATCATCGTTCGTGGAATCACCAGAATGTTGATCGGAACCGGATGTATTGGCCGCAATAGCAGCATCGCTTTGGTCTTCAGGAGTAACACGGGGTGCAACAGCAGCAAAAGGAATGCCTGGAGGAGGTGCTACAGGAACAGCTGGTGTGGTGGGAAGATGTTGCCAGGCCGTAATAAAGAGCAAGAGCAAGAGCGATAGCTCCATGATTTTGTAATGCGTAATGGCTTGCACACGTTGGCGCTCCAATTCCAGGCGGGCGGCCAGCACTGCCCACGAGTTTTGCTGATAAGGGACATGCATCCGCTGAAGGCGTTCGCTGACCGCTTCGTCGAAGGCGTCCGCGGCTTCGACATCGTCGAGGCGAGAAGCTAGTTGATCCCAACTTCCGGGCTGGAACGCAGGCTTCACCTGGTCGAGCTTATTCCGGATGATCCGGTCCAAATTATTATTTCCCTTTTCCACGTTCATGTTGTCCTTTCAGTAAATCCTGCAGTTTTGATCTGGCTTTTACCAGGTTTGACCGCGAGGTACTTTCCGTAATTTGCAATTGGTCGGCGATTTCCTTGTGCGAGTAACCTTCAATTACGTAAAGGTTAAATACCGTTCGATACGCTGGCGTTAGTTTTTGAACAGCGACAAGAATTTCCTGCTCACTGCACTGGCTAATGGCGTCAGCTTCTTCGGTGCTCAAGTCGAAAGCTTGATCAATGTCTTCTGTTCGCCGACGTACTTTACGCCGGTAGTAATCAATGGCTGTATTCACCGTAATCCGGCGCATCCAGGCCCCTAGTGAAGTGCCTGGTTGGTATTTATGAATGCTGCGGAAAATTTTGATGAAACTTTCGTGCAGTAAATCCATCGCCTCGTCCTCATGGTGCGAATAACGCAAACAGATGGCCATCAGCGGACTGTAGAATTCTTCGTACAGTACCTGCTGAGCCCACCGCTCTTTGCGGACGCAAGCGCTAATCAAATCACGCTCATTATAATTGATGGACAAGGCGAATTCCATAAAACCAAGTGCTTGGGCAGCGTGTCGTTAAATAACACCCTGCGAGATCCTCACCAAAGATAAACGAAAATTATCATTGATACGCTGCTTGCTTTAGGCTTTAACGTCTTGTCAATGACGCATAATCTAAAAAGTAGATGACCTTAATCGATACACTATTGTCCTGTGGGGATTGAAAAAGGCCGTCCAGGTTTCGGAAATAATCCGGAGCGATTTCTGCACTTTCGCTAAAGAGGCTGTTTTTCCACACCACAAAAATATCAGAACCTGGGGCAAAACGCCAACGGTAGATCAAATCGATATTGAAAGCATCAAAGTCATTGTCGTGCTCGCCTTGATATTGGGTATCTACGAGTTGTCCTTCATTGTTTAATTGGTGAAAACGCTGGTAGGCAACGTTGGACCAGTAGTGCCGCATCCGGAAACCAAGGGTCATATTGGCATTGAAGGTGTAGTTGGCTCGGAAAGATGTTTCGACCGTCTTGCGGTTGCGGCGGCCAAAGAAGATATCCTTGCGGACACTGGTTTGGCCGGAAACAGGGTCAATGATCTCCACTTCCTGATCGTTGACATAGCCGACGTCGTTGTGGCTGAGGTTTTGTTCTACTCCGAGGTTGAAATTAAGGCGGTCACTCACCCGTAAACGAAGATTGATTTCTCCTGAAAGGTTGTTCCAATTGTTTTCTGTCGCCGCCCAGTAATCGCCATTCAAAGAAATTCTAAGTCGCTTGCGGCGATCCGAACCCATCCAGAAACCTGCGCTTCCGGAAGCTGGAAGATTCCAAACGCGGCCATCTTCCCGGGCTTCAAAGTAGTCGTATTCTCTGGAAGGTGACAGGTTGAACCAAACGTTGTAATTCCAGAAAGATTTGCTTTCGGCAAACGCCCAGACGTTGAAGCCCCAGCCGGTGTATACGCTTGGTTGGTAGAGCCGGTTGTAATTGGCGAAAAGGCCAACACCTCCACGGTTGAATCGACCAAAGGCTTCAAACTGATTGTACTCTATGAAGCCGCCGAAATTGCGTTCGTTGTTATTGAAAAGGAAACCCAGGTCATTGGGGTCGTACGTATTGCTTTCTTCCGAATAATTGAGTCCCGCCTGAATCTTACCACTTGTTTTGCGCAAGCGAAGAGCGGTGGTATGTCCCAGATCTGTTTGGCCTGGGTAGTATTTCTGACTCAGGGCGGCGCGGCCACCGATGGAGTAGGTGTTAGCTTTGTTGCGTAATAAGAAATCGGTCCCGGTCACGTTAGCATCGTAGGCATCGCCTTCCCGTAAAACGGTCGTGTTGATTAGGGTCGCGTAGGAGTTGTTGGGGAGGTTTTGATCAAGGACCAGGACGTTATAATTGGTCAGAGGATCAGTAAGGATATTCATTTCACCCAGCTCCGCATCTCTCACCCTGGCGTAAGTACGGCCTGATGTTGCGTTGAAAAATCCAATCCCCAGGCCTTTAGCCGTACGGCCCGAAACTTTGGTAGCATTGTACAACTGTGTTTGGGAAGGGTTACTTAGGATATCTTCCTCTGCGTATTCATCAGTAATATTAGAATAATCAATTGGGCGGCCGCCAATGCGGCGGGAATAGAACAAGCCTCCTTTATTGAAGAGCTCCGTCCCCTCGGTGAAAAAGGGACGATTTTCATCAAAACGCACTTCAAAAGGAGAAAGATTGAGAACCTGGTTGTCGGACTGTGCTTCTCCAAAATCAGGAATCAGGGTCATATCGAGCGTGAACGCATCGGATAGCCCCCACTTGATGTCCATACCACCGCTAAGGCTACGTCCATAGGTGTTCACCGTTTCGGCAGAGGCATCGTGGTGCTGTTGCCCGTAAACGGCAATGAATGGCGTGGCTTGCAGACGTACGGGGGAGGAAATGTTTTTCAACCCAGTAAGGTAACCGGCCTGGTTGAGAAAGCCATTTACCTGTGGATCAACCTCACTCCAAAAGCTTTTTTCCTGGGTAAGTGCAATGGAACGTACCAGATTCAAATGCCAGATTTGTTCTTCTGTTTCAGGAAAACGAAGCGCTGAATAGGGAATCATTATTTCTGCCACCCAGCCTTGACTGTTGATATTGACTTTGCTTTGCCAGACGGCATCCCAGGCTTCGTCTTCCCCAAAGGTGGAATATTTTGTATCCAACTGTACATTAGAGGCAGAAACGATAAAACCAAAACCATTGATGCCGTCTCGATAAGCATCAATAACGACCCCAAACCAGTCGGTATTGGCCAGATTGTCCCTTTCGGATAATTCTTTTTGAATGCCAGAAGGATTATCATCGTACATCATCGCTCCAACGTAGATACCGGTATCATCGTATAATATTCGTACTTCCGTACGGGCGTTGGCCGATTGTCCGGGGATGGGGCGATTTTGAATAAAGTCACTGGCAGGGAGGGCATTGAGCCAGGCTTCATCATCCAGTACACCATCAATAACGGGGGGGGTACTCGTAGCAGTGGCACTTATTTCTTTCTTATTGGGATCGATACCATTCGTAGCTTGACCAATCAAAGGGAGTAATAGTAAAAGCAGTAATAAGGGGGATTTCATGAGGTTTTGGTTTTGGATATACGTGTGTAGCGGGTGATGCTAAATTCGACTTATCGGGCTTCTTCAGAGAAGGTTCAGTTTGACGCGATGGGGGCTAGCGTGTTTTTGTGCAAGTCTATTTGACTGCGAATTAAAAAAAATGGGATCAAATGCGCAAAGTATTAGACGGTCAAAGATGCCAATGACTAGCTGGCTGGTGCAAAAACACTGCTTTCTACAATGAGGGATACTTGGAGCGTCGTAAAATGAGTTTACTTAGTGATCGCACATCGCTAAATAGCTTGGTGGACAGTAAATCACCAACGCCTAAGAGCTGGTGATTTGCCAAAACTTTGTAATTTGCCCAATGATTGCCCAAAGGCGGTTGAAGAAATTCGAGACGAAGAGATACCTTAATAGCTACGGTGAAGCATCTTATACCATACTTTATTCAGGAACGCCTGCTGGCGAACGAGCAACAAGGTAGCTTGCGTGCGTTTACGCTGTTTATTGACTTAAAAGGTTTCACACCACTCACCGAGGGCTTAATGCGTGAGGGGAATGCCGGAGCGGAGCGGCTCTCTATCGTTCTTAATGAAATTTTTGATCCGCTTATTCGGATGGTATATGCGCGGGGTGGTTTTATTCCTTATTTCGCTGGCGATGCTTTCACCGCTATTTTTCCTGCGGAGGATGAACGCCAAAGTGCGGAAGCGCTGATCCAGACAGCAGCCATGGCGCGCGCCTTGTTTGAGCGCCGAAAAAACCGATTTGGAAATTTCACCATCGGCCTCAAGTTTGGGCTTAGTTTTGGTGATGTAGAGTGGGGGATTGTAGGTTCTCATCCCAAGAGCTTTTATTTCCGCGGGCACCCCATCGATAGTTGTGCTTATTGCCAAACACTGGCCGAGAATCAAGACATTGTTATCGATGGTACGCTACTCCGCCGTTTGCCCGACCATGCCCTCGAGCTGGATCCCGTTGGGGAAGACGCCTACCGGGTGACAAGTACGATCACTATTACTGGCTTTCCTCCTCCGCTGGAGTGTGACGAATTAGACCGCGACACGGCATTGATGATCTTGCCCGAAGCAGTAGTGGATTACAAACAAGAAGGAGAGTTTCGGCCGGTCGTCTCGATTTTTCTGTCTTTTGACGGGGTCACTGATCATAAGGAGCTCAATGAGTTTTCAGAGATTGTCTTACGGCAAACAGCGACATTTTCGGGCTACTTCAAAGAAATAGATTTCGGAGACAAAGGCGGCGTCATTACCATCTTTTTTGGTGCTCCGGTTGCTTTCGAAAACAATGTTGATCGAGCATTGGAGTTTCTTCTCAGTCTACGGGAAATTCTCCGCCCGATTCAGGATAAATACGACTGGACGATCAGGGCCGGGATGACCGTAGGGAATGCTTATACGGGTATTGTGGGAGGGTACGAGCGTTGCCAATATGCCTGTGTGGGCAATCGGGTCAATCTGGCAGCTCGCCTGATGACCAATGCAGAGTGGGGAGAGTTTTTTGTAGATGAAGAGATCCAGAAAGCCAGCAACTTCCGTTTTTTACATACCGGCAATATCAAGTACAAGGGCATCAAAGGAAACGTGCCAACGTATAAGCTGTTGGGGCGGAATTTCAATGCGAAGCCGACCTATACGGGGAGGTTGATCGCTCGAGAAGCAGAACTTAAAGAGGTGATCAATTTTGCCGAACCTCTTTTTGAACACAAAAACGCTGGGGTCGCCTACATTTTTGGCGAAGCAGGCATTGGTAAAAGCAGGTTTACTTTTGAACTACGTAACCTTCTTTTGCAAGACCATCGCATCCAGTGGTTCGTTTGCCAGGCGGATCAAATTTTGCATAAGCCTTTCAACCCGTTCCTGTATTTTTTGCAAAACTATTTTGAACAATCTCCGGAAGAAAACGACTTCACCAACCGGCTCAATTTTAATAACCGTTTCCGATTGCTGCGGGAACATCTGATGGAGCTCAATACGGAGGGTGTTGAGTTGACGCTACGGGAACTGGAAAGGACGCGCCCCATCCTGATTGCGCTGCTTGGCCTTTCTTCCGAAAACTCCCTCTGGGAACAGTTGGATGCCAAAGGCCGCTACCAAAACACGATCTGGTCGATCATCAACTTGTTGATTGCCGAAAGTCAGTTGAAACCGTTAGTAGTGGAGTTGGAAGACAGCCATTGGTTGGACGATAGCACCGCGGAACTGCTGCAGGAACTCACTCGACAGATGCCCCATCATCCTTTGTTTTTACTGATCACTTCCCGCTACAACGACGAAGGCTCCAAGCCCTACCCATTAACTCCTGATACCGTTACTAAGTTAGATTTACCTTATCTGGAGGTAGAGCTAAAAAACCTTTCAGAAGACAGTGTGCGAATATTTGCAGAAACAGTGTTGGAGGGGCCGATTTCCGAGGCTTTCCACGCCATGCTGATTCGTACGACCAATAATAATCCATTTTACCTGGAGCAGATTTTAGAATATTTTACCGAGAGTGGTTTGTTGACGCAGGAGGAGGAGAAATGGACGATCAAAGACGAAAATGTTAAGCTGTCAAATTCTATCAATGCTATTCTGACGGCGCGCATTGACCGCTTATCGGAACAAGTAAGAGAAACGGTTAAAGCTGCGGCAGTCATCGGCCGGGAATTTGACATTCCCATCTTGTCGGAAGTCATGCGCGCCCAGGGCTTGTTTGCTGATCGGTATTTAGACAGTGCGGCGCTACTGAGAGAAGAAATAAAGTCAGCAGAACAAGTTCAGGTCTGGATGGCTATGAATGAGTTGCGGTATATCTTTCGGCACAGTCTGTTGCGGGAAGCGGTTTACAGCATGCAATTGCGGACCCGCCTCAAGCAACTGCACCGACTAATCGCGGAAGCCATCGAAAGAGTTTACCCTTGGCAGCTGGAGAGCCGATATGTTGATTTGGCTTTTCATTATGAGCAGGCCGGCGTGTTCAACAAAACCTGTGAGTACCTGCGCAAGGCCGCGGATCACGCCCGAAATAATTATCAGAATCAGCTGGCGCTGGAATATTACGAGAAACTACTCAGTTACTTAGGTGCCAAAGCAGACAGTGCTGATGAGATACAAACCCACCTGAAGCGCGGAAAGCTACTACAGTTGATCGGTAATTGGCAGGAGAGTGAAGAAGCTTTTCGCCGTTCTCTGGAGTTGGCTAAGAGTTCCCGCGACGTGGTGATGATAGGCGAGGCCAATAATTATCTGGGGCACCTGCTATTGCTAAGGGGAGACTATGATAAAGCTGCCGCGGTCCTCCACATGGCAGCAGGCATGTTTGAATCGATCGACGATAAAATAGGTTTTGCTAAAGTGAATGGGCATTTGGGTAACCTTCACCTGCGTTTAGGCGAATACCCGGAAGCACAGGAATGTTTCGAACGCAGCCTGGCCTCGGGCTACGCGGTGGGAGCCTCTACCGGTAGTGCCCAGGTGGTAGCCAACCTGGCCCTGACGCACATGAATCAGGGGCAATTGGAGGAAGGGATTGCGGTCGTGAAAAAACAATTGCCGCTACACCGCGATCGCAATGACAAACAGGGAATGGCGGTCTTACTCGTTAATCTGGGCATCGTTCAATACGAGAAAGGCGATTATTCAGATGCAGGAAAAAGCTACGAAGAAGGATTGCAACTGGCGGAAGAACTGGGTAATAAACAACTGGTTTCGATCGCAATGGGCTCCCTGGGCTTAGTCATCCAACAGCAAGGGGATTACGAGCGGGCAATGACGCTCTTTCGCAGCGACCTCGAACTGACGGAGGAGCTTGGAGATAAACAAGGCATCGCGATTGCCCTGGGGCTCATCGGGGATTTACTCAAGCTCATCGGAGACTTTTATCCGGCGGTGGATTATATGCAAAAAAACCTGATGCTTTGCGAAGAGTTAGGTTACCAAAAAGGGATTGCCAAGGCGGTGAATACACTGGGAGATATCTTTTTCTTTACCGAAGAATACGAGCGCAGTCTGCATTTTTACGATCGAGCCATCGAAGTAACCAGGAAGATCAATCACAAAATTGTCCTCTGTTCCAGTCTGATTGAGAAAGGACTTGTTTTGATAAAAATGAAAAAGGTCGTTGAGCTTTTAATAGTGGAAGAAGAGGCTCTGGCTCTAGCGAAGGAACTGGGGAATCCAGACTTACTTTTTAATGCCCGCACTTTGGAAATCCGTGCGCTCCACCTGAACGGT
>Ga0102812_10001046_pt1 | contig 19403 bp, 15 predicted proteins | sample ColrivemetaGS713_FD_79334 | JGI IMG/M metagenome (GOLD analysis project Ga0102812, IMG submission 79334) | Estuarine microbial communities from the Columbia River estuary - Flood tide ETM metaG S.713 | ecosystem: Environmental > Aquatic > Marine > Intertidal zone > Estuary | place: USA... | reverse complement strand
GTAATCCTGAAACTGTAAGTACAGACTTTAATACTGCAGATAAACTTTATTTCGAGCCAATATTTTGGGAGCACTTATACGACGTAATTCAAACTGAAAAACCAGAAGGTGTAATTGTACAATTAGGTGGCCAAACCGCCTTAAAATTATCGGAACGCCTTAGAGATGAAGGAATTAAAATAATGGGAACTTCCTTCGAAAACATGGACTTAGCGGAGGATAGAGGTTCATTTTCTAACTTACTGAAAGATTTAGGCATTCCATATCCAAATTTTGGTGTTGCAGAGAATGCATACGAAGCCATTGAAGTTGCTCATAAAGTGGGTTATCCTGTATTGGTTCGCCCCAGTTATGTATTAGGCGGCCAAGGAATGAAAATTGTAATAAACGACGAGGATTTACAAAGTGCTGTTATAGATTTATTAGGTGATTTACCAGGTAACAAAGTGTTAATTGATCACTTTTTAGACAGAGCAGAAGAGGCTGAAAGTGACAGCATTAGCGATGGAGATGACTGTGAAATAATTGGTATAATGGAGCATATTGAGCCAGCGGGAATTCATTCTGGCGACTCATCTGCAGTGCTGCCTCCATTTAATTTGTCAGAAAATGTAATTGCCAAAATAGAAGAGTACACTAAAAAAATAGCGAAAGCTATGAATGTAATTGGTTTATTAAACATACAATTTGCCGTTAAAAACGAAGAGGTATATGTAATTGAAGCAAACCCGAGAGCTAGTAGAACGGTTCCCTTTATTTGTAAAGCATACCAAGTACCTTACGTAAACATTGCTACTAAAGTAATGTTAGGAGACAAGAAATTAAAAGACTTTGATATTAAACCCATTAAAAAAGGATTCGCTATTAAACAGCCGGTATTCTCTTTCAATAAATTCCCGAACGTAAATAAGGAATTAGGACCAGAAATGAAATCGACTGGAGAAGCAATTCTTTTTGTAGATAGCATAAAAGACCCTATTTTTAGAGAGCTATACAGTCAAAAATCAATGTATTTAAGTAGATAAGCTATGTTTAAATATATCATATTAGGAGTGTTGGCCTATTGGATATTAAAACGCGTGTTTAAAATATCCGCAATTGTGAAACAAGACGGGAGTATTCCTACCTCACCGCCACCACCAACCCCTCCTTCAAAAAAAGACAATATTGAAGGGGAATACGTTGACTACGAGGAAATTGAATGATATTATTTATTTACTAGTAAGATATTATTTTAAGTAAATTAGGCTAAGGATTAGGCAGATTATCGCTGAATAAATACAAGTCCTAACAAAACCAAAAATAGTCTTTAGCTTTAGTTAAACCATCGTTATCCACTTTTTCTTGCACTTCAATTTTATCGATTGGCGATGATACCGCTAAGATAATTTGAAACTCAGATAAGTTTAGTATGCTGATATCTTGCAGTATTTGACCGTAAATATTTATTCCCCTTTTTCTAGGGTTATTTGAGGCCCACGTGAACTTTTCACCTCGTTCAAGTAACAATTGAGCAATTAGCTTTCCTTTATTACCTGCACCCCAAAGCAAAAGTGGTTTTTCATAATTTCTATCAATCTCTAAGAAATAATGCACCTTAAGCGGATAATATGCCTTCGGAAAATAAATGGGTAATTTACGCGAAGTACGATTTTGACTGTCTCTCCAAAGGTGAATTACTTTTTTAATTGTAATAACATTAAGTCTTGACTTATAGGCTCTAAAGCACAAATCATAATCCTCTGGCAGAAGTTCAGAATTAAAAGCCCCTAAATTAATAAAGTCATTTCTGTGAATTAACCACGCTGGAGAAGGAAGCGTACATTCCCTATATACATCTTGCCAAATATCGCCCGAATCCATCAATTGGTTTAGCCAGTTTTGGTAATTCTCGTAACCTAAACCGATTGACTCGTTATTGGCAAAATACTGTACTTTTCCCGTTACAATAGAATTAGACTCCCACGCAGTCAACAACATTTTTAGCTTATCAGGAGGCATAATATCATCCGCATCCATTCGATGCACATACTCGCCCTTACTAAGACTGTACGCGAGCTGCAACGCAGGTATAATCCCCTTGCCTTTATTATTTGCTATCAATACATTATGTCGTCCTTTAGCAAAATCATTAAGCAGAGCTAGAGATTCATCCTCACTGCCATCATTCACCGCAATTAGTTCCCATTTATGTTCGCTTTGAATCGCAATAGAATCTAAACATGCTTGCAAATAAGGAGCAGCATTTTTTACCGGCATTAATATGCTTATCACACTAGCAATATTAAGGCATAAGAAAATAACAAGCATAAAAAAGGGGACTTTCAATAGCCCCCTTCTTCCGTTAAACAATAAGGTGTTTGTGTTGTTATTTTATTTTACCTCAAAGGTAAGTTTCAAGTTTACTCTAAACTCAGTAACTGCATCGTCTTTTACAACGGCACTCATTTCGTTTACATAAACCGATTAAATGTTTTTTACAGATTTTGCAGCACTTACTACTGCTTTCTTTGTTGCATCCTCCCAGCTAATTTCTGAGTTGCTTAATACTTCTATTACTTTTAATACTGACATATAGGTACGACGGAAAAGAACTTTAAAGTCACAAATTCGATTTTTTTATAAAATGTCTTTCTCGTTTATTTTTCTCTTTTACCTTTGAACTAGGACTGGTGTTATATTTTGAAAAATTTACACCGATTACTTTTCCGGCTGTACCAATGCGTATAAGAACAGGCCTTTAAACCCAGACTTGTCGGTAATGACGTCCGCCTCGGCGGAAAGAACGATGGAAGTTCGTGACGAAACGGAGGCCAAATCCTTTATTTTTTTGAAGTTTTTCAAGAAAAGCCAGTCCTTTTTTATTCAATAACGCCACTTCCGACCAATCTATCACCCAAATACCAAGCAGCAAACTGCCCTTTGGCAACCGCTTTTTCGGGTTGGTCGAATTCGATAAGTAAACCTTTTTCCATTTTTTGTAATGTAGCTCCGAAAAGCGTCTGTCTATATCGAATTCTGCATTGATAGTGTTTGGTTTCACCAATTTCTAATGCTTCATCAGGATTTACCCAATGCTCGTTTTCCGCAGCAATAAGTAAGCCTTTTCTATACAATGCCGGGTGTTTTTCACTTTCGCCTACATACACACTATTCGTTTCCGTATTGGTTTGTATTATAAATAATGGCTCTTTGTATCCCCCAATATTTAGGCCTTTGCGTTGGCCAATGGTATAAAAATGAGCTCCATTATGTTGTCCTATTGTTTTACCATCACTTTCGGTAAAAACATATTCCTCGTCTGCTTTTAGCTCCCTTGAAAACCCTTCCCAATATGACTTAATTTCGATAACATTGCCTTTTTTCTCATTGAGACGTTGTTTTAAAAAATCGGGTAGCTTTACCTTACCAATAAAACACAACCCTTGCGAATCACGTTTTTCGGCTGTTACCAAGTCTTGCTCTTTTGCAATTTTTCGCACTTCACTTTTTTCTAGCTCGCCAATTGGAAATAACGCTTTAGACAGCTGATATTGATTGATTTGACACAAGAAATAGCTTTGATCTTTGTTTGGGTCTTTGCCTGCAAGCAGCGAAAAAACGCCATTATCTTCCCATTTTCTACAATAGTGACCCGTCGCTACATAATCGGCACCTAGCTTTTCGGCATATTTTAAAAAGGTATCGAATTTTATTTCTCGGTTACACAAAATATCTGGATTGGGCGTTCTTCCCTTTTCGTATTCCGAAAACATATAGGCCACTATTCTATCGTAATATTCGTCACTTAAATCAATGGTATGAAACGGAATACCCAGTTTATCGGCAACTAGCAAAGCATCTTTACTGTCTTCTTCCCACGGACAATCATCGCTTATGGTAAACTCAGTGTCGTGCCAGTTTTTCATAAACACCCCAATTACTTCATGGCCTTGCTTTTTTAGCAAATACGCCGCCACCGAAGAATCTACTCCACCCGACAACCCCACAACTACTTTAGCCATTATCTATTCTATTATTTGTATTGGAACACGTGTTCCTGTATTTGTATTATTTTGCAAATGAACAACGTACGAACCAGCAGCTAACGCTTCAATTTTAAACCCATTGCCAAGCACCTTTCCATTCTTTACTTCTTTTCCTTGTGTCGTATAAACCGTATAAGTGTCAAATTGTTCTCCTTCTATGGTTATTAACTCCCCTGCTTTTACAGGGTTTGGATATACTTTAATGCTTTTGGAAACATCCAATACACCTGCTCTAAAGTTTACATTGATTTGCTGTGAATTACTATCTGCATTGCAACTGTTTGTGCTTACCAGTTTTACGGTATAGTTACCTTTATCAGGATATTGATGGGTAGCATTTGTCTCTGTTGATGTGTTTCCATCTCCAAAATTCCAGAAATAGGTTTGTGCATTTTGCGATGTGTTTGTAAAAGTCAAACTGGTTCCATTGTCAGAATAAGCAAAACTTGAAGTCGGGTTAGCAATCACAAAAACATTTTCTTGTGTAACATTACTTTCTGTACACTCGTTTATCGCTTTTACTGAAATTGTTTGATTTCCAGCGGCAGTCCAATTTACAGCGGCACTATCCAAGTTAGATGCACCGAAAATGCTTCCACCTGCAGATGCAGACCATAAATAAGATTCTGCATTAGCAACCGCATCTATTTGATATGTCACATTTCCTAAACAACTGCTATCTTCTTGACCAAAAGCCTTTGGAGCATCCAAAGCGTTCACTTTTACAAAAACCATTTTTTCTAACGTATCAGAACCAATAAAATTAGTTGCAATTAACCTTATAATTTTTGCACCGCTAGTAGTATAAGAAACTGTGTGCGGCCCATAAGTAATTGCTGATGAAGGATTTGACCCACTTCCAAAATCCCAAGCATAGGAATTATCCCCTGTTTCGGTAGTATTGGAAATGGTAATATTATTGCTTGGACAAATAATTGTGTCGCTTATAATAAACAACGGAAATGGAGGCCTAAGCAAACACGCATTTACAGCAACTGCTTGCATATTGGAAGGACCACACGGACTTGAAGCGATACTTTTGGATTTAACGTAGTTTCCACCTTCTATATCCGACGAAACTAAATCCACTTTTCGTTGCCCAGGACCCAAAGCATAAAACATTACCTTAGAATTATCTCTAACATGGCCTAGTTGATGTCCGTGCCCAAGTTCGTGGGTTGCAACAGTTTCAAAATCGTATTGGTTGCTGGATGGAGTTCCTGTACCATAATACCAACCATACGTACTATCAAACTCAATGTCCAACTCTTTTACATACCAATTGATTCCACCACTAAAAAAACAACCTGAATACCAACTATAACAAACACCTAGCTTACTATCCCCAAAATCCGTAAATCGAACAATATTTATGTTATCACTCGAAACGGTATCTATATTTGACGGTGTACCAATATCCCAATTCATTTGTGTTTCGCATCGCCATTCTTCTAGTGATCGTGTGAAGGCATTTACCGCTGCTTGATTGCTGGCAAATTTTGGATTCATTTGCCATGTATATCCGCCTGCAGAATTGTCGTTTACGTGATCCGTTTCGTAAAAAGATGTATCACCACTGCTGATATAAAACACATTAGAATGTGCCCATTTTATTTCTAGATCGTTGCTCGACTCGCCGCTTTCATTTAAGTTATTTACTACCTGCACCGTTCCAGAACCTGCTCTTGAAGGAACATATATTTCTATTTTACTATTGCTCCACGAAACATAATTATCCGAAACGGGAGAATAATAATAGCGGCCATCACCATAATTAGCATCTTTAAAACCCACCTTACCGTTTCCTCTAGCAAAGCCAAAATTACTTCCATTTATGGTTAAAAGCGTTGTTGTTCCAGAACTTAAAGTGTCGAGACTAAACGAAGAAATACTTGGATTAGCCAATGGTTTTATTTTTATTTTGGTAGATTCAGGATCATACGCTTTTATGGTTTTATGCTTTTCATTCGTAAACTTCTCTATTTCGGGATAAAGCTCATAAGTTATTGATAGGTATTTATTCTGCAAATCAAATGCTGCATATTCGGTAAGATTATATGGAATAAACGATTGCACAGATGCGGTCGGCTGAAATACATTTTCCGCTTCCGCAAAACCAATCTTTCCGTTTTTAAGTAAAAAAACGCCTATGCTGTTTGCTTCTAACTCTAGCGAAGGCGAGGCCTGCAACATTTCTAAACCCACACTACCACCAACCGTTGCTAAATAAATAGTGCTTGCTGCACTTCCTTTAAAAACTTTGTACACTTCCACTTGGTGTAAGGTGTATATTAAATGATGGCTTCTATCCCAAATACCTTCGGAGGAAATTACCTTGCCTTCTAAAACCAAGTCGCTTCGGTCAATTCTTTTTTCGAGCGACCAAGGGTCTATCGTACATTGAGCGAAAAGTTGGCTGGAAAAAGCAAGTGCAAGGAGTAATGTATAAAGATTTTTCATGTATTGAAAGTGTTTAAGAGATATTGCATACAAAAAAATGGAAATAATATTTTAAAACAAAGTTAGTTGGAATACCTTGCTACTACAATTTATTCGCCACATTTGCAGCGTAGTGAAAGAAACATTAACTAAAACCATAGGAATTTTAGGCGGCGGACAACTCGGAAAAATGCTTTTTGAAGCTGGATCTCCCCTTAACTTAAACTATGTTTTTCTTGAAAAAACCGCAGATTGTCCGGCAGGTTTAATAAACAAAAACCAGATTATTGGCGACTTAAATGATGCTGATAAAGTGTACGAATTGGCTGCTAAAGCAGATGTAGTTTCGTATGAAATAGAGCACGTAAATACCAACGCATTACTAAAACTAGAACAAGAAGGAAAACTAATAATTCCTAAGCCTAGTGTTTTGCAAACCATACAAGACAAAGGCTTGCAAAAAGCGTTTTACGATGCAAATGGCGTTGCTACGCTGCCTTTTGTGTTGTGTACTACAGAAAACTTAGCCGAAAAAGTAAACGAATGGCCAGACGATGCTTTTGTACTAAAACACAGAACAGGAGGTTATGATGGAAAGGGCGTACAAGTTCTAAACAAAGCCCAATTTAAGAAACTTGTTGATAATAAAGATTCTAGCATTCAAAATCCATCGGGTTTTGTAATTGAAAAATTCCTTAATAACGTCACAGAAGTTTCGGTAATAGTGGCTATTGGGCAAAGTGGCGATTGCATTGCCTACGAGCCATGCGAAATGGTTTTCGACCCAAAATCGAACTTAATGGACTATTTAATTGCTCCTAGCCACTTGGCTGAAGCTATTCAACAAAACTGTAAAGACATTGCTTTGCGGGTGGTAAAATCGTTTAACAGTGCGGGCTTGTTTGCCGTTGAATTGTTTGTGGATGAGCAAAACGCCGTTTTTGTAAACGAAATAGCTCCCAGACCGCATAACAGCGGACACCACACCATCGAATCTTGTATCACTTCCCAATACGAACAACTAAACCGTATTTTGCTTGGCCTGCCTTTGGGCGATACCCGACTTATAAATGCCGCAATTACCTGCAATATTGTGGGACCAGAAAATGTACAAGGAGCTTATTATATTGATAATTTGGAAGAAATTATGAAATTATCGGGTGTTTACATCCACATGTATGGTAAAACTACTACATCGCCCTTCAGAAAATTAGGCCACTTTACGGTAATAAACGAAACACAAGAAGACGCAATTGCTATAATGAAAAAAGCAAAGGACCTTTTGGTAATAAAAAGCAAATAAATTTGAAAAAAATATGGCAGATGTATTAATAATAATGGGTTCGGATTCTGATTTACCCGTAATGAGCGAAGCCGCCAAAATGCTCGATTACTTTAAAATAGAATACACCCTTACGGTTGTTTCGGCACATCGCACACCAGAGCGAATGGTTAGTTTTGCTAAAGATGCTCTAAACGCAGGATATAAAACCATAATAGCGGGTGCTGGTGGAGCAGCTCACTTACCCGGAATGGTTGCGGCTCTTACGCCATTGCCTGTTATTGGTGTTCCAATTAAATCCAGCAATATGAGCGGTATAGATTCCTTGTATTCCATTGTGCAAATGCCTCCAGGCATTCCCGTGGCTACTATGGCTATAAACGGTGCTAAAAATGCTGGAATAATGGCTGCAAAAATGATTGGAGCTTTCGACAAAACGGTATTGCAACGTTTAATAGAATTTACGAAGGATCAAGAAAACAGTGTGCTAGAAAAAGCAGAGAAACTGGAACGTATTGGTTTTAAAAACTACTTAGAAAACGCAGAATGATAATTGTTGGAGACTGTCTTGTTTCGGAAGATATAATCGAAAAACCTTTTGCTTGCAATGTAAGTGCCTGTAAAGGAGCTTGTTGTATAGAAGGTGATGCTGGAGCTCCTCTAGACGCTGCCGAAGTGGATATAATTGAGCACAACTTAGAAACTATTAAAACCGAAATGGACGAAGAAGGCTTAAAAACCTTAGCAAACCTCGGCATACACGAGAAAGATCCGTTTGATGAATTAGTAACGACTTGCAAACCCAACAAAGAATGTGTTTTTGTGGTGCGAAAAGACGGTATTTTAAATTGTGCTATTGAAATAGCCAACCAAAAATACAAATTTGATTTTGCTAAGCCGATTAGTTGCCATTTATATCCCGTAAGAGTAGCGAAATACAATGAGTATTTTTCTTTAAACTACCACAAATGGAGCATTTGTGCCGATGCTTGTGCTAGGGGAAAAGATGAAAACATAAAAGTTTTTGAGTTTGCTAAAGATGCTTTGACTAGAAAATTTGGTGCCGCTTGGTATAAAGAACTTGCGTTTACAGCTAAACTGTACTTGGAAGAAAAGAACACCCTTTAATGGAAATAAGTTTGCCCTTAAAATAGGTTTTTCTACAAACCAAAACACCCATTTCGTTCCATTCTTCGTATAAACCATCCATTTCGCCATCTACATAACTTACATTCATTTGTTTTTGACCACAGGGCCAATAATAAATACATCTGCCATCAAGCACGCTATTTTTATAGAGGCTAATCTCTTTTATTGTACCGTTTAAATAAAAGCATTTGTAAATGCCATGCATTTCACCATTGCAGTAGTTTATCTCACATAACTCATCTTTATGCTTCTTTTTCAACATTCCCGTATACGGCAAATCACCTAAGTAAAGCTTGTTATTTTTAAGCTCTAATTGGTGTTTTATATCTTGATATACGGCTGTCACAGAAACAATTTCTTTCCCAAAACGGGATACAAAATAACAGTTTAAATCTAGCAATACAAAATTTATCCACATTTAGTGTGGAGTGTAAACAAAAATGGCCCCTAATATAGGAGCCATTTCGTTTATTTAAATGCTATAGATTAACTACAGCCAGTAGTTGTGCCACAGTTGGTACATAAATGGCAAGTACCGTTTCTAATTAGTGCTAAACTGCCACAATTAGTGCAAGGCAGTGCATCAGAAGAAGTACCTGTTGGCTGCACACTCATTTTTTGAGCTTTTGCAGCAGTTGTTTCTTGTACTGGTTGTGGTTCTGGCAATGCTTTCTTAATAGAGCTAGCAGCTCTAGAAATATTTGCTTCGGGTGTTTCTTCTATTTGGTTTTGAGTTGGTTTTATGTGAACCAAATCTGTTCTGTTTAAGTATTCAAATCCTAAAAGACGGAAGATATAATCAATAATAGATGTTGAATTTTTAATATTGGGGTGGCCTTCTACCATTCCGCTAGGTTCAAAGCGGGTAAATGTAAACTTGCTTACATATTCTTCCAAAGGCACACCGTACTGCAAACCAATAGACACAGCAATAGAGAAACAGTTCATAAGCGAACGGAAAGTTGCTCCCTCTCTGTGCATATCAATAAAGATCTCTCCTAGTGTACCATCATTGTATTCTCCAGTTCTAACAAACAATGTTTGTCCGCCTACTTTTGCTTTTTGGGTAAACCCTCTTCGTTTCCAAGGCAAACGTTTACGTTCTACAATGCTAGAAAGTTGACGCATAAACTCTGTACCTTTTGAGTTGTCTAGTATTTTTTGAGCTGCTTCTAACACTTGTTCTTGTGTTAATTCGTCTAAGCTCATAAATCCAGCTTTTCCTACTGCATTTTCCACCGCATCAATGGTATCTTCTGCTGTTTCTTTTACATCAGACTTATTGCTAAGTGGTTGAGATAATTTACAACCATCTCTGTACAACGCATTTGCTTTTGTTCCCAATTCCCAACTTAACTGATAGCAAGATTTAATATCGTCTACCGTTGCCTCGTTTGGTAAGTTTATAGTTTTAGAAATTGCACCAGACAAGAATGGTTGAGCAGCTGCCATCATTCTTATATGACCGTGGGCGTGAATATATCGCTCCCCTTTTTCACCACATTTATTTGCACAATCAAATACAGGATAATGCTCTAGTTTTAAGAAAGGAGCACCTTCAATTGTCATCGTTCCACAAACAAAATCATTAGCAGTTGCGATTTCTTTTCTGCTAAACCCTAACGCTCTTAGCAAGCTAAATCCTTCTGCATTATATTGCTCTGCACTAAACCCTATTCGTTGCATTGCATCTTCTCCTAATGTCCATTGGTTAAACACAAAACCAATTTCGAATGCTGATGGAAGTGCAGCTTCAATTCTTTCTAAATCATCGCTATTAAACCCTTTAGAACGTAAACTATCGTGATTAATTACCGGAGCTCCAGAAAGTGTTGCATTACCTTTTGCATAATTTACAATTGTAGTGATTTCTTCTTCAGCATAACCCAAATTTCTTAGTGCTGGTGGAACAGATTGGTTTACAATTTTAAAGTATCCGCCACCTGAAAGTTTTTTGAATTTTACCAAAGCAAAATCAGGCTCAATACCAGTGGTATCACAATCCATTACTAGGCCAATTGTGCCTGTAGGTGCAATTACGGTTGTTTGTGCATTTCTGTAGCCATATTTCTCTCCCCACTGCACAGCTTTGTCCCAGCTATTAGTAGCCGAACTTAATAAATAAGCAGGGCAACTTTGTTGATCAATACCAACTGGTTTAATGCTTAACCCATCATACTCGTCCACATTATAAGCAGCATATCGGTGGTTTTTCATAACACGAAGCATATGCTCTTTGTTATTTTCGTATTGCTTAAATGTACCCAAGAAACTTGCCATTTCTGCAGAAGTAGAATATGCGGTACCGGTAAGAATTGCCGTAACTGCTCCACCTATTGCTGTTGCCTCTGGGCTATCATAAGGTATGCCAGAAATCATTAATACTGAACCTAGATTAGCATAGCCTAAACCTAATGTTCTATACTCGTAAGATAATCTAGCTACTTCTTTACTTGGAAACTGAGCCATTAAAACAGAAATTTCAAGAACTACTGTCCATAGTCTAGACGCATATTCAATCGCTTCTACATCAAATTTAGATGTAGCATCGTCAAAATATTTTCTAAGATTTAAAGATGCTAAGTTACAAGCCGTATTATCTAAGAACATATACTCCGAACAAGGGTTAGAAGCGTTTATTCTTCCACCTTCTGGACATGTATGCCATTCGTTTATGGTTGTATCATATTGTACACCAGGATCTGCACAAGCCCAAGCAGCAAAGGCTATATCGTCCCATACTTTATTGGCAGGTACGCTGCTAATTGGTTTGTTATTAGATCTTGAAATTAATTCCCACTCGCCTTCTTCTTTTAATGCTTCGAAAAATTTATTTGGTATACGTACTGAGTTGTTTGAATTTTGACCAGAAACAGTTGCATAAGCTTCTCCTTCATAGCCAGAATCATACCCAGCATCGATTAAAGCTTTTACTTTTTTCTCTTCGTTTTTCTTCCAGTTAATGAAAGACATTATTTCCGGATGATCTAAGTCTAGGCACACCATTTTGGCTGCTCTTCTGGTAGTTCCTCCACTTTTTATTGCTCCGGCAGCTCTGTCTCCTATTTTTAAGAAACTCATTAAACCGCTAGAATATCCGCCTCCGCTTAATTTTTCGTTTGCACCACGAATGGAAGAAAAGTTAGTTCCAACTCCAGAACCATATTTAAAGATACGAGCTTCACGCACCCATAAATCCATAATACCCCCTTCATTTACCAAATCATCATCAACAGACAAGATAAAGCAAGCGTGTGGTTGAGGGCGTTCGTAAGCTGAGGTAGATTTTTTCACTTCGCCTGTTTCTGGGTCGCTAAAATAATGGCCTTGTGGTTTTCCAGTAATTCCATAAGTACTATGTAATCCAGTATTAAACCATTGTGGGCTATTTGGTGCAGAGTATTGTCCAATTATGCTGTAAACCAACTCATCATAAAAAACTTGAGCATCTTTTTTAGAAGCAAAGTAACCATATTGCTCTCCCCACGTTTTCCAACAATCTGCCAACCTATGAGCTACTTGTTTAACAGAAGATTCTGAACCAAGAGAACCATCAGGCATTGGTACGCCAGCCTTTCTAAAATATTTTTGAGCCAAAATATCTGTAGCAACTTGAGACCATTCCTTTGGTACTTCAACATTTTCCATTTTAAAAACCTCATCGCCTGCTGGGTTTTTAATTACTGAAGTACGATACTCGTACTCGAAAAGATCTGTTGCGTTTACGCCATCTTTGGTGTAAAAACGTTTAAATTTTAACGCGTTTTTGCTGTATTTTGCTTTTTGGCTCATGGATAAATTGTTTGTATTACTACTTGGTATTAAACTCTAAAAATTGCAGTGAGTTTTGGTCAAAAGTACATCGGAATATACATTGCATATCACGGTGTTTTTCCACAGAGAAACTTTAAAATTTTTCAATTGACTTATTTTTAAGAGATTTGCGGTGTTGATAACATAAATTTATCCCTCGAGTAGATTAAAAGTTATTTCAGCCGAGAAAGTTATAAGCTACCTTTGAAACAAATAAAATAGTTATCAGCGTTCAAAATTACATAAAGCAGCAGGCTAGAATTGGCAACAAAATGATTGCTGTTCTAATTGACCCAGATAAGGCAAACGAGGGTCAAATTGCCTCACTTACATCAAACCCAAGTTTTGAAGAAGTAGATCTAGTTTTTGTGGGCGGAAGCTTGGTTACAGATGGCAATATGCGTACTTGTTTGCAGCATTTAAAACAACGTACTAAAAAACCATTAATTATTTTCCCTGGAAGCCCAAACCAAATTGACAACACAGCTGACGCGATATTTCTACTGTCTCTAATAAGCGGAAGAAACGCAGACCTGTTAATCGGCAGACACGTAGAATCTTCATTTAAACTAAAACGTTCGGAATTAGAAATTCTTTCAACTGGTTATATTTTGATTGATGGTGGACGAACAACCACTGTTTCTTATATAAGCGGAACTACTCCCATACCGCAAGACAAACCAGGTATTGCCGCATCTACAGCACTTGCTGGTGCCATGTTAGGCAATCAGGTTATTTATTTAGATTGTGGCAGCGGGGCTTTACAATATGCAAATGATAGACTTGTAGCAGCAGTAAAGAACGAGATAGACATCCCATTAATTGTAGGAGGAGGAATTAGAACAAAACAAGCTGCTCATGAACTATTTACTGCCGGTGCTGATGTTGTGGTGGTGGGAAATAAATTAGAAGAGAATCCGGAATTTTTAAGTGAATTGGTAGAGGCTAAAAAGCATTTTACACAGATTCCAGCTCAAATACTGTGATTTCGGGGTAAAACCCAACTCTGCCTGGGTACCCTAAATAGCCAAAACCACGGTTTACATATAAATATTGGTTGTTTTCTTCGTACAAATCTGCCCATTCTGGATACTGATATTTTACGGGACTCCAACGGTAATACTTTGTATCTACTCCAAATTGCATGCCGTGCGTATGCCCTGCAAACATTGCATCAATCGTTGGATAATCTTTTAAAACTTCTGCTTTCCAATGGCTAGGGTCGTGAGATAAAAGTAATTTATTTTCAATATGCTCTACTCCTTTATATGCTTCGCTTAATCTGCCATATTTTGGAAAACGCATATGCGAACTCCAATTCTCTACACCCAAAACCGCAAGTCTTTCGCCGTCTTTTTCAATTATTCTATTTTCATTTATAAGCAAGTTCCAACCCATTTCTTTATGGTGTCTTTTTAAAGTTTCCAGATTTTCTTCTTTTGTAATTCCATCTTTATTTGGCCACTGTACATAGTCTCCATAATCATGGTTGCCTAAAATTGAATAAACGCCGTATTTTGCTTCAAGTCTTCCAAAAACATCTATATACCCTTCAATTTCATCTGCGGTATTATTCACTAAATCTCCTGTAAAAAATATGGCATCTGGTTTTTGATCTAGTATTAACTGAACACCCTTAACTACAGCTTCTTTACTCCAAAAACTACCCGAATGAACATCCGAAATTTGCACAATTTTAAACCCATTAAACGCTTTTGGTAAGTTTTTTAGTTTTAGTTTTCTGTTAAAAACTTTGTAATTATGAGCACCTTTTGCAATACCATAAACTAAACTGCTAAACATAGTGCCAGCTAAAACAGCTCCTGTAGTAACAATAAACTGCGACCGCGTAATTGCATCTGTTGATGGTTCCTTACTAACCGAGTTATTTGTATACTTAAATAGTCTTACAATATCGTCTAAAAACACAAAGAACAACCAAACCAACTTTGCTAAAAATAAGCCAATAAGCAAGGTACTGGCCCACATAACCCATTTGCTTTTTCTAGCTTCAGGCCAAAAAAACATCGTACCGAAAATGAAAAAGGTAAGTGCTATAGGTATAGCCCAATATATTACATTTGCTAAAACAGCGTAATTAGAAAACCACCTTTTAGACAAGAACTTAAACCCTTGAAATACATACAGATCTACACCTAAGAAGATGACAAAAAGTATACTGAACATTATAACACGCTGCATTGACATATGTAAAACAGATGCGATGTTCGATTGTTTTTTACGAGTGCGTTGCTTTATTTTGATGGGTTACGCTAATATATCGCTAAACAAATACCTAGCACCTATTGTTAACCATATTACTATATGAGTTTAGAAGACCAGATAAAACAAACTTCATTTGCAAGCCAAACAGAAAAAGCTTTTGTAAACATTAACTTTACACACAGTTACGTATCGAGCAGAATAAATAGCCGTTTTAAATCTTATAATGTTTCGGTACAGCAATACAACGTGTTAAGAATTCTTAAAGGACAGCACCCGAAGCCTGTTTCTGTTAACGATATTACGGATAGAATGATTGATAAAATGAGCAATGCATCTCGATTAGTAGAAAAATTGCGTACCAAAGAATTGATTGAACGCAAACCTTGCTCTTTTGATAAACGACAGGTTGATGTTTGCCTAACACCCAAAGGAATAGCATTGCTAGATACGCTAAACAGTCAAATTTCTGAATTGATTTTAGAGCACTCTCATTTAACGCAAGGGGAATATGAGACTTTAAACTTTCTCTTAGACAAACTTAGAAAAGAAGAAGATTAATTAATCCTGCAATAATTCTAACAGCGATTCGAATAACATTTCGCCAACATATTTTGCCCCATCACTGGTAAAATGGGTAAAATCTTTACGAGCCAAACCATTTTTTTGCCATTCAACCATCGAATTTTTGCCGCCCATGGCTTCATACAAATTCCAAAAAGCACAACCATTTTCAAAAGCTGCCTCTCGCATTGCATCGTTAATTAGCGGAATGTTGACGTAGGAAACCATATTTCCGTTTTGGTTCTTACTCATATCGCTAGGCCCAATAACCAATACGCTTACGTTAGGATATGCCGCTTTGATGCTCTTTAATTGTTTAGAAAATAATTTTCGGTAATACGAATAATCCGAAAGCACATTGGGAACCACATTTACACCATACTGTAGTATTATACAGCGTACATTTAATTCCGATAATTGCTTTCTGTACAATTCTGGTGAAATATTATCAAAACCAACAGCAGAGCTGCCCCGCATTGGAAAATTATCAACTGCTACACCTGTTTTACCGTCTAATGCTATTCCAAATATTTTTGGCAATTCGCCTTTTACGAATTCGATTCTGAGCTTTCGTTCTGCTGATAAATCCCAACTTTTTACACCAAACAGCGGAGCTTCTTCTACAAAAAACTCGTTTCCTATTTCATCACTTTGCAGTTTAATTAAAGATGGAGATTCGCTTTGATACAAGAGCTTTACACAAGAATATTTACGAGCTAAAGGATAAGCCATACTGCCATTCTTTATATTAATATAATTGGGTATTTGCTGTTCGGCAGAAAACACTGGAACTTTTTCTTTTCTTAAATTACCCAATGTATCTAACGGAATTTCTTTCTCTTCCCACCGTACAAAAGAACTGTGATTGCCCGTCATTAAAAATGTAGCTGCCCCTAAACCATATAGATTATTAGGGGCTGTTTGGCCTTTTATATAAATTGCCTTTTTCTTAAAATTGTTACTTTGGCTTACAAACACAGAAATACGGGAATTTGCTGCGGGTTCAAGCGGCAAAACTATTCCTGGGCCATTTCCTCCAAAAAGCTGCTGAAATCTATTCCTTAAATAATCGGTAATTCTGTCACCTTCCAATTGCGAGTCGCCATAGTGCAAAATTCTAACCACTTTTGATTTGCTCTCTTCTTTTAGAGCTTTTATAAGGGTTTTTAATGCATTGGGATTGTTAGGAGGCAACTGAATACTTCTAAACTTAGGGGGTACTAAGCGTTGCTTTACCGTGTCATAATTTACAGAGGTTTTAACTTCTTTTACTATTCTACTCTGAATACTATCTAAGGTCAAAAGGCTGTCAGAAACTTGTGAATCACGGGTGTTGTTTAATTTAACACCGCTGAGTATTTGTTTAATGTCGTCTGATTTTTCTGGCGAAGTGTTCCCCACCAACTCTTCTATTGAAACAAACTTAAGGCTAGCATACTTGCCAATAGAAATGCCGTTTTCTGGAAACAACAACACCAACATGCCTAAGATTACATTAATGCCAACAATTGCCCATAAAAGCGTAGTTGGTTTTACACTACGGCTTTCCAGATATCTACCCCCATCTAGTTTCACCTTAAGTATGTGTGTTGTTAGTCTTTGTTTCTTATTCTGTTTAGCTCTGTAGCACTCATCTTGTTTAAACGAATGTAATAATCATACTTTTCTGCCGGTATTACAATTTTTAATCTCTGGCCATAGTTAATACGTGTACTCCGCAATCCGTTCCATCTTTTTATATCTGAAACGTAGCAATCGTAATAATCAGCAATTATAGATATTGCATCACCTTTTCTCACAACGTAGATAATGGTTCTATCTCCTTTTACAACTGGCTTTGGTTTAGGCTGAGTAACAGACTTCGGTGCAGGCTCTTCTTTAATAATAGGCTTACTTTCCGTAACTGCGGGTGGTGTATCAATGGTGTTTATATCTATAATTTCGGAATCCTCTTCCACCACTTTTACTTCTGGCGGCGATTCGTAAACATTTTGACCTAAATCATAAAACTTGCTTACTTTTTTTACAGGCAAAACCAAGAAGTAATCACGGCCTGAGTTTGGTATTATACCTTTTTTATAAATTGGGTTTAGTTCTTTTAGCAATTCGTGGTCCATCTCCAATTTATTTGATAATTGATACAGGGTTGAATATTGCCTAATGGGCACCGTTTCTGTTTTTATGGTTAATCCATTACCCGTTATTTTGTGCTGACTGTAGAAATTAGCAATGTAAACAGCTGCCACAAACTTTGGATATACTGCACGGTGTTGGTAAGGCAGGTTAGACGCAATAGCCCAATAATCCGGTAAAGAATCAGAAGTGCGGCCTACCGCCTTTTCCCATTCCATTTTACCGCAGTAATATTGTGTTAATGCAATTCGCCAATCACCGCATTTCGCATAAATACTTGACATTTCTTTACAAAATACATTTGCAGCTAACAGCGGATCTCTTCTCTCATCTACAAAATTTGAAATGTACAATCCGTTTCTATTTGCAGCCAAGTAGTCTAAAGAAAAACTACCTGCACGTCCATTTTCTTCTGAAAAAGAACTAGTGCAGTTGGATAGTGAAATACATGCGTATCTTAATTCTACTGGCACATTGTTTTTTACAAAAACAGCTACTAAATCGTTATTTAAACTATTAAAACGTTCTAGCATTTTACCCGTACGATTAGCGTAATTAGCCACATATTCGGCCACGTATGGTTTGCTTTGACCATTGTATTCTAAAGGTACTTGACTTTGAACTGTCAACAATCTGGCTGTGATCTCCGATTCTTGGGGTACGCTTTGAGCATACACACTGAATGGAAAAATAAAAATAGCTAATAAGAGTTTTTTAAACATAGTACGCTGCAAATATTTTTGTTGCGTTTAGTAATTCGTTTTCGTCACAGGCTTTTGCCATAAGCTGCATGCCGATTGATAAATTATTGGATTCTAACGTAGGAAAAGAGATGGCAGGCAAACCGGCAAGTGGAGCTTGCACCGTAAAAATATCCGCCAAATACATTTTTATGGGATCTTTAGATTTATCTCCGCCAATTTCAAAAGCTGTACTTGGTGTTGTTGGACTTAAAAAAAAATCTGCTTTCTCCAAAATTTTATTACTTTCTTGTTGAATGATTCTTCTAACTTTTTGAGCCTTTGAATAGTACGCTTCGTAATAATCGGCACTTAAAACAAAAGTTCCTGTCATTATTCTTCGTTTTACTTCTTCGCCAAAACCTTCACTTCTTGATTTTTTAAATGTAGACTCAATATCATGAGCTTCAACACTTCTATGGCCATACAACATTCCGCTGTAGCGTGATAGATTAGAAGATGCTTCGGCGGTGGTAAGCACGTAATAACACGGTACCATATAATCTAAATAAGGAAAAGATTGCTCGTAAACGGTGTGTCCGTCTGCATTTAATTTTTCCAATAAATCTACATAAGCTGCCTTTACATCGGCATCTAAGCCATCGCTTTCCATTGCTTCTTTGGAGTAAGCAATGGTATATTTTTTAGTTGTATCAAATGTAGTTGGTAAAACCGGAGCAGAAATAGATGTAGCATCTTGCTCATCTTTACCAGCCATTAACTCTAACAACAAAGCGGTATCCTCTAAACTTGAAGTAATCGGACCAATTTGGTCGAAACTCGAAGCATACGCTAGTAAACCCCATCGGGAAATCCTTCCATATGTAGGTTTTAAACCAAAAGTTCCAGTAAAAGAAGCTGGCTGACGAATAGAGCCTCCTGTATCAGAACCCAATGCGGCTAAGCATAAATCTGCCTGAACAGCTACTGCACTTCCGCCAGAGCTACCTCCGGGTACTTTTGTGGTATCCGCTGCATTTTTAACTACGCCAAAGGCAGAATTTTCATTGCTAGCTCCCATTGCAAACTCAT
>Ga0102812_10001040_pt1 | contig 19489 bp, 11 predicted proteins | sample ColrivemetaGS713_FD_79334 | JGI IMG/M metagenome (GOLD analysis project Ga0102812, IMG submission 79334) | Estuarine microbial communities from the Columbia River estuary - Flood tide ETM metaG S.713 | ecosystem: Environmental > Aquatic > Marine > Intertidal zone > Estuary | place: USA... | reverse complement strand
CAATCCAAAATTAATCCAATACCATTTTGATGCAATTTATCTACTAAAAATTTAAATTCATCAGGATATCCAAATCTTGATGTAGGTGCAAAATAACCAGTTAATTGATATCCCCAAGAAGGATCATAAGGATATTCCATAATTGGCATAAACTCAACATGTGTAAAATTCATTTCTTTTACATAACTCACCAATTCATCAGCTAACTCAATGTATGACAAAGATCTATCTTCCTCAGCCTTTTTTTTCCAAGAGCCTAAATGAACCTCATATACAGAATAAGGAGCATCTAATTTATTATGATCCTTCCTAGTTTTCATCCATTTTGCATCTTTCCAGTTGTAATTATCTTCCCAAACCACAGAAGCAGTTTTTGGAGGATGCTCGCAACGGCGCGCATAAGGATCTGCCTTTTCCGTTTTTATATCATTATTATTACTGTGAATTTTATACTTATAAACAGTTCCTTTTCCAATATTAGGAATAAATCCTTCCCAAATTCCACTATGATCCCAACGTACATTCAATCTGTGTTCGCCTTCCAACCAATAATTAAAATCTCCTACTACTGAAACGGATTTTGCACTTGGTGCCCAAACAGCAAAATAGGTTCCTTCCCTTCCATCTATTTCTATTATATGGGATCCTAATTTTTCATACAATTTGTAATGTTTCCCTGCTTTAAAAAGGTTTATATCAAAGTCTGTTAACAGACTAAAAGCTTCTACTTGTGCCATATATTTTTTAATTATTTAAAATGTTTGATATTCCTTTTAGAGGAATTAATGCCCAACGTGGACGTGAATTAAGTTCGTAACCTAGTTCGTAAACTGCTTTTTCGAGTAAACAATACTCTAAAATGAAAATTCTTTCCTGATGATAACCAATATTTAAATTAGCTTCCTGGACCTTAGCAACATAGGTTCCTAAAAAAACTCCTGTAAAATATCTATATAATAATTCTGCAGCATTAAACAAAGTCTCTTGTGATTGATTGTATTGCTCTATATTATTAAAAAGCGTTGCATAGATTGCGTAATGAAACGATCTAAATAAGCCTGCTACATCTTTTAGTGGTGGTTGTTTAACTTTTCTATCTCTAATAGTACTTTCCGGTTCACCTTCAAAATCTAAAATATAAAAATCATTTTCTTTCACTAAAATTTGTCCTAAATGAAAATCTCCATGTACACGTATACGCTCTCCTTTTAATTTTGTCCAATCAAATTTTGTAAACCGTTTTCTAATACTATTTTTTTTATTTAAAAACTCTTTGGCTAACTCCAATGCTAATCCATCTAGTTTATTTAAATTATTTTCAATTGTATTTAATCTATTTTGAAATTGATGTAACAATCTGTTTTTTAACCAAACAGTATAATCACCATTAAAACGAGTTGGCGTAAAAGCAGTGTCTTCAAATTCTGAACCCAAAGTACTATGCATTTCAGCAGTGCGTTCAGCAAGTTTTTGTATTTTTACGAGTAAATTTAGACCTACCCAATCAATAATTTCTGGTGGTACATCCTTTATATCTAATCTTAAAAACAATTCTGTTGATGGTAATGAACCTACTTGAATGTTTTTAGCGCTTAAATTTGAATAAACCTCTTTTAGCTCTTTTAACATATAATCCCATGCATCACCTTGGTTAGGCACCATTTCTTGCATTAAAGCTATAGTTATTGGTGAATTTTCAATATCTACTATATTTACTCCACCTAAAAAGGCTGGTGTGTTTTTAAATTCTTTTTTTTCAGATAAAAACATACTCATTTCATAATCTGGGTTTTTATCAGAATAAATTCTTCTAAAAAACTTTAGTACATAATTATCATTATATATAATAGATGTATTACTTTGTTCTAAGCCCATAAACCTCGAAGACTTATAGCTTACATTATTGAATTTAGAACTTTTATGATATTGTACTCTTGTTTTATCATTAGGTATTGCGTTTAAAATACGTTCAAATACTAACTTTCTAAATGCTTCAAGGTTAATTGCGTCAATAATAAATCCTTCTTGTCCGTTTAATTTAATAGGAAGAATTCTATCTTTTTTAGCAAAATTTTCATCTGAAACAAAAGCAATAGGTAAAAAATAATGTTGAAAAAATGCTTCTTCAAAATCAACTTCTAAAATCAAACCAAAATAAACCTCTTCATTTTTTTGTATTCGAAAGTACTCTGAAAGTTCTATATATTTAATTGTGCTTGCTTTTCCACCATACCAGCGTTGTTTAAGTATATACTCTTCAAGAACATCAGATAAGAAAATCTTTAAAAAATTAGCATCATCTAAAAGTTCTTCCCAGGGAATATTAAATTTATAAGATGATTGATTACTTGTTGAATTTCCTTGTTTTGGCATCCTATTTTTTTATCTTAAATATATGGAAAGGTAAAGTTGGGTGCAATTCTACAAAGTTCCATTCGTTCTTCCATGAATAAGTATTATTGGTTATTAAATCTGTTAATTCCAACGGATGTCCATTATGAATACCTAAATCCCTTAATGGTAGTTGAACCATTCCTTGTTGTGAAGAATGATCATCTAAACTAATAATAACTAAAACCTCACTTGATTTGGAATCATTCCATTTATAAAAGGCAATTAAATTAGCGTTTTCTACATAACAAAATTTAATATTGTTGGTTTGCTGTAAAGCTTTATGCTGATTCCTTATTTGATTAATTTTTGTTATTACAGCTATCAATTTATTTTCAATATTCCAATCATAATGAGTTACTTGAAATTTTTCAGAATTTAAATATTCTTCTCTCCCAATTAATGCCTCACTCCTCATAAATTCAAAAACAGGTCCATAAATTCCAATATTTGAACTTAAAGTTGCTGCCAGCGCATAACGCTGAATATGCTTAGATTCATTTGCTCCTTGTAAATGATATGGATTTATGTCAGGGGTATTTGGCCAAAAATTTGGTCGCATGTATTCCTTCTGATCCGTTTTTGTTAACTCTTCAACATATTCAATTATTTCATGCTTTGAATTTCTCCAAGTAAAATAAGTATAAGATTGTGTATATCCTTGTTTTCCTAATTGATGCATTACTTTAGGTGCTGTAAAAGCTTCCGCTAAAAATAATACGTTTGGATGTTTGGACTTTACTTCAGTAATTACCCAATTCCAAAAATGATATGGTTTAGTATGCGGATTATCAACCCTAAATATTTCAATTCCGCAATCAATCCAATACAATAAAATGTCTAAACAAGCTTTCCATAAATTAACATAATCTTCACTCTCCCAGTATATTGGTAAAATATCTTGGTATTTTTTTGGGGGATTTTCAGCATATTGCACAGTTCCGTCAGGTCTCCATTTAAACCATTGTGGATGTTCTTTAACCCAAGGATGATCTGGAGCTGCTTGCAACGCGTAATCCATTGCAATTTCAATATTATGCTCTTTAGCCTTTTTAATTAATGCTTTAAAATCGTCTATATTTCCTAAATCTGGATGAATATCCTTATGACCTCCGTGTTGTGAACCAACTCCCCAAGTTGAGCCAACATCACCTTGCTCAGTTGTAGTTGTGTTATTTTTACCTTTTCTGTTAACTTCACCAATTGGATGAATTGGAGGAAGGTAAAGCGTATCAAAACCCATTCTTTGAACTCTTGGCAACAAGCGTTCACAGTCCTTAAAAGTTCCGTGAACTCCGTAATTTTCTGATGAAGAACGTGGAAAAAATTCATACCATGTACTAAACCTTGCTTTTTCTCTATCTACATAGACACTTAATTCTTTAGAGTAGGCTGTTAGTGCTTTTTTCGGATGATTTTCAAAAATATGATGCAATCGATCACTCATTGCCTCTCTAATAGCCTCTTGGTAAGAATCTTCATTTCCAAAAATATGAATTAGATGTTTAAAATAATTCTTTTCATCAGAATTCAATTTATCCAATAAGTTTTGAAGAAGTTGTATTCCTTCTAATAATTCGGATTTCACATATTGGTTATCCTGAAGTTTTCTGATGATACCATGTTGCCAGTTTAAGGCGTAGTCAACCCAAGCTTCAATCTTATAGTTATAAAAACCTTGCTTTACAACTGAAAATGATGCACTCCATTTATTATTATGTGTCGGAACCATCCTAGTTTCGCTCCAATTTTTATCTTTTTCATGTTTATAAAGAACAGAAGAAGCTATAATATCATGTCCGTCAACTAATACAACCGCACTTACATTAACAAACTCATTTATAACTCTTTTTATAAAAAATTCTCCACAATTAATTTGTGGAAGTACATCTTCGATTACTACTCTACTTTGATTTTTCTTCATACAAAAATATTACTTAAACTACTTTTTAAAGTGTAAACCCATTTGGAATAACTGCTCCTTTTTTAATTACTACAATACCATCTCTAATTGCATAAGTTTCAGTTTCAGTATCTTCTAAATGTCTTCCTCCATTAATTCTAACATCGTTACCAACACAACAATTCTTATCTAAAATAGCATTTTTAATAAAACAACGACAACCAATACCCATGGAAACTATACCATCATTAAAAATATCTTCAATAGGTTGGTAAAAATCACTACCCATCATATAAGTATTAATAATAGTTGATTCTTTATCAATTCTCGATCTAACTCCAATTACCGAATGTTCTATTTTTCCAGCGTTAATTATGCATCCATCCGCTATTACTGTTTTATCTAAAATTGTACCAGATATTTTTGTTGTAGGTAACATTCTAGCATGTGTATAAATACGCTTTTTCTTACTGTACAAATCAAATTTAGGAAAGTCATCCGTTAAACCTAAGTTTGCTTCAAAGAAAGATTCTATATTACCAATATCAGTCCAATAACCTTCATATTGGTAACTTAAAGTTAAATGTTCATCAATTGATTGTGGAATAATTTCCTTTCCAAAATCAATTGTATCTGGGTTTTCCATTAGCTTAACTAATAAATCTTTGTTGAAAATATAAATACCCATAGAAGCTAAATAATTTCTTCCATCAGCTTTCATACTATCACTTACATCAGAAGTCCAATCTGGTAACAAGTCTGAACTAGGTTTTTCTATAAAAGATGTAATTCTATTTTTTTTGTCAGCTTTTAAAATTCCAAAAGATGTAGCATCTTTAGCATTTACAGGAATTGTAGCTATAGAAATTGAAGCTTTTGCCTTTTTATGAGCTCTTATCATTTCATCAAAATCCATTTGATACAATTGATCTCCAGATAAAATAAGTGCATAATCAAAATCATGTCTTAAAAAATGATGCATACTTTGACGCACTGCATCAGCTGTTCCTTGAAACCAAGCTTGATTTCCTGGAGTTTGTTCAGCCGCTAACACATCAACAAAAGCATCACTAAAAAAGCTAAAATGATAAGTGTTTTTAATATGCCTATTTAAAGAAGCAGAATTAAATTGTGTTAAAACAAAAATTCGTTTAATATCTGAATTAATACAATTTGAAATAGGAATATCGACTAAACGGTATTTACCGGCAATTGGGACTGCAGGTTTAGAACGTGCTTCTGTTAATGGATGTAATCTTGACCCTTGTCCTCCTCCTAGTATAATTGATAAAACTCTATTTCCTGACATATTTATTTATTTTAAAAAATTTATATAATTTAGTTGTTTGAAAAGTACTCTTATTTTATTGTTTGGTTAAATTTTTATTTGGTATTTAATATTTAAAAATTGTAATTTTAAATTAAAGATTGATATAAATCTTTTGTTTGTTTAGCAATTGCTACCCAATCAAAGTGATCCTCCACTCTTTTTCTACCTTTTTTCCCCATAGAATCCCTTAATTCTTTATTGTTAATTAATTTATTAACTCCATTTGCTAAATCTTTAGCGAATTTATCAGGATTAACTGGTTCAAAAGGAGCTTCTTTTTGTTGTTCAACTGGAACTAAAATACCTGTTTCACCATCAACAACTACTTCTTTAATTCCTCCAACGGAACTGGCTACAACAGCTGTATTACAAGCCATAGCTTCAATATTTATAATTCCAAATGGTTCGTAAATTGATGGACAACAAAAAACATCGGCATGTGAATACAATTGGATAACACTTTTCTTATCTAGCATTTCATCAATCCAAATTATATTTTCTCTTGTTTTTTTAACCTCATCAACACTATCTTCCATCTCCTTTGCAATTTCAGGAGTATCAGGTGCGCCTGCACATAATACAATTTGTGTTTCAGAATCTATATATTTTATGGCATTTACTAAATGTATAATTCCTTTCTGCCTAGTAATTCTTCCAACAAATAATACAATAGGTTTGTTTTTATCAATCCCATATTTATCAAGCGTTGAAGTTTTATCCGTAACTACATATTCATTCAAATTTATTCCATTGTAAATTACTTTAACTTTTTCATTTTCAACATTAAAATACTTTAAAACGTCTTCTTTGGTTTCTTTTGACACAGCAATTACAGCATCAGCCATTTCAATGGCCGTTTTTTCAATCCAAGATGAAGCTTCATATCCATGACCTAACTGTTCCCTTTTCCAAGGCCTCAAAGGCTCTAAAGAATGTGTTGTAATTACCAATGGAACACCATAACATAATTTTGCTACAATACCAGCAAATTGAGCATACCAAGTATGACAATGAACTACGTCAGCATCAAGAATTTCAGCATTCATATGCAGACATGTATTCAAACTATTAAATACTGCTTTTAATTTATTGTCCGATTGTTCAAATACTGAATTATTATAAGGAAAACCTTTTACATGCATGTTTCCTGAAGTTGATTCTTGATCACCAAAACACTTTATATCAATTTCCATTAATTTTTCTAACTCATTAGCTAAGTATTCAACAACTACTCCTGCTCCCCCGTATACGTATGGTGGAAATTCTTTTGTGTAAAACAGTACTTTCATAAAATTACTCTGTATTATTTGATAATTATATTAATAGACATTCAAGCTTTGACGCAATTTTTAATATTAAAACTAAAATTGTACTAGTTAAATATTTTTAAATTTTTCTAGTATTTTTTAAAAAAATATATGAGTTTTTTTCAATATTGGATTATAAATATCACCTTCAAAATTAAGATAAAAAGTTACAAAAAAATTATTTATGAAAAGATATATTTACGAAAACGTTAGAATCTAATCTGTTTTGTATTGTTTTTCAATCAATTACAAATATAAAAACTTAATACATACATATTATAAAGCATTTAATAACAAAAAAGAGGCATTAATTGCGCTTCTTTTTTGTTTAAATTAGTTTATTATAGAATAACTTACATTAAAGATTTTGTTTTTTTATCAAATTTAATGCAGAACCCTCATTGTACCAATCTATTTGACTATGATTGTAAGTATGGTTTAATTTAATAATATCTTTTGTACCATTTTTATGCACAACTTCTATAGTCAATTGTTTTTCAGGAGCAAATTTATTTAAATCTAAAAAGTTAAACGTATCATCTTCCTGAATTAAATCGTAATCTGCTTCAGTAGCAAAAGTAAGCCCTAACATTCCTTGTTTTTTAAGATTTGTTTCATGAATACGCGCAAAAGATTTTACAATTACAGCTACGACTCCTAAATGACGAGGTTCCATAGCAGCGTGCTCACGAGAAGACCCTTCTCCATAATTATGATCTCCAACAACAATAGAATATACATCAGCAGCTTTATATGCCCTTGCAACATCAGGTACCGCGCCAAATTCACCTGTTAATTGATTTTTTACTTTATTTGTTGCTTTGCCAAAAGCATTTACAGCACCAATTAAACAGTTGTTTGAAATATTATCTAAATGCCCACGGAAACGTAACCAAGGTCCCGCCATAGAAATATGGTCTGTTGTACATTTACCAAATGCTTTTATTAATAGCTTAGCTCCTTTAATGGAGTTTCCTATAGGATTAAATGGTGTTAATAATTGTAAACGTTCTGAATCTTCTTTAACAATAACTTTTACTCCTGACCCATCTGCAATTGGCGCATCATATCCAGGGTCTTCTACAGCAAAACCTTTAGGAGGTAATTCCATTCCTGTTGGTTCTTCCAACATAACTTCTTCTCCATCCTGATTTATTAGTTTATCTGTTAAAGGATTAAAATCCAATCTACCGGAGATTGCAACTGCTGCAACCATTTCTGGAGACGCTACAAAAGCATGTGTATTTGGGTTCCCATCAGCTCTTTTAGAAAAATTCCTATTAAATGAATGAATAATTGTATTTTTTTCTTGTTTATCAGCTCCTTCTCTTGCCCATTGACCAATACAAGGACCACAAGCGTTGGTAAATATTTTTGCATTTAATTGTTCAAAAAAAGTTAATAATCCATCTCTATCAGCAGTATAACGAACTTGCTCTGATCCAGGGTTAATCCCAAATTCTGCTTTAGTAATTAATTTTTTATCAACTGCCTGTTTTGCTACTGATGCAGCCCTTGAAAGATCTTCATAAGATGAATTTGTACAAGAACCTATTAATCCCCATTCTACTTTTAATGGCCAATCATTTGCTTTTGCTTTTTCAGTCATTTGACCCACAACAGTAGCCAAATCCGGTGTAAAAGGACCATTAATTTGAGGTTTTAATTCATCTAAATTAATTTCTATAACTTGATCAAAATATTGCTCAGGATTTTTATACACTTCCTCATCTCCTGTTAAATAAGAAGCTATTTTATTAGCTTCATCTGCAACCTCATTTCTATCAGTTGCTCGCAAGTAACGTTCCATAGATACATCATATCCAAAAGTTGAAGTCGTTGCACCTATTTCAGCTCCCATATTACAAATAGTACCTTTGCCTGTTGCAGACATAGATTTAGCTCCTTCACCAAAGTATTCAACTATTGCACCAGTTCCACCTTTTACAGTTAAAATACCTGCAACTTTTAATATTACATCCTTTGGTGCAGACCAACCAGATAATTTTCCTGTTAATTTAACTCCAATTAATTTAGGAAATTTTAATTCCCAAGGCATTCCTGCCATCACATCTACGGCATCTGCTCCACCCACACCAATTGCAATCATTCCTAATCCACCAGCGTTTACTGTGTGCGAATCAGTACCAATCATCATTCCGCCAGGGAAAGCGTAATTTTCTAAAACCACTTGATGAATAATTCCTGCTCCTGGTTTCCAAAAACCTATTCCATATTTATTTGATACTGAAGCTAAAAAATTGAAAACTTCACTACTATTATTTAATGCTGCTTGTAAATCTTTATCAGCTCCAATTTTTGCTTGAATTAAATGATCACAATGCACTGTTGTAGGTACAGCTACTTTATTTTTACCTGCTTGCATAAATTGCAATAATGCCATTTGAGCCGTAGCATCTTGACAAGCAATTCTATCTGGAGCAAAATCAACATAATCTTTACCCCTTACATAAGTGCTTGTTGGATTTCCATCCCAAAGATGATTATATAATATTTTTTCAGCTAATGTTAAAGGTTTTTTAACAACAGATTTTGCCATATCAACACGTTCTGCCATTCTTGAATAAACACCTTTAATCATTTCAATATCAAAAGTCATATTTTTTTATTTTTAATTAAAATTTATAATCAACAATATACAAAATAATAAGATTTTTATAAAAAATATTTCTTTCCTAATTTTAAGAAAAATAGAATATATATTTAACATCATGAAAAAAGCCTGAGTTTAATACACAGGCTTTTAAAATATGATTAATTAGTAATTTTATAACTAATTAACTAATAATTTATGTGAAGGTTTGAACTTTGTCAAGTTAATGCCTTTTACGGCTTCCTCATATTCAGCTAAATTAGGTGTTCTACCCAAAATAGTAGAAATAACAACAACTGGAGTAGATGAAAGTAACGATTCTCCTTTTTTCTCTCCAGAATCTTTAACAACTCTTCCTTGGAATAAACGTGTAGAAGTAGCCATAACCGTATCTCCGGGCTCAGCTTTTTCTTGGTTACCCATACATAAATTACAACCAGGACGTTCTAAATATAACATGTTTTCATATTTAGTACGAGCTACAGCTTTTGGGTCATTGTCATCGAATTCGAAACCAGAATACTTCTTTAAAACTTCCCAGTCACCTTCAGCTTTCAATTCATCTACAATATTATAAGTTGGAGGAGCTACAACTAGTGGTGCTTTAAATTCAACTTTTCCTTGTTGAGCTTCAATATTTTTCAACATTTGAGCAAGGATTTTCATATCTCCCTTGTGAACCATACAAGATCCTATAAACCCTAAATCTACTTTTTTAGTGCCTCCATAGTAAGATAAAGGTCTAATTGTATCATGTGTATATCGCTTAGATACATCTTCATTATATACATCAGGATCAGCAATCATTGGCTCATTAATTTTATCAAGATCAACTACAACTTCAGCAAAATATTTAGCATTTGCATCTGGGGTTAAAGCTGGTTTTTCACCAGATTTAATCTCTGTAATTCTCTTATCAGCGATAGCAATTAAGCCTTTGAGAACTTGTTTTTTATTATCCATCCCCTTATCAATCATGATTTGGATTCTTCTTTTTGAAATCTCTAAAGATTCAATTAGAGTAGTGTCTTCAGAAATACAAATTGAGGCTTTTGCTTTCATTTCAGCAGTCCAATCGGTAAATGTAAATGCTTGATCAGCAGTTAGGGTTCCAATGTGAACTTCAATAATTCTTCCTTGGAATACGTTATCACCCCCAAATTGAGAAAGCATTTGAGATTGCGTAGCATGAACAACATCACGGAAATCCATATAACTCTTCATAGCACCTTTAAAAGTAACTTTTACTGATTGAGGAATTGGCATTGTAGCTTCACCAGTAGCAAGAGCCAAAGCAACTGTCCCTGAATCTGCTCCAAAAGCAACACCTTTTGACATTCTTGTATGAGAATCTCCACCAATAATAATTGCCCAATCATCTACCGTAATATCATTTAAAACCTTATGAATTACATCAGTCATTGGTTTATATTTGTGCTCTGGATCTCTAGCTGTAATTAAACCAAAATCATTCATGAATTTCATCAATCTTGGAATATTTGCTTTCGATTTGTTATCCCAAACTGAAGCAGTATGACAACCTGATTGGTAAGCACCATCAACAATTGGAGAAATAACTGTAGCAGCCATCATCTCTAATTCTTGTGAAGTCATCAAACCTGTCGTATCTTGTGAACCTATAATATTTACTTCAACACGAACATCAGAACCAGCATGTAAAACTTTACCTGGCGTTGTACCAACGGCATTTTTATTAAATATTTTTTCTACAGCTGTAAGACCTTGTCCTTCAATAGTAATTTCTTTTGATGTTGCATATACAGGTATCACATCAATTCCTAGAACTTTTGAAGCAAATGTTTGTAATTTTTTACCAAATACAACGGCATACGATCCTCCAGCTTTTATAAATTCAACTTTTTGTGGTGTCAATGATGCTGAAATATCCATTAATTCCTGATCACCATTGTATAATTTCTTGTTTTTAGTATTCACCGTTAATACAGTCCCTGTTGCCACAGAATATGCTTCATCCAAAATAGGATCCCCATTTTCGTCTATTACAGTATTACCTTCTGCATCTTTTACTTTCACCCAGTTTTTAAGATCAATTCCAATACCACCTGTTACACCAACTGTTGTTAAGAAAATTGGAGAAATACCGTTTGTACCTGCAATAATTGGAGCTATATTGATAAACGGAACATAAGGACTTGCTTTAATACCAGTCCATAATGCTACGTTGTTTACACCAGACATTCTAGATGAACCAACTCCCATTGTACCTTTCTCTGCAATTAACATCACTCTTTTGTCAGGATGTTCTTTTTGAATTGCTAATAATTCATTTTGCATTTCTTTATTGTGTTCAAATAAACATTGGCCATGTAATTCTCTATCTGAACGAGAATGCGCATCACCACCAGGAGATAATAAATCTGTAGAGATATCTCCTACGCCAGCTATAAAAGTTACTACTTCTATTTCTTCAGGAATATTAGGAAGTTTTGTGAAAAATTCGGCCTTAGCGTAACTTTCAATAATTTCCTTTGCTATTTCATTTCCTTTTTTATAAGCTTCCTCCAAACGATCAGTATCAGCTTCATAAAGGAAAACTTGTGTCTTTAAAATATCGGCAGCTTGTTTGGCTAAAGAAGCATCAGCGCCTAATGCTAAATCTAACAAAACCTCAATTGAAGGCCCACCTTTCATATGAGATAATTGCTCAAAAGCAAAAGCAGGTGTAATTTCTTTAACAACCGACTCAGCTAAAATAATTTCCTTTAAAAAAGCAGCTTTTACAATAGCAGCTTTCGTAGTCCCAGGCAAAACATTATAGATGAAGAAATTAAGAGAGTCTTCTCTGTATTCATTATTTATATCTTTAATCTGAGCAATAATTTCGCTTAGTAATTCAGCACCATCAATTGGTTGTGGATTAAGTCCTAGACCTTTTCTTTCTTCGATCTGCTTAATGTAATCATTATAAGTGTTCATAATTTTTCTAGAAATTTGGATTCTAAGCTCTTAATCATACCAATATCAAGAGCCACAATTGTATAATTTTATTTATTTATTTTAATCCAGCGAAGGTACAAAAAAGGTTTTTTTTAATTACCCAATTAGTAATTAGCAATGTATTTTTAGAGATATAAATACTAAAAACCACTATTATTTTTAATAATATAAAATACTCAAGCGAAATCGTTGTAAATATTAAGAATATGATAATAAAATAAGTAGGTCTGTAAGCCGGATTTTGTACTTTAAAAAGTTCTTATCATTTATCTAGGCTATAAATTGCTTTATAGCTCAAGCTGCCCACCCCTTGAAATAGAGCGAGTAACTCTAAAATTTCAATATACGTGGCATTTCACCGCATAGAGTTTACCTGGTTTCACTACAGCCTAACTGTACTTGCTTTCTGTTGCACTTGTCCTCAACTCACGCTGGACGGATGTTATCCGCTATGCTACTCTTTGGTGTCCGGACTTTCCTCTCTAATAAATTAAAGCGATAAGACGACCTACTTATTTTTTGCGAAAATACACTAATAAAAGTTATAAAAAAACCCACTCAAAATTTGAGTGGGAAAATTGCTATGAAAAAGAAAAAGTGTTATTAGATTATTTCACTAATAACAATTCAAATATAGTTTAATTTTTATAATTATTTCTATAAAAAATAAAAAAATTACGAAAACATATCTTTCACCTTTTCAAAAAAAGATTTATCAGTATGGGATGGATTTGGAGTAAAATTTTCATCAGATATCATTTTTTCAAAAAACACCTTTTGTTCTTTTGATAAATTTTGTGGAGTCCATACATTTATATGAACCAATAAATCTCCATTTCCGTAATGATCTATACTTGGTAATCCTTTCCCTCTTAATCGCAAAATTTTCCCTGATTGAGTTCCTGGTTCAATTTTAATCTTAACTTTTCCTGAAACAGTATCAATATTTTTATCTATTCCTAAAACTGCTTCAGAATAATTTATATATAAATCGTAATGTAAGTTTGTTCCTTCTCTTTTTAACGTATCGTGCTTAATTTCTTCAATAACGACAATTAAATCTCCATCAATAGAGTTATTTCCTGGCGCACTATTTCCTTTACCGTTTACTTTTAACTGTACACCTTCTGTAACACCTGCAGGTATTTTTATTGATACTGTTTCCTCTTTTTGAATTAAACCTTGTGCATCTGCATTTTTAGGTCTTTTATCTAAAGTTTCACCTGCACCTTGACAAGTTGGACACGTTGAAGCAGATTGCATACGACCTAAAATAGTATTTGTAACACGCATCACTTGTCCACTTCCATTACACGTTGAACAAGTTTTAAATGTTGCTCCAGGTGCACTAATTTTTCTTCTAACTTTAACTTTTTTCTCTACGCCATTAGCAATCTCCTCTAAAGTAAGTTTTACTCTAATACGTAAATTACTTCCTTTTACACGTGCTCTTCCTCTAGAACCGCCTCCACCAAAGCCACCAAAACCGCCTCCGCCACCGAAAGCTCCGCCAAAAATATCACCAAACTGACTGAATATATCATCCATATTCATTCCACCTCCTCCAAAACCTCCAGCTCCGCCACCATTCTCAAATGCAGCATGTCCATATTGGTCGTACCGTGCTTTTTTGTTTTCGTCGCTTAAAATTTCATATGCTTCTGCAGCTTTCTTGAAATTTTCTTCAGCTTCTTTATTACCAGGATTTTTATCAGGATGGTATTTTATAGCCATCTTTCTATATCCTTTTTTTATTTCAGCAGGAGTAGCGTTTTTTTGAACACCTAATATTTCGTAATAATCTTGTTTTGCCATATTCTCTTTATTCTCACATTTCAGTCCCAGTTTCTAGTGTTTAATCTTACTGCTACTGCAAACTTATTTTATTGCCCTACTACTACTTTAGGATATCTAATAACCTTATCACCCAATTTGTATCCCTGTTCAACAACGTCAATTATTTTACCTTTTAAATCTTCAGTAGGTGCTGGAATTTGTGTAATTGCTTCATGCAATTCGACATCAAAAACTTCTCCATTTTTTACTTCAATATGGCTTAAACCTTTTTGAGTTAAAGAATTATAAAGTTTATTTTTAATAAGTTCCATCCCTTTCAATAATTCTTTATCATCAGCTTTTTTCATTTCATTTAGTCCTCTGTCAAAATCATCTAAAATAGGTAATAAAACTGTCATTAATTCCTCATTGGCAGTTCTAAATAATTCTACACGTTCTTTTGAAGTTCGTTTTTTATAATTTTCGAATTCAGCAAACAATCTTAAAAACTTATCTTTTTCTTGTGAAACTTCCAATTTTAATTGTTCTTCAATACTAATATCTTGGGTTTCTGCTTGTTTTCCGTTTTTATCTTTAATTTCCTTTTCTTCTTTGGAATCTTTCTTTTTACTCATAATTTTATTTAAAAAATTTTTCACTTAAATAGTTAGCAAAAGTATTGCCATTTTTTTAATTATGCCAATATGGCATTAATAAAAAAATCCCGCATTTAGAGGGATTATAATTTTCTTTACTAAGATTAATCAATTCTAGTGATTTTTGCACCAATAGCTCTTAAACGTGTATCTATATTTTGATAACCTCTATCAATTTGTTCAATATTATGTATTGTACTTGTTCCTGTTGCAGAAAGTGCCGCTATTAATAAAGAAATACCAGCTCTAATATCAGGCGAAGTCATAGTTGTAGCTTTTAAACTAAATTCGTGATCCATACCAATAACAGTGGCTCTGTGCGGATCGCACAAAATTACTTTGGCACCCATATCTATTAATTTATCTACAAAAAACAAACGACTTTCAAACATTTTTTGATGAATTAATACACTTCCTTTTGCTTGCGTTGCAACAACCAAAATAATACTTAATAAATCTGGTGTAAAACCTGGCCAAGGAGCATCCGATACTGTTAAAATAGAGCCATCAATAAAATTTTGAATTTCATAACTATCTTGTTCAGGTATAAATATATCATCTCCTCGTCTTTCTAATTTAATACCAATTTTTTGAAAAACACGTGGAATTAATCCTAAATCATCCCAACTCACATTTTTAATTGTTATAGAAGATTTTGTCATAGCAGCCATACCAATCCAGCTACCAATTTCAATCATATCGGGTAAAATTCTATGAGAACATCCACCTAAAACTTCTACTCCTTCAATAATTAATAAATTAGAACCAACTCCTCTAATTTTTGCACCCATACTATTCAACATTTTACATAATTGTTGTAAATATGGTTCACATGCAGCATTGTAAATTGTTGTAATGCCTCTTGCCTTTACAGCAGCCATAACAATATTTGCAGTTCCAGTTACAGATGCCTCATCTAAAAGCATATTTGTACCTGTTAAATAATCTGCTTCAACTCCGTAAAATTTTTCGTCTTTATTATATCTAAATGTTGCACCTAACTTTATGAATCCTTCAAAGTGTGTATCTAATCTTCTACGTCCAATTTTATCACCTCCAGGTCTTGGGATATATCCTTTTCCAAAACGAGCCAATAAGGGGCCAACAATCATAATAGAACCTCTTAAAGAGCTCCCATCTTGTTTAAATTTTTCAGACTCTAAATAGTCAAGATTAAGGTCATTTGCTTGAAAAGTGTAAGTATCAGTTTTAATATTTTCAACTTTAACCCCTAACTCACCTAGAATATAAATTAGCTTGTTAACATCTCTAATGTCTGGAATATTACTTATTGTAACTTTGTCTTTTGTTAATAAAACTGCACAAATAACTTGCAAAGCTTCATTTTTAGCCCCTTGAGGAGTGATATCTCCACTAAGTTTATGACCTCCTTCAATTACAAATGTTGCCATCTTTTACTAATTTTTATATTTATTACTCTTTTTTCTAGAATCGTTTTGTCTATTCTTATTAGTAGGTTTTCTTTTACGCATTAATTCTTTAACTTCAGACAAGGTTTCTGTACTTTCTGTAAGATCAATTTTTTTGTGAGACAATTCTTTAAGATGCTTAAAAATAACCTTATCTTCAACGGTATCCTTATTCCAGTTTAAATAGCATTTTTTCATATGATTTGCAATTGCAAAATACAATGCTTCACGTTCTTCACCTTCTTCCCACGTTAAAGCAACATCAATCATAGTTTGTATGTTATTTCCATAAAAACGATATTTTGAAGCTGATTTTGGATATGCTAAGGGTTCTGGTTTAGCCTGTAACTCTTCTTTTAAAGGTTTTTCATAGGGAGAATCTACTTCTAATTTGAAATCAGACATAATAAAAATTTGATCCCACAATTTATGCTTAAAATCAGGCACATCTCGCAAATGTGGTTGTAAATTTCCCATTACATCTACAATGGCTTTTGCCATAGTATTGCGCTCTTCTACATCTTCAATAGTTATGCAATGATCTACTAATTTTTGAATATGCCTACCATATTCTGGTATAATTAAATGTGGTCTTTCTCCGTTGTATTCTAAATCAAATTCCATGTATCTTTCTTCTTATTAATTAATGCAAATTACAATATAAATATTGGTTTTACAATGTTATTTTAGCTAATAATTGTGAGTTTTGCAAATTGCAACAACAACTTTTTAACACCAACAGAAGCAAATCTAATTGCTGCTTTTTGATTGGCACCTGTTCCTTCTAAATTTATAACTTCTCCTTTACCAAACTTTGTATGATTTACAACGTTTCCAACCACTATATTATTGTCGAATAAGTTTGAATTTGAAACAGCAATTTTTGTAACTTTTTTCAAGTTTTTTGGCGGTTGAAACTCAATTTTTTGTGATGCAGCTTTTTTAATTGGAGTGCGTTGAATCGGTTTTTTAAACCTAATTTTATTCTGAGGAACGCTCCCAAAAATATCTTCGTTAATAAACTTATTTTGAATAGGTTCTAGTTTTTTAACCGTTAAATATTCAAGATATTTCTCATCTATTTCTTCCAAAAATCTACTTGGTTCACAATCTACTAATTTACCCCAACGATACCTTGTTTGTGCGTATGTTAAATAAGCTTGTCTTTCTGCCCTGGTTAAAGCTACATAAAACAATCTTCTTTCTTCCTCTAACTCACTTCGTGTATTCATACTCAATGCTGAAGGAAATAAATTTTCTTCTAAACCAACAATATAAACATATGGAAATTCCAATCCTTTTGCTAAGTGAATAGTCATTAATGAAACTCTTGGAGTATCATCTTTTTTATCACTATCAAAATCAGTTGCCAAAGCAACATCCTCAAGAAAAAATGCTAAAGAATCATCTTCCTCTTTTTCCTTTTGAACTTCAATAAAATCTTTTATACCATTTAATAATTCCTGAACATTTTCAACCCTGCTCACTGCTTCGGGAGTGCCATCTTTTTCTAAGTCTTTTATTAACCTAGTTTGTTTTACAACAAACTCAGCTACTTCAAAAGCATTTTTTGATTTTGCTTCAATTTGAAAATGCTGAATCATTGTTATAAAACTATCCAGTTTATTTTTTGTTCCTGAATTTAGTTTTAAATCATAATTACTTAAATTTTGGAGCAATTCAAAAATTGATATTTTAAAATGATTCGCAGCAACAGAAAGTTTATCTACTGTACTAGCTCCAATACCACGCATTGGATAATTTATAATTCTTTTTAATGCCTCTTCATCGTTTGGATTTATAAGTAAGCGCAAATAACCTAGAGTATCTTTTATTTCCTTTCTTTGATAAAATGAAAGGCCACCATATATTTTATGTTTTATATCTTTTTTTCGAAGAGCATCTTCAATTGCTCTTGATTGCGCATTTGTTCTATACAAAATAGCAAATTCTGAACCTTTTAATTGCAAATTCATCATATTATCAAAAATAGAATTGGCAATAAACCTACCTTCTTCTCCTTCCGTATAAGTACGCATTACTTTTACTTTAGCACCATCAGCATTATCAGTCCAAACTTCTTTATCTAGTTTTGTTTTATTTTTCTCTATAACAGAATTTGCCGCTTGCACAATGTTATTTGAAGAACGGTAATTTTGTTCTAATTTAAAAATCTCAACTTTATCATAATCACGTTGAAAGTTTAAGATATTCTGAATATTTGCACCTCTAAATGCATATATACTTTGAGAATCATCACCCACTACACATATATTCTGAAAACGATCTGCCAATGCTCTCACAATTAAATATTGAGAATGGTTAGTGTCCTGATACTCATCAACCAAAATGTATTTAAACCTGTTTTGATATTTTGCTAAAACGGTTGGAAAACGAGTTAATAATTCGTTAGTTCTCAACAATAAATCATCAAAATCCATAGCTCCAGCCTTAAAACAACGATCAACATATTGGTGATATATTTCACCTATTTTAGGACGTTGAGCCATTTTATCAGCCTCAATCAGCTCTGGATTATTATAGTACGCTTTAACAGTAATTAAACTATTTTTAAAGGATGAAATTCTACTTAAAACTTGTTTTGGCTTATAGCGATCCTTATCCAATTGCATTTCTTTTATTATAGAAGAAAGTAATCTAACTGAATCCTGTGTATCGTATATTGTAAAGTTTGAAGGAAATCCTAAATGTTCTCCTTCTGAACGCAAAATACGTGCAAAAACAGAATGAAACGTTCCCATCCATAGATTTTTAGCTTCAGAAGTACCAACCACAGTTGCAATACGATTTTTCATTTCGCGTGCCGCTTTGTTGGTAAATGTTAAGGCTAAAATGTTAAAAGAATCCACATCCTGATTCATTAAATGTGCAATCCTATATGTTAAAACACGAGTTTTACCAGAACCAGCACCGGCAATAATAATCATAGGTCCATCTTTATGAACAACCGCCGCTTTTTGAGATTCGTTAAGATTTTCTAAGTAATTTATCACTGGAATTCTTTAAAATTCAAAAGTACTATTCCAAATTAAGTTTGGCAATAAAAGTTATTGACAAATAATTATAATACAGCTTTCTTTTT
>Ga0102812_10001029_pt1 | contig 19587 bp, 17 predicted proteins | sample ColrivemetaGS713_FD_79334 | JGI IMG/M metagenome (GOLD analysis project Ga0102812, IMG submission 79334) | Estuarine microbial communities from the Columbia River estuary - Flood tide ETM metaG S.713 | ecosystem: Environmental > Aquatic > Marine > Intertidal zone > Estuary | place: USA... | reverse complement strand
CCAGATCAAGTGCTTAAAAAACGACATGCTATTTTTTATCATCAATCTCAAAAAGATGGTGTAATGTTCCTAGGTGACGATTCCAGAGAATTTTGGGTTAGAGTAGAGGACAGAAACAGATTAACAGCAGAAAAATACAATAATTTAGGGCTAGCTGATTATGCTGCAATAGAAGCATTTAAGCGTTATCACTTTTAATCGATCAAAACTTAAAATTATAATGAATACATTAAAAAAAATATTATTGTTCGTTTTGGTTACAACCTCTTTAAATGCGCAAAATTTAAAAACTGACCTTTCTTTAATGCCTTGGCCAAAGGAAATAAAAGAAAACACCACAAAATTTAATATAGATCAAAATTTAGCAATTTCAATAAATGGCGAAGACTCAGGACGAGTTCGAAATGCTGCTATTAGTTTTTTAAGACGTTTAACAGATAGGACAGGAATATTTTATAATGAAGGATTTCCGAGATTCGAAGATAATTCTACACAGATTCAAATAAATTTCAAATCTATTGCTAAACTTACTATTAATGACGATGAATCCTATTTTTTAAATGTCAATAATGATAAAATTAGTATTGATGCAAATACAGATGTGGGAGCCATAAGAGGTTTGCAATCCTTGTTGCAATTAGTAAACTTTGATGACTCAGGCTATTATTTTTCTGGAGTAGAAATTAAAGACTCTCCGCGTTTTGTTTGGAGAGGATTAATGATAGATGCCGCTAGGCATTTCCAACCAGTTAATGTTATTAAGAGAAATCTAGATGCAATGGCATCTGTAAAAATGAATGTTTTCCATTGGCATTTATGTGATGATCAAGGTTTTAGGGTAGAATCTAAAGTGTATCCAAAATTACATGAAATAGGTGGAGATGGGCAATACTATTCACAGGAGCAAATAAAAGATGTTGTTACGTATGCTTCCAATTTAGGAATTCGAGTTGTTCCAGAATTTGATGTTCCAGGTCATGCTACAGCTATTCTATCTGCTTATCCAAAACTAGGAAGTATTGAAGGTGCAACTTATACTGTAGAAAGAAATTCAGGAATTTTTAATCCAACATTAGATCCATCTAATGATAAAACATATGCGTTTTTAGATAATTTATTTACAGAAATTGCGCCACTATTCCCAGACGAGTATTTTCATATTGGAGGAGATGAAAACGAAGGAAAACATTGGGATAATAATAAAAATATACAAGACTTTAAAATAAAACATGGATTAAAAACAAACCATGATTTACAAACTTATTTCAATATTAAACTAGAAAAAATATTAAACAGATTAGGTAAAAAATTAATGGGTTGGGATGAAATTATGACTAAAGATATGCCAACAACAGCAGTTATCCATTCCTGGAGAGGTGAAAACGAAGGCTTCTCAAAAGGGGGAACATTAATTGATGCAGCTAAAAGAGGTTATAACACAGTGTTATCGGCTGGTTTTTATATAGATAGAATGCTTTCTGTTGAGCATCACTATAGCGTAGAACCAATAGGTGATGTAGCTCTAACTAAAGACGAGCGCTCTAGGATTCTAGGAGGAGAAACTACAATGTGGAGTGAACTTGTCACGCCATTAACAATAGATTCCAGAATTTGGCCAAGAGCAGCTGCTATTGCAGAGCGTCTTTGGTCTCCAAAGGAAATTAATGATGTCGAAAATATGAAACATCGATTAAAAGAAATTTCTTTTAGATTAGAAGAATTAGGAATAACTCATATAAAAAATAGAGATGTTATATTAAGAGGGATGACAAACAATCAAGATATAACTCCATTAGTTACACTCTCTAAAATATGTGAACCATTAAAAATGTATTCCAGAAATAAAGGAGGCACAGAGTACAAAACGTTTTCACCTTTTAATTTGTTTGCAGATGCTTGTGTTGTAGATGCTGAAGATGCTGTAGATTTTAAGAAAATTATTTCTAAGTTTATTAAAGCTCCAAATAATTATAATTCACAGGAGTTAATTAAATATCTGAATTTATGGTCAAAAAACCACATTAGATTCATGGCTATAGAAAATAATCCTAAGGTGAAACCTTTAAAAACTCTATCTGAAAATTTAGCAAATCTTTCAACTCTATTATTAAAAGTTATTGAAGATAAAAAGTTGTCTCAACAGAACCTATACTCGTTAGATTCTCATTTAAAAATTATTAGTGAACCTTTTGTAGATATAGAGTTGGCAATTCTTAAAGATTTAAACACTCTAGTAGATTTTTGTAAGTCTAATTATTTAACTAAGTGATACTTTTTAAGGCAACAAATTTTATTACTTTTAGTAACTTAAAAGCAATGCGTTAAAAACATGTTAGATTTTGCATTAACAGCTGGATTATTAGCTTCCATATTACATGTTATTACAGGTCCAGACCATTTAGCCGCTGTATTACCATTTGCCATAGAAACCAAAAGAAAAGCCTGGAAAATTGGATTGTCTTGGGGAATTGGACACTTGGTTGGTATGATTACAATTGGAGTTTTATTTGTCTTATTTAAAGAAATTATTCCAGTTGAAAAAATCTCTGAACATAGCGAACAACTTGTAGGGGTTGTATTAATTGGAATTGGATTTTGGGCTTTTTATAAAATATTTAAAACCAAAAAAAATCACAAACATTTACATATACATAGTGAAGAAGCTCCAATAATTCATAAGCACAAACATAAACACACTCACAATATAACGCATCAGCATAAACATCCTAAAGATTTGAAGCAAAGTTATTTTGCTTCGTTCTGGATAGGCATATTACATGGTCTTGCAGGAATTTCACATTTTTTAATTTTACTTCCTGTTTTAGGGTTTAAATCTCAAACAGACTCAGTATTATATATTATTGGGTTTGGTAGTGGAATTATTCTTGCTATGACAACTTTTGCTTTTGTTATAGGAAAAATTGCTTCTTCTGCTAGAACAGGACATAATGATTTCTTCTTTAACGGAATACGACTTGCAGGTGGTTTATTTGCAATAATTATTGGTGTGTATTGGTGTTTTAGTTTTTAACAAATTCTAGGTAATTGTTCACCTATCATAGGACTTACAATTCGCTTACCTCCAATCGCGCTTTGCATAACAACTTTATTAGGATGTTCTTCAGTGATTTCACCTATACAAACTGCATATTTACCTTTTTCATCATTGTGCATAAATTTAACTACACGTTCTGCAATTTCAGCATCAACTATAGCTAAAAAAACACCTTCATTAGCTACATATAAGGGATCTAAACCTAGAATTTCACATGCAGCAGCAACTTGTTTATCTAAGGGTAAATCATTTTCATTTATTGAAACCCCTTTTTTTATATCTGTAGCTATTTCAGTTAAAACACTTGCTAATCCACCTCTTGTTGCATCTCTATATAGATGGATTCCTAGTTCAAATTCATTTATTAAATCATTAGCAATAAAGTTTAAGTTGGTAGTATCACTTTCAATAGTAGATTCAAACTCTAAGCCTTCACGTTGAGACATTATTGCCATTCCATGCTGAGCAATAAATCCATTTACAATAATTTTATCTCCAACCTTAATGTTGTCTGCAGAGATATATCCTTTAGGATTTACTGGACCAAATCCAGTTGTATTGATAAATATTTGATCACCTTTACCGCGTTCTACAACTTTAGTATCTCCTGTTATTATTTGAACACCACTTTTATCTGCAGTTTCTTTTATTGATTTTACAATCTTAATAAAATCGTCAACTTTCATGCCTTCTTCAACAATAAAAGCTAGCGATAATATTTAGGTTGTGCTCCACACATTGCAACATCATTAACAGTTCCGTTTACAGCTAACTCACCTATATTTCCACCTTTAAAAAAGATAGGAGAAATCACAAAACTGTCTGTAGAAATAGCTATTTCCCCTTCAATTTTCACAACAGAACCATCGTGTTTTTTATCTAAGTAAGGATTGCTAAATGTTTTAAAAATGATTTCATCAAGGAGATCTCTAGTCATTAATCCTCCACTTCCATGTCCTAAATTAATAGTCTTATAGTCAATCATTGTTGTGTTTTAGATTTCGATATTACTAAAATGATAATATGCAGCACAAGCTCCTTCTGAAGAAACCATTGGCGCTCCCAATGGATTTGAAGGATTACATGTTTTGCCAAATGCTGGGCACTCCTTAGGCTTTTTTATTCCTCTTAAAATTTCTCCAGCAATACATATTGAACTTTCCGATACTTTAATGTTTTCTATATTGAATTTGGTTTCTGCATCATAAGCGGCAAATGCTTTTCTTACTTTGTATCCACTATTTGGAATTTCTCCTATACCTCTCCATTCTCTATTTCCAACTTCAAAAACTTGTTGAATAACTTTTTTTGCCGCAAGATTTCCTTCTTCTTTTACAACTCTAGAATATTGGTTTTCAACTTTATGAATGCCTTCTTCCAGTTGGCAAACTGCCATATAAATTCCTTGAACTAAGTCAAGTGGTTCAAATCCTGTAATTATTATTGGAATGCTATACTTTTTTGACATAGGATGATATTCTTCATTACCCATTATTGCACAAACATGACCTGCACCAAGAAAAGCATCGATATTACAAAACTCATCGTCTAGAATAGCTTCCATAGCTGGAGGAACTAAAACATGAGATACTAAAATTGAATAATTTGTAATGCCTTCTTTTTGTGCATGAAGTACTGATAATGCATTTGCAGGCGCAGTTGTTTCGAAACCTACAGCAAAAAAAACAACTTCTTTTTCTGGATTATTTTTCGCGATCTTAACTGCCTCTAAAGGAGAATAAAGTATACGCAAGTCTCCACCATCTGCTTTTGCTTCTAATAAGCTCTTTTTGCTTCCAGGAACACGTATCATATCACCAAATGAACATACAATCACTCCTATTTCTAAAAGCTCAATAGCCTTATCTATTAGATTTAAAGGTGTAACACAAACAGGGCAACCAGGACCATGAATCATTTGTACTTGAGGTGGCAATAAATCAAGAATTCCATTTCGAACAAGACCATGTGTTTGTCCGCCACAAATCTCCATAACCTTCCAAGTTCTTGTTACCTTTCGAGCTATAAGATTTAAATAGCCTTTTGTGGCTTCTAAATTTCTATATTCACTTAGATATTTCATTAAGAATTCTCTTTATTTCTACAGTTTAAATAATACATAATCTGACCAAATGCAATGTTTTCGTCGTTAGGAGCTAAGTTACGGTTAAAATATAATTTATACTTGTTCTGATTAATTTCTATTAGCATATCTATTAGTGTTGTATTCTGAAAAACACCACCACTTAAACATATTTTTGAGCTATAATTTTTATCTGCAACAGATAGTATTGTTGAAGCTAATGTAAATAAGAAATTTGCAATTATTTGTTGCGTTTCTATTCCATTATTTAAATCTATTTGCACACCTTTTAAAATCTGCTTTGTTGATATAAAGTCGCCAGAAAACCCATCACAATAGTCTTTACAATTCTTAATATTATACTCTAAAACTAAGTTTTCAAGAAGAATTGCTGCTTCACCTTCATAAGAATTGAAATCACAGATATTTAACAATGAAGCAACTGCATCAAACAATCTTCCAACTGAAGATGTTTTTAGTTTATTGCTTTTCTTGATGATCGATAAAACCTTAAGTTCTTCTGAAGTAAATTTTGAATTTATGACTTCTGAAAAACTCTCATCTACCAAAGAAAACAGTGATAATCTCGGTTCTTTAGACATTTTATCTCCAGAAATCCAATTGAAATACTCAAAATGAGTTAGTCTTTCGATATTTCTAGAATTATATCTAAAAAACTCACCTCCCCAAATATTTCCATCGTCACCATAACCAGTTCCATCCCAAATTACACCAAGAATATTATCATCTTCAAACAAATTATGTTCACCTAAAACTGTCGCAAAATGTGCTTTGTGATGTTGTATATTATATAGATTTATATTCCATTTCTTAGTTAGTTCAATACCATGTTGTGTACTCTGGTAATTTGGATGTTTATCTACTAATAGTACTTCTGGTTTCTGTTCAAAAATGTTAGTAAAACCATTGATTTCATTAGTAAATCTATTGTAGACATCAAAGTTTTCAAGGTTCCCTAAATATTGCCCAACGTATAGATGCTTATTTGGGTAAAAGGCTATACTATTTTTTAAATCTGCACCTAAAGCTAATATCTTTTCTTTTGTATGTAATTCAATGTCTAAATAATTTGGAGCATACCCACGAGAGCGTCTAAACAAAGTTTTTATATTATACTTTTTACTAATCTTTAAAACCGAATCGTCTTGAGGATGTGTGATTTCAAGATTATGGTGTAAAAAATAGTCAGCAACATTATTTAGCTTAATGGCAACATCTTTCTTATTACTTAAAATAGGAGATCCATGAATATTACCACTAGTTGCAATTATTGGAAAATCTAGTTGATTAGCTAAAAGTTGTAAAATTCCAGTATAAGGTAACATTACTCCAAGTTGGTTTAATCCTGGAGCAACTTCATGTAGTGCTATTTTTCCTATATAATTCGATAATGAAATAATGACTATTGGTCGCTCTGTTGATTTTAAAACTTTTACTTCCTGATGTTTTATATCTAAGTCCTTTTCTGCACAATCAAGTGAAGGAAATAATACTGCAAATGGTTTGTTTGGTCTATTTTTTAACTTCCTTAGTTTTTTAATAACACTATCATCTTCTGCATTGCAACATAATAAATATCCACTTGTGTTTTTAATAGCAATTATTTTCCCTTCTGAAAGTAGTTTTGAAACAGATTGAAATATGTTTTCTGTTTCAATTTGTTTCCCTTGTTTGTCTGTGAATTCAAATGCTATTCCGCATTCAGTACAGGTATTGGTTTGTGAATGAAACCTTCTGTTTGATGGATTTATGTATTCATCATAACAGGATTTACACATCGGGAAATCATCAACGCTTGTGTGAGAACGTTCAAAGGGGAACGTTCTTGTAATAGACCAACGTGGCCCACAATTTACACATGTAGTAAATGCATATTTATATCTTCTATTTAAATTATCACCTATTTCTTTTTGGCAATCTTCACAGATAGCAAAATCTGGTGTTAATGGCAAGTTTACTTGACCTTCTTTGCTTGAAGGAATTATTCTAAAATCTGGAAATTCTTGATAATTTACTTCTCTAATTGCGCACCTACTAATTTTAGAAACTGGAGGAGGATTCTTAACTAATCTACTATAAAATTTATCGGCAGTTTGAGTTTGACCACTTATGTAAATTATAACTCCATCTGTATTATTGGAAACTGTTCCTTTTAATGCTAATTCTGAAGCAAGATTATACACATATGGTCTAAATCCAACTCCTTGAACTTGGCCAGAAACTAAAACCTTATAAGTTTTTGCCATTTAATAATACACTTTTACAAAGCAGAAAGTTAAGATTTTTTGTTCTGCAATTCTTCACACAAGCTAAGGATATTTTTAGTAAGTTCTGGTAGCGCTGCTTTAACTTTAGGATTAAGCTCAACTGTCATTGGGTTGAGTTCTTTAATCGATATTGTGAACAAATGAACATCTGGAATTTTTTCCATAAGATAAACGGCCTCAATCATATCTTTTAATCCAACATCATGCACACTTAAAGCAGAAGGAAAATCTGCAGCAAATTTTGGCCTTAATTTTGTAATTGTTCCTTCTGGCTTGCCATCCATAGTTGCATCTGCAATTATTATAGTTTTATAAGCTTCAAAACAACTTAAAAGTAAAAAGCCGCCAGTTCCTCCATCTAAAATATCAACATAACTTGGTAACTCTACTTTAGACATTTCTTGTATAGTATGCACACCTATACCTTCATCTCCCATTAAATAATTTCCTACACCCAAAACAAGAATAGAATTTGACTTGTCTTTCTCAAAAAAATAAGCATCGCTACTAATTGCAACTGGAGTTCTTTCCTTCATATTATACATTCAATTTAAAAACAAATTCATCCATAATGTGTTACCCATTTATGAATGAATTTGCTTATGTTTTTCTGTTTATTTAAACCTTATAAAGTATCTATATCTTTAACTTTATCTTCTTTTTTAAGTCTATCCTCACGTACAAATTTATAGCCTCCAAACATAGATGATACTTCACCACGTCCTTCTAACCAATCGTGATATAATACAAGATATACATGAACAAGTGTAAAGAAAATAAATAACCACATACTTACATGGTGTATTGTTCTAACTAAGTAATCACCACCAAAAAATGGTGCAACCCAATCAAAGAGTTTTGGTAACCACCAACTAGACATATCTGCGTACAAGCCAAAACCAGTAAACACCATTACAAGAGCTATAAAAAACATAGCTATATAAGATAATTTTGCTACACTATTATGCCCAATACTTATCTTAGTTACATCTTCAAATTTTTCATTTTGAAGTAAAATGTCAACTTTCATGACATGCCAGAAATTTTTCCAAAACCTTTTCCTGAAAGGCCAAAAGGCTCTCCAACTTGAAAAACGATTGCCTACAAAAATCCAATAAATACGCATTATCATTACAAAGAAAAACACATAAGCCGCAACAAAATGTATAAATCTTATATAACCAAAGAAATGCAAATTAGTGGCTTCTTGACTTGACATTAATGCGGGAGGATCAGCAATTAAAAACCCTGTTACAATAAGCACAAGAATTGCCAATACATTTAGCCAATGGAATATACGAACCGGAAGTTCCCATACCATTACACGTTTAAAACTACTAGTTTTCATAATTTAAAATTTTAAATGTCGCAACTAGATATATTCTGAACTTGAGAAATGTGCTTTCCGTGTTCGTCGTATAAATGTACAGCACAAGCTAAACAGGGATCAAACGAATGGATGGTTCTAATAATTTCTAATGGTAATTCTGGATCTGCAACTGGAGTTCCTATTAAGGTTGATTCATATGCTGAACGTTGCCCTTTATGATCTCTAGGAGAAGCATTCCAAGTGCTTGGAACTACTAATTGATAGTTTTCAGTTTTCTTATCTTTTATTTTAATCCAATGCGCAAGAGCTCCTCTTGGTGCTTCCATAAATCCGACTCCTTTAGCTTCTTTTGGCCATGTAGAAGGTTCCCAGTTTTCTGTATTCGCCATACGCTCGTCACCATTTTTAATGTTATTTATAAGCGTATTATAGAAATCCATTGTCCAATTGGCTACTAACTGCGTTTCAATACCACGAGCTGCAGTTCGACCTAAAGTTGAGAATAAGGCATCAACTGGAACATCTAAATGTGTTAATGCTGCACCTACTGCTTCTTGAATTTCTTTGTTTCCTCTACCATATCCTACAAGTAATCTTGCAAGAGGACCAACTTCCATTGGCATACCTTTCCAACGAGGTGTTTTTATAAAACTATACTTTTCTTCAACATTCAAGAAATCATAAGGTGGTTTTGGACCTGAATATTTAATATTAGTTTCTCCATCCCAAGGATGACGTCCTTTGTCTTGTCCTTCAGAATAGTTTTCGTACCAAGAATTATTAACAAACTCTTCTATTTGATCGCCTCTATGATCTACATCATGGACTTTAGATAAATCTCTATTTAAAATTACACCTTGAGGGAATTTAAAACTTGATAAATCTGAATAACCATTAGTAGGGAAATCACCATAAGACATATAGTTTCCGAAACCTTTACCTATAGCTCCCCAATCTTTATAGAATGAAGCAATTGCTAATAAGTCAGGAATATATACTTGATCAATAAATTGTTTTCCTTCTTTAAGAAGTTTTCCAACCATTGCTAAACGCTCTGCATTGATACCTCCTGGGTTTTCGGTATTTATTGCACATGCCATACCACCTACTAAATAATTAGGATGTGGATTTTTACCTCCAAATATGGTATGAACTTTTACAATTTCTTTTTGCCATTCAAGAGCTTCTAAATAATGTGCTACTGCAAGTAAATTTACTTCAGCAGGTAATTTCATTTGTTTATGTCCCCAATATCCATTAGCAAAAATTCCTAACTGACCACTTTCAACAAATTTTGTAATTCGTTTTTTTACGTCTGAAAAATAGCCAGGAGAACTTTTTGGCCAATTTGAAATGCTTTGTGCAATTTCTGAAGTTTTCTTAGGATCTGCTTGTAAAGCATTTACTACATCCACCCAATCTAATGCATGAAGGTGATAAAAATGAACCACATGATCGTGCATATATAATGCACCTTCCATAATGTTTCTTACCATTTCTGCATTTGGTGGAATTTGAATTCCTAAGGCGTCTTCAACGGCTCTAACTGAGGTTAAAGCATGAACGGTAGTACATACACCACATGTTCTCTGAACAAATGCCCAAACATCTCTAGGATCCCTACCTTTTACAATTTCTTCTATACCTCTAACCATCGTACTGGAGCTAAAGGCATCGACAATTTTACCGTCTTTTATTTCTGCTTCTATTCTTAAGTGACCCTCTATTCGTGTTACAGGATCAACAACTATTCTATTTGCCATTGTACTTTGATTTAAGAATCAATATTTTCTTCGTTAGATTTTCCTCTTTTAATTCTATTCCAAACTTCTTTTCGTTTAGAGATAGTTGCTGCCGCTGCATGTACTGCAATACCACCAGCAATAACACCTGCTGCAACTTTACCAAAGTCATCAGCTACACCTTCTTGTTCGATACCTGGTATATTAGTTGCTCTTTCATAGAATGGTCCAGAATCCCAGAAACCAGATTCACTACATCCAATACAACCATGTCCTGATTGAATTGGGTAACTTACGCCATTATTCCATTTTATAGTCCCACAAGAATTATAGGTAGTAGGACCTTTACATCCTAATTTGTATAGACAATAACCATCTTTTGCATTACGATCATCAAACGTTTCTGCAAATAGTCCAGCATCGTAATATGGGCGTCTATAACAACTGTCATGAACACGTTTCGCATAGAACGCTTTAGGTCTTCCTTGTCTGTCTAATTCTGGTAGCCTTCCAAAAGTTACAACATGTACAATAATACCTGCCATTACTTCTCCAATAGGAGGACAACCAGGAACTCTAATTATAGGTTTGTTTTTAATTATTTTATGAATTGGAGTTGCATTAGTAGGATTTGGTTTCGCTGACTGTACACAGCCATTTGAAGCACAGCTTCCCCAAGCAATAATTGCTTTAGCTCCTTCTGCAGCTTCAATTAATAAATCTTTAGCAGAACGACCTGCAATACAACAGTAATTACCATCGTCTCCCATTGGTATAGAACCTTCAACACAAAGAATATACTCTCCTTTGTATTTTTTCATAGTATCATGCTTTGCGGCTTCTGCCTGATGTCCAGATGCTGCCATTAAGGTTTGTGTATAATCCAATGAAATCTTGTCTAGAATAATTTCTGAAACAATTGGGTGATCTGATCTAATAAAAGATTCGCTGCAACATGTACATTCTTGGAAATGTTCCCAGATAACAGGAAGGCGATGACTGCTCTGTAGAGCTTTTGCAACTTGACCAATCATTGTGGATTCCAATCCCATGTATGCAGCTATAAAGGCTGAAAATTTCATGAAATCTCTACGACTGTAACCTTGCTTTCTTATGCTCTCATAATAAGTTTCTCTTAAGTCTTGTTTTTTGCTCATGACTGAATTTAATTAATAAAAGGAAATAGTTGGTAAATGTTATTAAGCGCTAGCTTTAAAATTATATAAACATAATGGGAGTAAATATGATATAAATCATACTTTTAATTCTCAGATATAAATATCTTTATTTGTTCATTTCTTTTCAAAATTCAATATATGCACGAACTGTCAATCGCTTTAGGAATATTAAAAATTGCTGAAAATGAAGCCGCTAAAGCAAACGCAAAAAAAATTGAAAGTATTGAACTTGAAATTGGAACATTAGCAGGAATTGAATTTGAATCTTTAGATTTTGTTTGGCCATGTGCTGTAAAAAACACAATTCTCGAACATGCAAAAAGAGAAACAAACATAATAAATGCAATCGCAAAATGCGTAGATTGTGATACCGTTTTTGACGTTAAAAATCATTATGATTCTTGCCCAAAATGTTCAAGTAACTTCAAAATAATTCTACAAGGCAAAGAATTGAGAGTGAAATCCTTAGAGGTTTTATAAAATTATGGACATTTTTTGATTTTTATTTATTGTTCTTCTTAATTTAATTCAATTAATTAAGTGTTTATTGTTCTTATTGATTATTCCATAATCAGCACTAATAATGACATTTGTCATAGTTTTCCTTTCCTCTCAAAATTACTTTAGTTACAATTCATATTTACTTCATTATGGTGTCTAAAGAAACCACTGCAAGAAAAACCTCTTTGATGAATGTTCTGTGGGATATTCAAAGAAAAAGAAGGTACATTAGTCATGATGACAAGACTAAAATCGCAAAAGAATTTAACATCTCAAGAATGGAGCTTGAAGGGGTCATTTCCTTTTATCATTTTTTTCATCGCAAAGATGCAGGTAAGTATACAATCTATTTGAATTGTTCTACTATTTCTAAATTACATGACTATCAGGCTGTAAAAGAAGCTTTTGAAGAAGAATTAGGAATAAAAATTGGCAATGTTACAAAAGATGGATTATTTGGGTTTTTTAAAACATCATGCCTTGGATTAAGCGATCAGGAAACTTCTGCTCTAATCAATTTTCATGCGTTTACAAATCTTACGCCAATAAAAGTTAAAAAGATTGTTTCAAAATTAAAACAAGGTCATTCAGTAGAATCGCTTTGCAATTACCCTAAGGATAACATTCAATACAAACCAAAGGAAGATAAAACCATTTTTTTTAAAGCATACAAATCCGGAAAAGCATTAAAAAAACTAAAAGGTTTTAAGCCAGATCAAGTTATAGAACTGGTTAAAAAATCTAAACTATCTGGACGTGGTGGTGCTTTTTTCCCTACAGGAGTTAAATGGCAGTTCTGTAAAGACAATAACGCAGACCAAAAATACATCATCTGTAATGCAGATGAAGGTGAACCAGGAACCTTCAAAGATCGAGTTCTTCTAAACAAAATTCCTGGTTTGTTACTTGAAGGAATGGCAATTGCTGGTTATGCTGTTGGCGCCACAGAAGGAACTATTTATTTAAGAGCTGAATATTTTTATTTAAAAGACAAACTTGAAGAAACCATTAAGGAATTCAACGAAAAAGGATTTTTGGGTAAAGCCATTTTAGGTATAAAAGGGTTCGATTTTAAAGTTAATATACACATGGGAGCAGGAGCTTACATCTGTGGTGAAGAAACTGCACTTATCGCTTCTATGGAAGGTAAAAGAGGTGAGCCTACAACCAAAGAGTATTTCCCAGTTGAAAAAGGATTCTTAGGCAAGCCTACAGTTGTAAATAATGTAGAAACACTTTGTGCTGTTCCAAGAATTATGGAAATGGGATTAGATAAATACTTAGCCATAGGTACCAATGCTACTCCAGGAACAAAATTGTTAAGCGTTTCTGGTGACTGTAATAAACCTGGTGTTTACGAAATTGAATGGGGAATGAAGTTGAAAGCATTTTTAGACTTGATTGAAGCCAAAGATCCACACTATATTTTATTTAATGGTTTTGCTGGAGAATTTTTATCAGAAGTTGATTTTGACAGAGAAATATCTGGTGAGAATTTGTTGGCAGAACACATTCAGTTTTCATTTAAAGATCCAATAGAATACTCAAGAAAAATGAGTGGCGTTGGGTTGAGAAGTGGTGGATCGTTTATGGTATTCAATAGTGGACGAGACCTCTTATCTATACTTAAAAACATCACCAAGTTTTTTGTTGCAGAATCTTGTGGAATATGTGTTCCGTGTAGAACTGGTAATTTCTTATTAAATAAGAAAATTAATAAAATTATGCTTTGTCATGCAGACAAGGAAGATATTGATGAAATTAAAGAATGGAGTACAATTATTAAACAATCCAGCAGATGTGGTTTAGGTAAAACATCTACCAATGGACTACTAACTGCATTGCTAAAATTTCCTGTAGAATTCCAAAAATGTCTTCTCGCCGAAAGTGATTTTAACCACGCTTTTGATATAGAAAAAGCTGTTGAAAATTATGATAGTATAATCCATGAAATAGAAAACACCTATGAATAATTTAGTAAACATAACTATTGATAGTAAAAAATATCAGGTTCAGGAAGGAAAAAACTTGGTAGATGCTGCTAAAGAAAATGGAATATACATTCCTACGTTGTGTCATTTTCACGAAGTAAATCCTCCTTTGGGAACTTGTAGAATTTGTACAGTTAGTGTCAATGGAAAAACTACAACGAGCTGTACAACTAAGGTTTATGAAGGGATGGAAGTTGAAATCAATACTCCTGAATTACTTAATACTCGGAAAGCAATAATAGAAATGCTTTATGCAGAGGGAAACCATTTCTGTCCTTCCTGTGAAAAAAGTGGGCATTGTGATATGCAAAATTTAGGCTATGATATGGGCATAACCGTTTCACGCTTCCCTCATGTGTACAGTAATAAAGTAGTCGATTTTAATTCCGATCGCATGATTATGGAATCCAATAGATGCATACTTTGTAAACGTTGTGTAGAGGAAGTCAAAACCAAAGATGGTAAAGATGTATTTTCATTCATTAATAGAGGCATCAAAACACGTGTTCATATCGATTATGAAGAAGAAGCTAAACTAACAGATGCCGAAGCTTTGCGCGCTATGAATCTATGTCCTGTTGGTGCCATTTTGGTTAAAGGAATGATTTACGAGCAACCTTTTGGTGAACGTAAATATGACATAGTAGGAAAAGATAAGCAAGCTCCCAAAAGAGATACTTTTAAAAAAAGAAAAGATGAAAATAAATTCATTGTTGCGACAACATCTTTGGCTGGATGCTTTGGCTGCCATATGTCGTTACTAGATATTGATACAGGAATTTTAGATATTTTGGAAATTGTAGAGCTTAACAAATCTCCATTAACAGATATTAAAAAATTCAGCAAACGATGCGATATTGGTTTAATTGAAGGTGGTTGCGCAAATTCAGAGAACATAGAAGTACTTAAAGAATTCAGAAAAAAATGTGACATCCTAATTGCGTTTGGTGAATGTGCTATTATGGGAGGAATTCCTGCAATGCGAAATTTTGTACCTCTTAAGGAATGTTTAGAAGAAGCTTATATTCATGGATTAACTAGTGAGATTGGTGCAAATGTTATACCAAATCACGAAGACATCCCTAAACTTTTAAACAACGTTTATCCTTGTAATGAAATTGTAAAAATTGATTATTTCATTCCTGGCTGTCCTCCTAATGCAAACCATATCTGGAAGGTTGTAAAAAACATTCTCTTAAACGAAGAATATTCAATTACTCACGAAGAATTTAAATACGATTAAAATGAAAAAACTAGTTATAGATCCTGTAACCCGAGTTGAAGGACATGGTAAAGTAACCATTCATTTAGACGAACAAAATAAGGTAAAAGATTCCTTTTTTCATATTGTAGAATTTCGTGGTTTTGAGCGTTTTATCCAAGGACATCCTTATTGGGAAGCTCCTGTATTGGTACAGCGTTTATGTGGAATTTGTCCTGTAAGCCACCATTTAGCAGCAGCAAAAGCAATAGACCAAATAGTTGGTATTAATCCTGAAGATTTATCAATTCCTGCTCAAAAAATTAGAAAACTATTGCATTTTGGTCAAGTATTCCAGTCACATGCTTTACATTTTTTCTATTTAGCTTCTCCAGACTTATTATTTGGTGTCAATGCAGACCCAGCAAAACGTAATGTAGCAGAAGTAGCTATTGAGCATCTAGATTTGGCAAAAAAAGGAATTTTAATGCGAAAATTTGGCCAAGAGATTATTAAAGCAATAGCTGGAAAACGCATACATGGTATTTCTGCTATTCCTGGAGGTGTTCATAAAAAAATAACTTTAAAGGATAGGGATTACTTCCTAAATAGTAAAGACATTCCATCTGTTGACGCTATGATAAACTGGTCTAAAGAAATTATAGATTTCTTAAAAGGGTATCATGAAATAAATCACAAATGGTTGGATGAATTTGCAAAATATCCATCTGGTCATTTAGGATTAGTGAACAAAAAAAACGGATTTTTAGAATTATACGATGGTAATTTAAGAGCTTTGGATGCTAACGGAAAAGTTATTTTGAATGATATTCCTTCTGATGATTATATCCAATATTTTAATGAAGGTGTTGAAAAATGGTCATACCTAAAATTCCCTTATTTAAAAGATTTAGGAAAAGAAAAAGGGTGGAATCGTGTTGGTCCTTTAGCACGATTAAATGTTTGCAATGGAATTGAAACCCCTTTTGCTGAAGAAGAACGAATTATTTTCAAATTAGCTACTAACGGAAAAGTCAACAATAAAACCATGTATTCGCATTGGGCGCGCTTAATTGAAATGTTGTACTGTGCAGAGATGATGAAAAAACTATTGAATGATGAAGATATATTAAGTAACGACCTATTAAGAAAAGGAGAAAGACGAGGCGAGGGAATTGGAATTATCGAAGCACCACGAGGCACACTAATTCATCATTATGAAGTAGATGATAAAGACCGAATTACACGATGTAACCTTATCGTATCTACAACTCATAATAATGAAGCGATGAATCAAGCTGTAAAATGGGTTGCTAATAATGTAATTAGTGGAGAACCTAAAATTACAGAAGGTATGCTAAACCAGGTGGAAGTAGCAATAAGAGCTTACGATCCTTGTTTAAGTTGTGCAACACATACTTTAGGACAAATGCCTTTACATGTAGAACTAAAAGATTATGAAGGAAAGTTAATCGATGAAAAGTTCAGATAAAGAAAATGTTTTAATTTTTGGCGTTGGTAATACAGGACGACAAGATGATGGTTTAGGTTGGTTGTTTTTAGATTATCTAGAAAGACTAAACCTAAACTTTCGTATTGAATATCGCTATCAATTACAAATTGAAGATGCAGAATTACTCTCGCATTATAATACAGTATTATTTATTGATGCTACTAAAGAAAAAACAGAAAAAGGGTATTCATTTAAAGAATGTAATGCTTCAGAAAACTATAGTTTTAGTACACATGCTTTAAATCCTGAAACCATTTTATTTTTAACAAATTCCATTTACAAAAAATTCCCAAAAGCATTTGTTTTAGGTATAGAAGGCTATACGTGGGAACTTGAGATTGGATTAAGTAAAGTGGCAAAACAAAATCTTAGCTGTGTAACAAAAGTATTTACAGAAAAGCTTTTAAATGATTATCTTTACGTAAACAATTAATTTTAATATTATGTGCGGAACTTGTGGTTGCGGAACCGACGGAAATGGTCCTATAATATCAAACCCAAAGGACCATAAGCATGAACACGACCATAATCATGGTCATCATCACAATCATGAACATGATCACCATCATCATGACCATCACCACCATGATCATAACCACAGTCATGACCACAAGCATAAAGTACTTGAGGTAGAACAAGATATTCTTCAAAACAATCAACTTCAAGCAGCTCGAAACAGAGGTTTTTTTGAGGCCAAAAACATTTTCACGCTTAATCTGGTAAGCTCTCCAGGAAGTGGAAAGACTTCAATTTTAGAAAAAACTCTTGCAGATTTAAAATCAGAAATACCTTTTTACGTCATTGAAGGTGACCAACAGACACTTAATGATGCTAATAGAATTGATGCCTTAAATATTCCTGTTGTTCAAATAAATACAGGTAAAGGTTGCCATCTGGAAAGTGATATTGTTTTTGATGCTGTAAAGCAATTAAAGATAAAGGACAACTCTATTTTAATGATAGAAAATGTTGGGAATTTAGTGTGTCCTTCTATGTTCGATCTTGGCGAAAACAAACGTGTAGTTATTATCAGTACTACTGAAGGTGAAGACAAACCAATTAAATATCCAGACATGTTTCATACAGCAGATATTTGTCTTATAAACAAAATTGATTTGCTACCTTATCTAAATATTGATGTTGAAAAATTAAAGGACTATGCAAAACAAGTTAATCCACATCTTGAATTCTTTGAAGTATCAGCAATAACAGGCGAAGGCATGACAGCGTGGTATAATTGGTTAAAAACAAATATTTAAAAGCTAAAAATTGGTGGTTGAGCTGAGTCGAAATCACAATAAAAATAGAATAGGTCATTTCGACTCCGCTCAATGACCACATCAAAAATCGTAAATCGTAAATTACAATGTGTTTATCTATTCCAGGAAAATTAATAGAAATTACTGCAATGCTTGACGAAACCTTTAGAACAGGAAAAGTGTCTTTTGATGGCGTAATTAAAGAAGTAAGTTTAACACTTGTCCCTGAGGCAAATGTTGGCGATTACGTGATGGTACATGTTGGTGCAGCAATTAGTGTTGTTGATGAAGAAGAAGCACATAAGACTTTTGAAATCTTAAAACAACTAAACGAACTTCATGAACTTGATGAAGGAGAAGCGTAAATTCTGTATTTGCTTATCTTTTACTTAGAATAATGCACTTTTTTAACTAAGTTCTACATCCAATTTTCATAATTTTGCGCGCTTACTAATTATAAATTATGAAACCAACTAAACACTATTTACTCATACTCGCTTTGTCTATACTAGGTATATCCTTGAATGGACAAGAGAATTCTAAGGAAGAAGAATTAGACTCCATATTAATTTCTTCAAGTAGAATAGATTTACCTTTTAAAGAAAACTCCAGAACAATTAAAGTTATTACCGCTTCAGAAATTAAACAAAGTGCAGTAACTAATGTTGCCGATTTATTGCAACAAGTTGCAGGAATAGACATGAGACGTCGAGGTGTTGCAGGAATGCAAGCCGATTTATACATTCGTGGAGGAAGCTTCGATCAAACACTTATTCTAATTGATGGTATAAAAGTAGAAGATCCACAAACTGGTCATCATACCATGAATATGGCTTTGCCTATTGAAGTTATTGAGCGTATAGAAATTATTAAAGGTCCTGCTGCTCGTGTATTTGGGCAAAACGCATTTACTGGAGCCATTAATATTGTTACAAAAAGTGATGCCAACAAAGTTAATGCTGTAGGTTTTCAAGTTGGTTCTTATGGACAAGAAAATGTAAATGCAACTGTTGGAAAAGATTTAGGTAATACTTCTGTAATTGCACACGCTTCAATAAATACTTCAGATGGATACAGACACAATACCGATTTTAAAAATCAGAATTACTTTTTTAAATCAACCTTTAACAAAGACAAGACACCTTTAAACTTAATTGGATATTTTACAGAGCGTAAATTTGGCGCAAATGGCTTTTACGCTTCTCCTGCTGCTATTAACCAATACGAAGAAACACAAAGTAGTCTTGTTGGCTTAACTTCAGTTTTAAATACAAAAAAACTTATTATAAAACCTCGTTTGTACTGGAAACGTAACCAAGATATGTATGTGTTTATTCGTCAAAATCCAGACATATACAGAAACTTACATATTTCTAACAAAGTTGGAGCAGAAATTAATATGTCGTATAAATCAAGCCTAGGAACAACTGGTTTTGGTGTAGATGT
>Ga0102812_10001027_pt1 | contig 19612 bp, 18 predicted proteins | sample ColrivemetaGS713_FD_79334 | JGI IMG/M metagenome (GOLD analysis project Ga0102812, IMG submission 79334) | Estuarine microbial communities from the Columbia River estuary - Flood tide ETM metaG S.713 | ecosystem: Environmental > Aquatic > Marine > Intertidal zone > Estuary | place: USA... | reverse complement strand
GCTGTCATCGTGCGTGATGGCGCTGCCGGCAACACAACTCGTACCGGAATCGTTGACCGAAAGATTGCCGAGGCCCTCGCGCTCAAGGAATGGATCAGTGTGAAATCAAGCGGCAGGATCACCAGATATGTGATCACCACGGCTGGTCGCTCCGCCATTGAGACATTGCTGGGTAATCCACCGGGAAAAAAGACGGCTGGATTCGCCGAAGCCCAGACCGATTTCGCAGGCCAGCACCGCACCTGGGGCGAAAAGACGGTTGAAGACACAGAAACTGGTCGCCCACGACGGATGCGCTATAATCTCTCCGAAAGTCCTCTCACGGCCCTCGCGCGGCGACGTGACAAGGGAGGCGATCCGTTTCTCACCGATGATCAGGTGACGGCAGGCGAACGCTTGCGCGAAGATTTCGAGCTGGCGCAGATGGGACCGCGCGTGGCCCAAAACTGGGATCGGTTTCTGACTGGCGGTGCACGGGGGGGATTTCAAGCCGACAGTAACATCGGGCGTGGACCGGATGGCGCGCGCCGCCGCGTGGCCGATGCAATGACCGATCTCGGACCTGGCCTGTCTGACATTGTCCTGCGGTGCTGTTGTTATCTCGAAGGGTTGGAAACCGCCGAGAAGCGGCTTGGGTGGTCCGCGCGGTCAGGCAAGATCGTACTCAGAATCGCGCTGATGCGCCTGAAGCGCCACTACGATGAAACCATAGGGCCGGGAGGCCCCCTGATCGGTTGAGGTGCAGAACAGGAAGCGCTAACGGCATATTACTACCAAATAGGGCACTCAAATCGGGTGCCCTTTTTGATGAAACAAGTTGGATTGGAATGTCCCATGCGTCGCATTGGCTTTCGCGGTGCAAAGGATTAGTTTAACGGTAAATCAAAATGCTTTTCCGAGTGGACCCCGACATGCGCGATCTCAAAATTCCTGAACAACGGCACCCGGAGAAAGCGCGCAGGCCCGACAATCCGCAGCCCAAAAAACCCGATTGGATCAGGGTCAAAGCCCCCGGCGGTGAAGGCTATGCCAAGACAGCAAGAATCATGCGCGAAAACCGTCTGGTGACGGTATGCGAAGAGGCCGGATGCCCTAACGTGGGCGAGTGCTGGAGCCAGGGCCACGCCACGATGATGATCATGGGCGAAGTCTGCACCCGTGCCTGTACCTTCTGCAATATCGCGACCGGCAAACCCCCAGAAGATCTGGATGCATTTGAACCAGGGCGTGTTGCCCACGCCGTCGAAACATTGGGGCTGAAACATGTGGTGATCACGTCAGTGGACCGCGACGATGTTGAAGACGGCGGCGCGGAACACTTTGCCCAGACAATTCGTGCTATCCGCCACCGCAGCCCACTGACCACGATCGAAATATTAACACCTGATTTTCTCAAGTGTGATCCGTCCGTATTGGAAGTGGTGGTCGAGGCGCGCCCGGATGTGTTCAACCACAATCTGGAAACCGTGCCCGGACTGTACCCGGAAGTACGCCCGGGAGCGCGATATTTTCATTCGCTGCGTTTGCTGCAAAGGGTCAAGGAGTTGGACCCGAGCATGTTTACAAAGTCCGGCATCATGGTGGGACTGGGCGAAGACCGTCAATCGGTACTGCAGGTCATGGATGACATGCGCGCCGCCTCCATTGATTTCCTGACTATCGGTCAATATTTGCAACCAACGCCCAAGCACCATGCGGTCGATCGGTTTGTGCACCCCGACGAATTTGCAGCGTATGAAAAGGCGGCTTACGGCAAGGGTTTCTTGATGGTGTCGGCCACGCCGCTGACGCGGTCGTCCTATCACGCAGGCGACGATTTTGCGCGTCTCCGGGATGCTCGTCTGAAAAAGCTGGGACGCGCCTGACGCGTTGCCTCGCGGATCTGATGAACGATCATTTGCGGTCAATATCGGAATGGCACGCTATTTCACGGCCGGCAACACCTTGATATAGGCCGCAAGTGCGGCGAGATCCGGTTCGGGCAACTGCGACAGGTTCTCGATCACCACAGCCATTTCACCGCCTGCGCTATCATATTCAGGCGTAAGGCCCGACGAAAAATAAACCTTCAGATCGGCCTGGGACCAATCCAAAGCACCCGGCGTGATGTTGGGGATGCGCCCTTTTCCCGACGGGTTCGGTGCGCCGCCCATCCACCGGGAGCGGTCCAGTCCGCCCAAAGCGTTGCGTGGCGTGTGACATTCCGCACAATGCCCAAGTCCTTCTGCCAGATAGCGACCGCGCTGCTGCTCTTCGCTCAAGTCTGCTGTCACTACATAATCGCTTTGTGTGAACAAAATCTTCCATACTCCCAACCCGCGCCGGATTGAAAACGGAAAGCTGACTTTATGCGCTTGGTCAGGCACATCCGATTCAGGCAACGCGCGGATATAGGCAAAAAGGTCAGCGATATCCGCGTCAGTGACATGTGAATAAGCTGCATAGGGGAATGCGGGGTAGTAATGCTGCCCTTGTGGGGATACCCCGTTTCGAACGGCATGAGCGAACTCTTCCAACGTCCAGCCACCAATGCCATGAACGCGATCAGGCGAGATGTTGGGTGCATAAAATGTCCCGAAATCGCTTGGAAAAGCTGCGCCACCCGTCAGGACAAGCTTGTCTTCCCCCTTGGCGCCAGGTGCGGCGTGGCAAGAGGAGCAGCCAGCGGCAAGAAAAATAATTTCTCCGGCCGCTGCGCTTGCTTGATGCTCCGGGGCGATACTGGTTGGCATTGGGGCAGGGCGCGTTACACCCCACCCAATAGCCGCCCCAAGGCAAACGACGATCACACCTGCGCGCAAAAGGGCAGACATGGTCAATTAGTTTTCAGGTCCACGATATGCCTTGTGGCAAGACCCGCAACTCGCACCAACCGCTCCAATTGAGGCCTGCAACGCTGCCAGATCGGTACCTGCCGCTGCCTTCATGGCTTCAGTGGCAACTGCTAACTTGGCCCATTCATCCGCAAAGCCGGCTGCATCACTCCAGATTTCTGGTGCGGCGCGCGTTTCTTCCGCAAATCCCTGCATTGTTCCATCTGGCCATGTCATGGTTTGGTCAAAATTTGCCAGCAAATTCAAGTTGGTTGCCGCCGCCGCCGCGACTGTAGCATCATAGGCAATTGTGCCTTTGGCCATCTCACCCAGAATGCCCAGGTTATAGGCCTGTAACTGCATCTGTGCCTGACGCGCCTTGATGGCGGCCTGAGCGGCCTTGTCTGCGTGACTGTCCCCAATGGCCGCGCCCGCAAGCGCCGCAATAGTAATGGCGGAAACCATTGTCATACCTAAGTAACGTCTCATTTATTTCTCCCGTTGGTCCGATTGTGTCTGCGCACCCTTAAACCATACGCGAAGTGCGCATTTGGGCCAGTGACAAGATTGTTACAGGTATTAAGTCAGGCGTCCGTGAAACGGACTTTGCCGATAAACGGCAAGTTTCGGTTGCGCTGTGCAAAGTCGATTCCATACCCGACGACAAATTCATCCGGTATTTCGAAGCCGGTCCAATCCGCTTTGAAATCGACTTCGCGGCGGCTGGGTTTGTCCAGTAGCGCAATAGACTTAAGCCGCGCGGGCAGGCGGCTTTGCAGCAGGTGAGTCACATGATTGAGCGTGTGTCCCGTGTCAACGATGTCTTCGACAACCAAAACATCTCGGCCTTCGATGGCGCCCCGGAGGTCCTTGAGAATACGAACTTCGCGGCTGCTTTCCATGCCGTCGCCATAGCTCGAAGCCTCAAGAAAATCGACTTCGATCGGCAAATCCAACTCGCGTACGAGATCGGCAATGAATACGAAGCTGCCACGCAGCAAACCCACCACCACCAGTTTGTCCGTATCATCGAATTCGGCGTGTATTTCGCGGCACAAATCTTCGATTCGGGCTGCGATCGCCTTGGCCGAAATCATTTCGTCTATGACATAAGGACGCTGTTCCATGCAAAAAACCTTGCCTTCATGGGCCTGACATACGACATGAAGGGCTAACGAAGTGAAACTGACAAAGCAATGCCCACTCATTCTGAAACACGCGTGCTGCCGTATACGGCACAGCAAATGTATGACCTTGTTGCCGATGTGCAAAGCTATCCGCAGTTTCTACCGTGGTGTTCTGCGGCGCGCGTTAAGTCCACACGACCACTTGGCAATACAATCGTGATGGAGGCGGATCTGGTGATCAGCTTCAAGGTGTTTCGAGAGCGGTTTACCAGTCGGGTGGTTTTGATGCCGCAAGAGTTAAAACTGGATACCGAATATCTGGATGGTCCGTTTAAATATATGAAATCAAACTGGGCTTTTACCGATGTCGAAGGCGGTTGCGAAGTGTCCTTCTATGTCGATTTTGCTTTTCGCAATATGATTTTGGAAACGCTGATCGGTGTGGTCTTCAATGAGGCAGTGCACCGCATGGTGCGGGCATTCGAGGCGCGCGCGCGCGATCTTTACGGTGACGTCACGATCTGACGGCTTGGACATTGGGGGCAAGTTTGGAGAACATCACTGATCATCTTGTCGCGTTCACGCAGGCGCACCCGCCCGAAGCTGCGCTGGCTATTATGCGACTGTCCGTTTTTGATTGGCTTGCCTGCGGCAGCGCGGGCTTGGCCGAAGGTGCGTTTCTACCATTTCGCGACGGTGTTCTGGCCGAGGCCGGAAAAGGTAATGCACAGGTCTTTGGCGGCGCGCGGGCACCCACCTCGGTGGCCGCACTGCTGAACGGCACACTCAGTCATGCGCTGGATTATGATGACACGCATTTTGCTCACATAGGGCATCCATCAGTGGCAGTGGTCCCTGCCGCTTTGGCCGTGGGAGAAGCGCAAGGCGCGACCCTGTCGCAGATTATTACCGCGGCGTTGATCGGCGCAGAAGCATCAGTGCACGTTGGAATTTGGTTTGGGCGGCAACACTATCAAATCGGGTACCACCAGACCGCGACAGCGGGTGCTTTTGGGGCGACGCTGGCCGCTGCCCGGCTGATGCAGCTCGAACCAGGCCAGACCCGGCATGCACTCGGGCTTTGCGCGTCTATAGCATCCGGTCTAAAGGCGCAGTTCGGCACGATGGGCAAGCCGCTGAATGCCGGACTTGCCGCGCGCACCGGGGTCGAGGCAGCACAGTGGGCCGCACTTGGCCTCACGGCAGCGCAGGACGGGTTGGCAGGTCCCTTGGGGTTTGGCGACACGCATCATGGAGCCGGAGACACGACCGCATTAGCCAATTTGGGACAGGGCAGGTGGCAGATGGAAAACGTCAGCCACAAGTTTCACGCCTGTTGTCATGGCCTTCATGCGATGTTGGAGTCGCTGCGCGATGTGGATATTGCTGCTGACAATGTGACCCGCATTGAGGTTCACACACATCCGAGATGGATGTCGGTCTGCAATCAGCTCAATCCTGCTACGGGGCTGGCTTCGAAATTCAGCTATCGGCACACGGCGGCGATGCAGATATCTGGCTTCGATACCGGCCAGATCGCAAATTTTACTGACGCAAACGCGAACGATACCGGATTGGTCAAACTGCGTTCAAGGGTTTTCGTTGCCGCGGATGAGGGCTTGAGTGAAATGCAGTCGCGCGTGCTGGTGACTGATGCTGCGGAGCGGATACATGAGGTTTATCATGATCTTGCGGCGCCCATTTCAATCGATTTGCGCACTCAGAAACTGCGCAACAAGGCAAAGGCTTTACTCGGTCCAGATGCCGCACAGGCAGCCTGGAGTGCAGTTCAGGACGATGAATTGGCTCACTTTTTATCGTGCATGGCTTGAGGCGTCACAACGACTTGAGCAATAGCTCAAGTGCGTGATCTGTCGCCGCACGCCGGACCGATGCGCGCCCAAGAGCGCCGAAGTCGATGGTTTCTGTTTGCACACCTTCACCTGACGCCACGCCAAAACAAACGCGGCCTTCCGGCTTGAAGTCGGATCCTCCGGGGCCTGCGATACCCGTCACGGCGATGCTGCGGTGTGCGTCGGAATGGCCTAAAGCTCCGATGGCCATTTCGGCCGCAACCTGTTCGGATACGGCCCCGTAGGCCTCAAGCGTTGCCGCATTGACCCCCAGCATTTCGATTTTCGCGGCATTGGTGTAGGTGACAAAGCCGCGATCAAGAACAGCCGATGCCCCCGGAACATCGGTCAGCGCAGCGCTGATCATGCCCCCTGTGCAGCTTTCGGCAGTTGCGACGAGCAGCCCGCGCTTTACAGCCATTTCAATGATTTGCGCCGCGACACTCATGTTAAAGAAAGCCGTGGTACAAAGCCGCCAGAACGACCACACCAAGTGCAGCAAACACTCCGGCAATGACGTCATCCAGAATGACGCCCAACGCATCATTGCGCCTGTCTGCCCAACCCACCGGACCGGGCTTCCAAATATCAAAAAGCCGGAATAGCACGAAGGCCGCAATCCAGCCGGGCCAGAGTGCCAAAATATTCAATTCCATCGTCCATGCAGACCAGGACAGCGGAAAGATAGCGATCCATTGCCCGACGAGTTCGTCGACAACTATTTCCGATGGATCATGCTCCTGTGTGCCTTTGGTCATGGCAGATGTGGCCCACCAGCCCATTGCGAAGGCGGCCAGCGCACCTGCAGCCAACAGCGGAAATCCCCCGATGACATGCAAAAGCCAGCCCCATGGCAAAGCCACCAGAGATCCCCATGTACCCGGTGCGGGGCGGATGTACCCGACACCCATGACAGTCGCGATGAGTTGTGCGATTCTATTCATGAGCGCACCAGCGATGCCGTCGCGAGGCAGGCAATCCCTTCTTTGCGACCCGTAAACCCAAGGCCTTCTGAAGTTGTTGCCTTGACCGACACGCGCGCCTCCTCGATGCCCAGAAAACGGGCCATAACGCGGCGCATGTCGTCGGCATGTGGGCCGATCTTCGGCAGTTCACAGATGAGAGTGCAATCGACATTGGAAATCGCAAAACCGTGCTCGCGCGCCAGGGCGACGGCGTGTTCCAGGAAAATATGACTGGCCGCACCCTTCCATTGCGGATCGGACGGCGGAAAATGCTGACCGATATCGCCCATGGCGAGCGCGCCATAAATCGCATCGGTCACCGTATGCATAGCCACATCAGCATCGGAATGCCCGATCAACCCGTGATCGTGCGGAATGGCTACCCCGCACAGCGTCACATGATCCCCCGGTCCGAAGGCATGTACATCAAAGCCATTGCCCAATCGAATATCCATACGAGTCCCCAAAATGCGTTCGGCCCGCGCAAAATCGGCAGGCATTGTGATCTTCAGATTGTCTTCATCTCCCGACACGATCGTCACTGACATACCGGCAGCCCGCGCCACCTCCACATCATCTGCAGCACCACCTTTGTGAGCATCATGAGCGGCGACGATGCGCGAATAGTCAAATCCTTGAGGGGTTTGAGCGCGGTAGAGTCCGGTACGGTCGCGTACTTCGCACACCTTGCCATCCTGAGATAGCCAAAGGGCGTCCGTGACTGCGACAGCGGGCGCAACCGCATCTGCGTCACGCAATCCGGCGATGACGGCATCAATGACAGCGCGAGATACGCAGGGGCGCGCGACGTCATGGATCAGCACCTTTTCGACGGAATGCCCCGACAGCGAGGCCAAACCATGCAATACGGACGTCGCCCGGTCCGCGCCACCTGTTGCGATGACATCGACGGATAAACCAGCAGCCAAATCCATGTCATCCGGATGCAAAACCAGCGCAATCACGTCGATGTCGGGATGGTCCGAGAACACCGCGAGCGTATGGTCAATTACCCGTCGGCCGGCCAATGCGCGCCATTGCTTTGGCGCTCCAGCCCCGGCGCGCGTGCCGCGCCCTGCCGCTACGATCAACGCCGCGATGGTCATATGTGCCACAGATAACTCATACCGCGTGTCTATGGCTTTGCGGCGCGCCGCGCAATTCCCCCTGAAGTGCCTAGATTTTAATCGTTCCTACGCGTGCAGTGAAGTAGATGGCGCTGGAATATTGAGGTAATTCGCATCGGTTGATACACCCTGTTCAATTGCACAAGGATTAGGCACTTGCCCCGCGCCACGCCGCCATTCGATTTGACGCCTCCCGTGCTGCTGGCACCCATGGCGGGAATCACTGACCTGCCGTTCCGTTCATTGGTGCGCAGGTTCGGTGCGGGCCTCGTCGTTTCCGAGATGGTCGCAAGTCAGGACATGCTGAATGCACGGCCTGGCACACTTGAAAAAGCCGAGCTGGGATTGGGTATAGAAGGCACTGCGGTACAATTGGCCGGTCGTGAAGCAGCACCAATGGCCGAGGCCGCACGGATGATTGAAGCGCAGGGTGCAAAGGTAATCGACATCAACATGGGTTGCCCGGCCAAAAAAGTAACTCAAGGGTATTCCGGGTCAGCCCTGATGAAAACGCCTGATCACGCACTCAGCCTCATCGAGGCTGTCGTCGGGGCAGTGTCCGTGCCGGTCACGCTCAAGACACGGCTGGGGTGGGATGATAATTGTCTGAATGCGGCTGACATTGCGCGACGTGCTGAGGCCGTCGGCATCACGATGATCACGATCCACGGCCGGACCCGTTGTCAGTTTTACAAGGGTCGTGCGAACTGGTCGGCAATATCAGAAGTAAAAGAGGCTGTCAGTATTCCGGTAATCGCAAACGGAGACATCACAGATGCCCAAACGGCGCGGGACGCATTGCGCCTGTCAGGTGCGGACGGCGTCATGGTTGGACGCGCCGTAAGGGGGCAACCCTGGCTTTTGTCGCAGATCGCCCACGAAGTTTTTGACGCACCTGCGCCGCAAGTCCCGAACGCTGCGGAATTCGCCGATCTGGTCTGCGGCCACTATGAGGATATTCTTGCGTTCTACGGCGCTGATCTGGGCATCCGCGTCGCGCGCAAGCATTTGGGTTGGTATATGGACACTTGCGCAACCCCGTTGGGATTGCGCCGCGCCGTGTTGACCATGGATCAGGCAAAAGCAGTGCTACGACTGCTCCCTGACGCCATTGCATCGCCGACACAGTGTGCAGCATGACGTCTGACATGTCGATCTGGGCCAGCCTGCCGATCCCGGCCTTTATCATAGCGCCTGACGACACGATCCTTGATATAAACTCTGCAGCCGAAGGTTTTCTGAATGCATCGGCCAAGGCGGTCAGGGGCGTTCCGGTCTGGGACCAGATCGCGGTCAACGACCCGCTGGAGCGGGCATTCGAGCGGGCAAGGGAAAGCGGCACGCCGTTGTTTGTGAATGACGTGGACGTTGGCAGCGGGCAACGAGCTCCAATGCAATCGGATCTTCAGATTGCACCGTTGATTGGTAATCCGGGCCACATGATCTTGATGATCTCGCCGCGCGAGCTGGCCGGACGCATGACGCAGAACCAGTCCGTAAAATCGGCCGCCAAAAGCGCCATTGGCATGGCCGAGATGCTGGCACATGAGATCAAGAACCCTCTGGCCGGGATTACCGGCGCTGCGCAATTGCTGTCCATGAACCTGGACCCAAAGGATTTGGAACTGACGGACCTGATAGTCGAGGAAAGCCGAAGAATTGTGAAGCTTCTGGGGCAGGTGGAGCAGTTCGGCAACCTGACCACACCGGATTTTCGTGCGGTCAACATTCACGATGTCCTTGACCGGGCGCGGCGTTCGGCCCTGTTGGGCTTTGGCGCCCATATGAAGATCATCGAAGATTATGATCCGTCCCTGCCGCTTGCCAAAGGCGATCCTGATCAATTGCTTCAGGTCGTGCTGAACCTGCTCAAGAACGCGTCCGAAGCCGCAGCCGCTTCCGGCGGAACGATCAGGTTGCACAGCTATTTCGAGCATTCCTTTCGTTTGCGCCGCGCCGACGGCTCGGGTCAGTCCTTGCCGCTTCAGATCGAGGTGATTGATGACGGCCCCGGTCTGCCCGAGCAGATTCGTACTGATGTGTTCGAGCCCTTCGTTTCCGGGCGTGAGAACGGCACCGGTCTGGGTCTGGCATTGGTCAGCAAGATCATTTCCGACCACGGTGGCTGGATCAGCGTGTCCTCGGTCCCTGGCCGCACTGTATTTCGCATTTCTTTACCGCGCGCGCCCAAGGGCGCGGTCGAACCACAATAGGAGTTGAGTTATGGATGGCACTGTTCTGGTCGCCGATGACGATCGCACGATCCGCACGGTTCTCACCCAGGCGCTGACCCGAGCCGGATGCAAGGTGCATGCAACGTCCAGCCTGACGACTTTGATGCGGTGGGTCAGCGAAGGCAAAGGTGATGTGGTGATCACTGATGTCATGATGCCCGATGGAAATGGTCTGGAGATGCTGCCAAAGATTGCTCTGGATCGCCCGGGCCTGCCGGTCATCGTGATATCCGCGCAAAATACCATAATGACGGCAATTCAGGCCGCCGAAGCGGAAGCCTACGATTATTTGCCCAAGCCTTTCGACCTTCCCGATCTGATGAAACGCACCGCACGCGCCCTTGATCAGCGCAGCCAGAAAAAACGACCTCAACTGGCCGAAACAGAGCGCCCCGACGATCTGCCGTTGGTAGGGCGCACCGCCGTGATGCAGACGCTCTATCGTGTGGTCGCCCGCGTCATGAACACGGATTTGCCGGTTCTGATCTGGGGCGAATCCGGCACCGGAAAATCACTGATCGCGCGCGCGATCCACGATTTCTCCGATCGTCGCAATCTGCCGTTCATCACCGCGACAGCCAATGACCTTCAAGACCTAGAAGGGCCCGCACGAGTGCTGGCACGGGTCAAGGGTGGTACACTGCTGTTCGAAGAGATGGCCGACATCCCATTGGAGGTTCAGGCCCGCATTGTGCGCATGATGGACACGCCGGGCGATTACGCGCCTCGGTTCCTTGCCACCAGCCAGACGGATCTGGGCGCGGCGATGGAAGACGGGCGCGTGCGCAAGGATCTTTACTATCGCATGAGCGGCGCGACGTTGGGCGTGCCGTCACTGCGCGAACGCGTCGATGATATCCCCCTTCTGGCAGAGCATTTCCTCGCGCGAACAGATGGAAACGGGGGCGCTGTGCGTTCCTTGTCCGAGCCTGCCGCCGAGATTTTCAGAACCTACAGTTGGCCCGGCAATGTCCGTCAGTTGGAAAATGCCGTACGTCGGCTCAGCCTGACTTCGCGGGCATTGGAAATAACGGCGCTTGAGGTAGAGCAGGTTCTGGGAGGGCAATCCGACCTCGAACCAATGCGGGCGGCGGGAAACACCGAAAAACTGGGGGAGTCCGTCGAGCGACACCTGCGGCGGTATTTCGATCTGCACGGCAACAGCCTGCCACCCGAAGGGCTCTATGCGCGCATCCTGCGCGAGATCGAAGCTCCTTTGATCGAGATTGCGCTCGAAGCAACCGGCGGAAATCAGGCAAAATGTGCGGATTTGCTGGGCATCAATCGCAATACGCTTCGAAAGAAGATTACCGATCTCGATATTGAGGTGACAAGGCGTCGCAAATTGATGTAAAACCGCAACATAAACGTGGCCAACGGGGGACACCCCCAGTTCAGGACCACAAAATAGAGCGGTCAGGCGCGACAGTGCCACATCATAGCGGGGTTACGGGGTGAGCACCCGTTCAAACATGCCTTTATGGCTGAAGCTGGGCCAATTGCGCCGCAAAAAACGCTTTCGCAGCGCTGCGACGCTTGGCCTTGTGGTGCTTGGTCCGCTTCTGGCCATGTCCACCTATCTCATATTGGGTCCTTTGGGTCAGGCCGGCAATACGCTTGGACTGCGTCTGATTCTGCTTGCCGATCTGGTTTACATCCTCGTGGTGGCAGCTCTTGTTTTGTCCCAAGTCGCCCGTCTGATCGCGGCGCGGCGGGCGAAATCAGCGGGTTCCCGCCTGCATTTGCGGCTTACCGGTGTCTTTGCGCTTCTGGCGCTTATCCCAACCGTAACAGTTGCGATTTTTGCCGGGCTGACAGTCAACGTCGGATTGGAAGGATGGTTTTCTGACCGTGTAAGAGAAGTCGTGGGCTCATCGTTGTCGGCAGCGATTGCGTACGAGGACGAGCAGCGCAGTGATTTGGCAGAAGATACCAAGACGCTTGCGCGTCAGGTCGATCAAGCCAAGTTTTCTGGCGTAAATGCATCTGACAGCGAAATTCTGGGAGAATGGCAGCGGCGCATTCAACGCGGACTGCGTGAGGCATACCTGATTGATGGCACTGGAGAAATCCGCGCTCGAGGTGATCGCTCTTATCTGTTCGATTTCGAAAAGCCGACCGCCGCTCAAATTGCAGAGGCCACAAGCGATACGGTGAAAGTAATCGAAGACTGGCCGAACAACGAGTTTCGTGGCCTGATCCGACTGACTTCAGCGGCAGATAGATTGCTCTACGTCAGCCGGGATGTCGACGGCAAGATCCTGTCATTGTTGGATGAAACCCAGGAAACTGTCCGGCTTTACCAACAATTGGAGAGCGAGCGCGGGCGACTTCTGTTCGAATTCGGGCTGTTGTATCTGGCGTTCGCGATGATCCTTATTCTGGCGGCCATCTGGCTGGGTTTGTGGTTTGCGGAGCGGTTATCCGGCCCCGTCGGACGTCTGACCGGAGCCGCGCAACGCGTGGGCGCTGGTGATCTGGACGTTCAGGTGCGCGAAGAAGACGGCGATGACGAGATCGCAATGCTGAGCCGCTATTTCAACCAGATGACCAAACAGCTCAAAGGCCAGCGCGACACTCTTATCGACAACACCGCTCAGATCGAACGCAGGCGGCGTTTGTTCGATTCGGTTTTGTCATCGGTCACGTCAGGAGTTGTCGGGCTCGATCCAGAAGGGCGTGTGACCTTCGTCAACCGGTCCGCAGAACGCCTTCTGGACTGGACAGGCCATCAGGAGCAATTGGCGCTGAGCATGGCGGTGCCTGAATTTGCACCGGTGTTTGGTCGCCTGATGACGGGGCGAGACGAATCCGTTCAGGAAGAAGTGCGCGTCACCCGGCAAGGGCGCCAGGAAAGTCTCTTGGTGCGCGTGGCCAAGCGGCGCGCAATGGATGGCAGCCTCGAAGGATATGTGATCGCGTTTGATGATGTCACTGATCTGGTCAGTGCACAGCGCATGGCCGCGTGGGGCGATGTTGCGCGCCGTATCGCGCATGAAATCAAGAATCCCCTGACGCCCATTCAGCTCTCGGCAGAGCGGATCAAGCGGAAATTCTCGGAAAAAGTCGGGGACCAGCGCGAAGCGCTCGAACAGATGACCGATGTCATCGTCCGCCAGACCGGCGATCTGCGGCGGATCGTTGACGAGTTTTCCAAGTTCGCCCGGATGCCGGAACCCGAACGCCGCCCTGAAGACCTGACAGCACTGGTGGGTTCTGCGGTGCTCTTGCAGCAGACCGGTCAACCTGACGTCAAGATCACGGCCGATCTGCCAAGCGAACCGGTGTCTGCTTTCATCGATGCAACCATGATCAACCAGGCGCTGACAAACTTGATTAAGAACGCTGGTGAAGCGATTGAAACATATACGGAAACTGTGAAAGCGGATGGGTTCTCTCCGCAGATCCGCGTCCACCTTGAAGTTGTTGATACCGCCATCAGACTGACAATCGCTGACAATGGCGTCGGGCTTCCAGAAGACCGCGCGAAACTGTTTGAACCCTACGTAACGACCCGCAGCGAAGGAACTGGCCTTGGCCTTCCGATCGTTAAGAAAATCATCGAAGAACACGGTGGCACGCTTTCTTTGGAAGATGCTCCTTGTTTCGACGACTCCACCCATTTTGGCGCAATGGCGGTGATAACGCTGCCTGCAACCGGCGCCGGATTTGACATTGACCGCATTGAGGAAGGGGTACTGACCCATGAGTGATATTCTTATTGTTGACGACGAGCGCGACATCCGGGAGCTCATTTCAGACATCTTGAAAGACGAAGGTTATGCGACCCGGCTCGCGGGCAACTCGGACGATGCCATGGCAGCGATCAATACCGAAGCGCCCGCCCTTATGGTCCTGGACATCTGGCTCAAGGACAGTCGCATGGATGGGATTGATATTCTAAAGGCCGTCAAACGTGACAATGCAGACGTGCCTGTGGTCATCATTTCCGGACACGGAAACATTGAAATCGCGGTGGCCGCCATCAAGCAGGGCGCATACGATTTTATCGAAAAACCATTTAATATCGACCAGTTGCTGGTTGTCATCCGGCGGGCTATGGAAACGTCGCGGTTGCGGCGCGAAAATCAGTCGTTGCGACGCCGCGACGCGACGCAGGCCGAAATGATCGGTTCCTCGGCTGCTTTCCGTACGCTGGTCGGACAGTTGGACAAGCTGACGAAATCAAATGGCCGCGTGATGCTGACCGGCCCCGCAGGCTCAGGCAAGGAAGTCGCAGCGCGCTACATTCATGCCAATTCAAACCGTGCGAACGCGCCGTTTGTCACAGTGAATTGCGCAGGCGTTGCGCCGGACAGGATGGAAGAGGTTCTGTTCGGTCGCGAAACCCCCGAGCGCGGCGTCGAAACCGGTCTGTTGGAGCAGGCGCACGGTGGGGTCGTCTATTTTGACGAAGTGGCGGACATGCCGCTCGGCACGCAATCCAAAATCCTGCGCGTTCTTGTCGATCAACAGTTTCAGCGCGTTGGCGGTACCGACAAGGTGCGTGTCGACCTGCGGGTAATTTCCTCGACCAGCCGCGACCTTGAAGCTGCGATCAAGGCCGAAGCCTTCCGCCAGGAACTGTATCACAGACTGAATGTGGTACCCGTGGTGGTGCCGTCACTTGAGGATCGCCGTGAAGATATTCCATTGCTGGCTGAGTATTTCATCAATGACATGAACAAGAACCAGGGTTTGCCTCTGCGCACGCTCAGCGACGATGCAATTGCCATGATGCAGACGATGGTCTGGCCTGGCAACGTCAGACAACTGAAAAACCTGGTTGAGCGGGTGCTCATTCTGGGCGATGGCACGGGCCCGATCGAAGCACGCGAATTGCCTGGCGAAGAGGAAAAGGGTGGTGAAGAAGGCAAGGTTGTCTTGTCAGGTGCCCTGGCTGCATTGCCGCTGCGTGATGCGCGCGAAGCCTTTGAACGCGAATATCTGCTGACCCAGATAAACCGGTTTGGTGGCAACATCAGCCGCACCGCAAATTTTGTCGGAATGGAGCGCAGTGCGCTGCACCGCAAGCTGAAATCATTGGGCGTTGTGACCTCGGCCAAGTCTGGCGGCAGGGTTGCCCACATGGATGAAGACACGGATATCATGGATTGATTTCATCCTGACAACCGGACGTTTGACTACTGCGCGCGGCTGACGATCTGCCAACTGCCACCCGAATTGCGGATCACGCAGGAAGAGGGCGTCAACCGCGGCAGCTGGGTTGTCACTCCAGCAGGTGCCGTCTTCGAAATATTGTTGGGGCAAGTCGGTATTGAAACGGGTGTATATCCGCGATCAGCCATGCACTGGCTCTCGACGCTGGCACGCAAGCCCTCGTTAGGATCGACGGAATAGATCGGGCCAGGGGCATAATACCCGGCTTCATAATAACATTTTCCGCTGGAATCACAGATACGCCGCCCAGGATAAAAGATTGGTGCGCCACGTCGGATCTGCGTGGACACCGGAACATCCCGCAAAGCCTTGACCTGACATTCGGTCGTGTCTTTCTCCATCTTCGCGACGCTGACGCCATCACGATAATAAATGGACAACGGCACACATGCGCTGAGTGCCATTGCGGCCAGAATGACTAGAATCTGTTTCATGCCTGCCATTTTGCACCTTGATGGAACCGCTGACAATTGAATTGACCACTATGGGGGCTTCTGCCATTCAGAAGGTCCCCATAGGGTCAAGGTGCGGTACAATGAAAATCATCATTTGTGGTGCAGGTCAGGTCGGCTGGCAGATTGCGCGCCACTTGTCAGGAGAGCGAAACGACGTAACCGTTGTCGACAGCAACCCCGATCTCGTGCGTCGGGCCACCGACACGCTGGACGTCCAGGGGATTGCAGGTTTTGCCAGCTATCCCGACGTGCTCGACCGCGCCGGTGCGCGCGATGCCGACATGATCATTGCTGCGACCCACTCTGATGAGGTCAACATGGTGACCTGTCAGGTTGCGCATTCGGTCTTCGGAATCAATCGCAAGATCGCCCGCCTGCGCAGCCAGTCTTATCTTACAGCCATTTATTCTGACCTCTACCGCCGCGATCACATGCCGATTGACGTGGTGATTTCACCCGAGCGTGAGGTAGCGGCCGCAGCTCTGCAACGTCTGGCGGCACCGGCTGCGTTTGACACCGAAGTCTTCATGGATGGCATGGCGCATCTGTTGGGCATCACGATTGATGAAGACTGTCCGGTCATCAATACGCCGCTGCGCCAGTTGACGGACCTTTTTTCCACCTTGCGCGCAGTGGTCGTGGCCGTGCGCCGCGATGGCACGATATTTGCCCCGGAAGCGAACGATCAGCTGTTTGTCGGGGATGATTGCTATGTCTTCGCCCATGTTGACGATATTTCGCGCACCATGGAGATCTTCGGCAAAAAGACCAGCAAGCAGGAACGCGTTGTTCTGGTTGGCGGCGGAAACGTCGGGCTGGCCGTTGCCCAGGCACTGGAGGGGCGAACCGAGCGGGTGCGCGCAAAGATCATCGAAAAAAACCGCGCCTGTGCGGAACGTGCGGCGGAAACGCTGGAGCGGACAATCGTTCTGCACGGGGACGGATTGAATTCCGCGCTTCTCGCAGAGGCGGGGATTTCGCGCGCCGACGCCATGCTGGCCGTGACCGATGACGACAAGACCAACATGCTGGCGTGTGTGCGCGCCAAGGCCGAAGGGTGCCCTTATGTGATCGCCTTGATCAACGATCCGACATTGGTACCCCTGATGACGCCTTTGGGCATTGACGCCTACATCAATCCCCGCGCCACCACGGTCAGTTCGATCCTGCGCCATATCCGCCATGGTCGCGTGCGTGCTGTGTATTCGATCGGTGACGCCGAAGCAGAAGTGATCGAGGCCGAAGTCCTCTCTACTTCTCCCATGGCCGGCAAGCGGATTTCGGAGATCGATTTCCCCGAAGGCGTTCTTGTGGGCGCCGTGCGCAAGGGCAAGGAAATCATACGTCCGATGGGCAGCACCCGCATCGACGAAGGCGACGTATTGGCCATCTTCTCGCTCGCAGGCGATGTCCCCGAAGTGGAGCGGCTGATGCAGGTCTCCATCGACTTTTTCTGAATTATGAGCCGCTCTCCCCAAATTGCCCGCAAACCAACGGGGCTGGTCTATCAGGTCAAACACCTGCCGCTGTTCCTGCTTATTTTTGGTGTGGCATCCGCGTCCATGCTGATCCCGACGATACATGGTGCGATATCAAGAGATCTGGAATCGGCGCGGGCATTTTTTTACGTCGGCCTGTTGGGGCTGATTACCTTTGTTCTGATCGCGATCGCGCACTCCGGGCGCACAGCGCGCCACGGCGCTCTCGGACCACTCATGTCCCTTTTTTCGACCTTTGCGTTCCTGCCGGTTTTTCTTGCTGTTCCGCTTTATGAAAGCTTGCAGACAGCGATGTTTGTAAACGTCTATTTCGAGATGGTGAGTGCGATCACGACAACTGGCGCCACCGTTTTCGAAGATCCGGGGCGTTTGGGAGACACCCTGCACCTGTGGCGGGCGCAAGTCGGTTGGATGGGGGGCGCTTTGATGTGGATCGCCGCCTCGGCAATTCTTGCACCGCTGAACCTTGGCGGCTTCGAGGTAACGACGCAGGCGGAGCCAGGCCGTCGCACGATAATGTCCGGGGAATCCGGTCGCACAGGCCCACGCGACCGTTTGGTGCGCATCGTGTCAGTTCTTATGCCGATTTACATCTCACTGACGGTCGTTTTATGGATCGCACTGATTATTCTGGGCGACACTTCTTTTGTGGCACTTTGTCATGCCATGTCTGTTATGGCCACATCCGGTATTTCGCCAGTCGGCGGCGTTGAGAATGGCGGCTCAGGTATGGCAGGCGAGGCAGTCATGATGCTGTTCATGATGTTTGCTTTGTCACGCCTTACTTTTTCCAGCGACACCGTGACCGCCACCAGTGGCGGCCTGCGGACCGATCCCGAGTTTCGCCTTGGGTTGTTGATCGTTGCAACCGTGCCATTGATTTTGTTCGTCCGACATTGGATCGGCGCCATTGAATATTCCGACGACGGCGAGTGGTCGCAGGCGTTACCGGCACTGTGGGGTGCCATCTTTACCGTGATGTCCTTTTTGACAACCACCGGATTTGCCAGCGCTGACTGGGCCACTGCGCAAAGCTGGTCCGGCTTGGGCACACCGGGGTTGATCCTGATGGGGCTCGCCCTGATGGGCGGAGGGGTCGCAACGACTGCAGGCGGGGTCAAACTGTTGCGTGTTTTTGCGCTCTATCTGAACGGTTTGCGTGAAATGGAACGTCTGGTGCATCCGTCGTCTGTCAGCAGCGCAGGTAGCGAAGGGCGACGGTTGCAAGTCAACGGCGCATTCATTGCATGGATATTTTTCATGCTGTTTGCATTGACGCTGGCTACCATCACTGTGCTTCTGGCCTTGACCGGTGTCGTGTTCGAAGACGCCGTTGTGATGAGTGTTGCAAGCCTGTCAACAACCGGACCGTTGATGGATCTGGCGGCGGGCGAACCCATCCCGCTGGCCGATCTTGGCGTTGCGACAAAAGGGGTCTTGTGCGTGGCAATGATAATGGGTCGGCTGGAGATGCTGGCCCTCATTGCACTGCTTACGCCGGATTTGTGGCGGGCATGACCGGGCTCAGTTAGGTCCGAATCGGAACCTTTTTTGGGCTGGAATGTATTTCAATCGCACTTCATACTGCGCCCACGTGGGGTATCCGGTTCGCGGATAATTGCAAGAAAAAAGGCATAAATCATGGCGTCTGATAGACAGAACCTTCAGGATGCGTTCCTGAATCATGTTCGAAAAACTAAAGTTCCAGTTACCATTTTCCTGATCAACGGCGTGAAATTACAAGGCGTCATCACCTGGTTTGACAACTTCTGCGTGCTCTTGCGCCGTGATGGTCAGTCGCAGTTGGTTTATAAACACGCCATTTCGACAATAATGCCGTCGCAGCCCATAAGTTTGTATGAGGGCGAAGACGCTAGTTGAGCCGACCTCCTTTCCAGATCGACGATGAAGCAACGCCCCGCGTAACACGTGCCTGGGTGGTGCATCCTGATATCAAAACAGTTTCGGACAGGCGTCTGGCTGCCCACGGGTTGGCCGAAGCCATAGCACTCGCCCACGCATTGCCAGAACTTGAGGTGATGGGATCAGAGATTGTACCGCTTAAGACTGTGCGGGCAGGGATGTTGTTCGGATCCGGCAAGATCGCCGAGATCAAACAACGATTGATCGAGCATGAGGTCGAACTTGTTCTGGTCGATGGCCCGGTCAGCCCTGTACAGCAGCGCAATCTGGAAAAGGAATGGGGAGTCAAACTCCTGGACCGGACGGGTCTGATCCTTGAGATTTTCACCGATCGCGCCGCAACCCGAGAGGGTGTCTTGCAGGTGGAAATGGCGGCGCTCTCCTATCAGCGCACGCGGCTCGTGCGTGCCTGGACCCACTTGGAACGCCAGCGCG
>Ga0102812_10001025_pt1 | contig 19641 bp, 18 predicted proteins | sample ColrivemetaGS713_FD_79334 | JGI IMG/M metagenome (GOLD analysis project Ga0102812, IMG submission 79334) | Estuarine microbial communities from the Columbia River estuary - Flood tide ETM metaG S.713 | ecosystem: Environmental > Aquatic > Marine > Intertidal zone > Estuary | place: USA... | reverse complement strand
TTTCAAACCAGATTTGCGTCATATCAAGCTGGGCTGATGCTTCAAGAGCCTGAGCGGCTGCACTTTTTTTGGCTGGCACAAATCCCTGAAATGCAAATTTGTCACTTGGCAGCCCCGACATCGTCAGAGCTATAATTGGCGCTGTTGGACCTGGAATAGAGGTTACGATTATGCCGCCTTCATGGCATGCTGCAACAAGCTTATAGCCTGGGTCTGAGATAAGCGGCGTTCCGGCATCACTCACCAAAACAACTTTTTTGCCGTTACTAAGGGCGGTAAGAAGTTTCGGGCGCATTTTTGCCCCATTATGGTCATGATACGGAAGTAGCTGAGCCTTTGTCAGGGTTCCTGTCAGGCTAAGAAGCTTGCGTGTCTGGCGGGTATCTTCGCAGGCGATAATATCTGCCTCGGCAAAAGCCTGAACGGCGCGCTGAGGTAGGTCGAGAAGATTTCCGATAGGTGTTGCAACGATGGTTAGCATCATTGCACCAAGAGTGATTGAAGAAGATAAGGTTTCATGGCATCACTATATCTAGGTTGATGCGTCTGGCCTATAGCAGAACACTGCTTTTTAAATGGTAGACGATACGGTGAGGGCCGAAAGGTTAGATAATCTAAAGCTTAGAAATTTTATGGGCAAGAATATGGCACAGTATAATTACCGAGCACTTTTTACAGGCCTATTGATGGCAATGGTGTTTCTATCCGCCTGCCAGACTGATGACAAGCAAGCGTCATCTGGCACGAAAACAACGTCTGTAAAGGTTTTTCGCGTTCAAGCTGAACCCAAAGAGACCGTCTCTGTGCAAACAGATATCGTTGGTGACCTTATCACAAGCGTTGAAACACAGCAGACAGAAAGTCTTGAAGAGGCGACAGGCAATAGCGGCCGTAAAATAACCATCAGGCCAAATGAAGAGGTAAGCCTGATTCAGAAACAAATTCAGCCAAGTCTGCCAATGCCAAAAATAAGCCCTGCACTGGATGAAACATCGTCTGTCCTTGCTCAACAGGCACTTGATGCGGCTCTTGATTTATTGCGTAGCAAGCCAAATTCCGTGATTTCCAAGACAACGGCTGTGCAGGATTTACCGCCAGCTGTTCGTAATGATGGTGTAGTGCGTGTTGGGTTAATGCTGCCTTTGAGCGGCGATTATGCCGAACTTGGTCTAGATATCGCTGGCGGCATTGAAATGGCACTTTTCCAGACAGGCGAGCCCGATATAGAGCTTATCTACCTTGATACGAAAGGCGGAACATCTGCCTATCAAGCCGCGCTAGATGCTCAATCTAAAGCTGTCGACATTATCATTGGACCACTTTTTACCGCCTCCATTGAACAGAGTGCAGAAATTTTGGCACAGGCCGGTATCCCTGTGCTGTCAATGTCAAACAATCAGGCTGCCGCGCAAACGGGCAGGTGGGTTATGAATTATCTTCCCGAACAGCAGATGGATAACCTTCTTGGCTACCTGGTTCAGGAAAATAAGATGCGGATTGGAATTCTGGCATCTGAAGATGTGTTTGGCTCTCGCATTATGATGCATGCAATAAGCCGCTTGCAGGAATTAGCGATAAGCCCCGCGGCGCTGAGTATTCTGCCGCCCGATGTACTGGCAGATGAGCCGACCCTTAAAAGTAGGATAAAAGAGTTTAGCCGTTATGTGGCTCCTGAAGAAGGTGTTACTGACTTACCGCCGCCGCCTTATGATGCCGTTATTCTTGCTGGTAACGCAGATTTTGTCCTGCGCGCAGCGCCAGTCCTTGCCTATTACGACCTTGGTCCATCACAGGTGACGTTTGTGGGAACAGACCTTTGGACCAGAAGTGATTTGCTTCGTGAGCCGTCTCTTCAGGGTAGTTTGATTGCGCGGGCGCAGATTCCCGAAGCCGCAATCTTTGAAACATCATGGAAAGAGACGTTCAAAACAGGATCATCATCATTATCACGGCTTGGTTTTGATTCGATGGCCCTTATCACCGTCACGAAAAGAGCGCATGCGGCAAAAACATCTGACGATAACTCTCTGGATGTAGACTGGAAGGGCGGTCTTATTCAGGAACAAGGCTTTGCTGGGTTTAGTGGAACCTTCAGATTACTGCCAGATGGGCGCAATTCCCGAAGTTATGATATTCATCTGTTACGTGATGGCCAGTTGCTAAAAATGTAGCTACCCAAGAAGCTTGCCAAGCATATAATCAAGCCGCATGCGGCCAGCGAGGCTTGCCTTAAGGTAGCCGCCCTCTTCTATTAACCAGCCTTCTTCGCAAAAGCGGGCTTGCCAGTCCGCATCAAGACATAAAGCTGATGCCGGCGGCGCCATTTCGTGCGCTAAAAAAGGCGGGGTTAAGGGCATACCGCTCACTAGCCGTAATCCCATCATCCAATATTCTTCATACATGTCACGAGCAGTCTCAGTCCTATCCTCTTCGATAGCATGACCGTTTTGTGCAACATCATTCAGCCAGCCTTGCGGGCTACGGCGTAGTCTGAAATGGCGACGCTTTTGCTGGTCAGGATAGGTTATCCGGCCATGTGCGCCGGGGCCAACAGCAATCCAGTTTCCGCTTCGCCAATAGGTCAGATTATGGCGCGCCTGATGGCGTGCTGCTGCATAATTTGAGACTTCATAAGCAGGCAATCCAACTGCTGCTGTTATGTCTTCAGTCAGTTCATATAAATCAGCTACATGATCAGGTTCAGCTGTTAGGGTAGCGCCTGCGCGTGTGCGACTATGAAAGATCGTGCCTGGCTCAATAGTGAGCTGATAGGCTGAAAGATGTCGTATCCCAAAGCCGATAATGCGGGTTAGTTGCTCCTGCCATTCTGCTGCAGACTGTTCGGGGAGGCCATAAATAAGGTCTGCCGATACGCGCTCAAAAAGGCCTAATGCCTGCTCTAATGCTTTGCAGGCCTCATCTACTGAATGGGCACGCCCCAAAAAGGCAAGCCCCTCATTATCCAAGGATTGAATGCCGAGCGATAGCCGATTAATGCCAGCAGAGTGGAAGCTTTTCATTTGCTTCATTTCAGCTGAATTTGGATTTGCCTCTGCTGTAATTTCAATATTATCAGCAAAAGAAAACAGTGTAGCCGCTTTGTTAATTACGGCAGACACGATCTGTGGCGGCATTAAGGAGGGCGTCCCGCCGCCAAAAAAGATTGTATCAAGACGCACATTATCAGTTGATAATGTCTCGGCTGCGATCCCTGCCATATGATCAAGTTCAGCGCACATGGAGCGAAGCCATGCTGCTTCATCCAGCTCACCTGCTACATGTGAATTAAAGTCACAATAAGGGCATTTAGACACACAAAAAGGCCAGTGAATATAAAGACCGAGAGGTGCTGGCGCGGCGTTCGGGGCGGATGCCGGCGCTAGGCGGGAATCAGGCATTGTTCAAGCAACTGGGAGAAGGCATGTGCGCGGTGGCTCATGGCATGTTTATCCTGCGGCACCATTTCGCCGAAGGTGAGATCATAGCCTGTTGGCTGAAAAATGGGATCATAGCCAAAGCCATGTGAACCGCGCGGCGGAAAGACAGCTGTGCCAGACACGCGCCCTTCAAAGCTTTCAATATGACCATCAGGCCAGGCCAGAGACAGAACACATATAAAGGAGCAGCTCCTATCTGATGACCCTGTCATTAGCAATGCATCATTGACCCGTTTAATAGCCGCGCTGAAATCTTTTTTTGGACCCGCCCACCGCGCCGAATAAATGCCAGGCGCGCCGCCAAGAGCTGATACCGCCATGCCAGAATCATCTGAAAGCGCCGGCAGGCCAGATGCTTCAGCTGCAAGCCGTGCCTTTAGTTCAGCATTTTCAGTGAAGGTTTTTCCGGTTTCTTCTGGCTCTATCAGACCCAGCTCATCTGCCCCAACCACATCAATCCGAAGTGGCTTCAGCAAGGTACGTATTTCGGATACTTTGCCGGGATTATGGCTGGCTATAACCAGTTTTTCAGAGCGGCTGAATATGCGTGTCATCGTCTATCCTACCCTCTATTATGTGGTCCGTGGTACGTGAATGGCTCTCACCTGATGGGCAAATAATTCTTCGCACCCTGAACGTGCTAGCCGGAGCATTGCAGTGAATTCTTCTTCACTAAACGGTGTTTCTTCGGCCGTTCCCTGTATCTCAACAATACCGTTAGATGAGGTAAGAACAAAATTTGCGTCTGTGCCAGCCGTGCTATCTTCGCTGTAATCAAGGTCAAGAACAGGCTGCCCATTCACAATGCCGCAGGAAATAGCAGCAACCTGATCGCTGAGCGGCATCGTTTTAATATCACCGCTTAGAAGCAGTGTTTCGCAGGCAAGAGACAATGCCACCCACGCGCCTGTGATAGAAGCGGTTCGCGTACCACCATCAGCTTGAATCACATCACAATCGATTTTTATTTGCCGCTCTCCAAGCGCCTTCAGGTCAATAATAGCGCGCAAGGAACGTCCGATAAGGCGCTGAATTTCCTGTGTCCGGCCAGATTGTTTGCCTCTGGCTGCTTCTCTGTCCATCCGGCTATGAGTTGCGCGTGGCAGCATGCCATATTCAGCTGTCACCCAGCCTTTCTGGGTGTTCCGCAGGAAGCCTGGAACCTTATCATCAATAGAGGCTGTGCATAAAACATGGGTATTGCCCATTTTTATCAGACAGGACCCTTCAGCATAGGGTGAGACATGTGGCTCTATCTTAACATCGCGCAATTGGTCACTTAATCGGCCGGAGGGCCGCGGGGCGTGTGTTTCGTGAGACATGATCATATTTCCTTTAATCGCGGATGAGATATAACGGGTAAAAATAGGCATCTAGCCAAAGATAGCTTTTGTATAAGACAAAACACGCTTCTGGCTTGTGTTTCAAGTTGTCTTTTCATCTGTTTGCATAGGCAGGGTGCAAATTTTTTGATATCACCAGAAGATAGGTTCTGTTCCCGTCTTTGGGAGGCAGCGTGGCGCGCTATTATTTCCGCCATTTGTGAGGCAAAATGACAGATTCTGTGCCAGAATTAACCCGCCGTAATCAGCATATCTTTGCTGAGATCGTAAAAAATTATCTAGAATCAGGTTCGCCTGTTGGCTCAGGCCTGATAGCCGCGCATCCGGATATTGATTTGTCATCTGCATCTGTGCGCGCAATTATGGCCGACCTTGAACAGACAGGGTTATTATTCTCACCTCACCCATCAGCAGGCCGCATACCGACCAGAGCGGGGTTGCGCTTATTTGTTGATGGCTTGATGGAAGTGGGCGGGGCTCTTTCCGAGGCAGAACATGCCTCTATTGACGGGCTTGCTGCGGCCCAAGGCCTCAGTGTGAAACAGCTTCTTGATAAGGCAAGCATGGCATTATCGGGCTTGTCAAAATGTGCCTCTCTTGTGCTAGCGCCAACCGAAGATCTCTGCGTCACCCATATAGAATTTGTGCCACTCCAGGATAAAAGAATGCTTGTCATTCTGGTCTTCACCAATGGGCAGGTAGAAAACAGGATGTTTGATCTGCCTGACGGCTTGCCAGCATCAGCAATGATAGAAGCCAGTAATTATATGAATGCTCATTATCTGGGAAAATCACTTTCCCAGATAAAAAATTCTGTTCATCAGGATATCTCACAGAGGCGTAAAGAGCTGGATGTTCTGGCATCGGGGCTTATTGAGCGCGGCCTTGCGAGCTGGTCAGATGGAGAGGGCAGTGATGACGCCTCTCTTATTCTTCATGGGCAGGCAAACCTGCTTGATGACATCAAGGCTATTGAGGATGTGGCCCAGCTAAAGCTGCTCTTTGACCGATTGGAAATGCATCGACATGCTGGTCAGCTAATGAATGCTGTTGAGGATGCTAACGGACTACGCATTTTTATTGGCTCCGACCATCAGCTTTTTTCCCAGACAGGATGTTCTATGGTGCTGTCACCCTATCGGGGGAGTGATAATCAGATTATCGGGGCTATTGGTGTTATCGGGCCACGGCATATGAATTATGCGAAAATTATCTCAATGGTTGATTATACCAGCGAGACTATTGCACGACTTTTGCGGTAAGCTCCCTGAGGAGCGTTTCAAGCTGTGATTTGTCTGGCAAGATGTTCAGAATCATATCAAGCCATGTTCTGTCAATAATGCCCTGTTGGGCCGCATCAATCAAAATAATGCTGATAACAAACCCTACCAAAAGTAGTAGTAGAACACTCCCAAAACTGATTTTTTTGGGGCTCTTTTTAGGCTTCGCTTGGCGCGGAGTGTCTTCTGATGGTGTCTGTTGAGGGCTTGCAACAGATTGTGTCTCTGCGCTCTCTTCTATGCGTTGTTTTGCGGTATCGGACGCAGGCTCATCCAGAACAGTTTCAGGAGCTTCTTCATGCCGCGGAACAATAAGAGCATCATGACATTCAGGACAGTATAATGCGAAATTCTGGCTCTGCAGCTCATCTAATGCCTTGATGTCGAGTTGAGAGACAAAGCTGCATTTCAAACAGCCTAACTCTATCAGCCGCGCCATTGGCAGAGGGCCAGATAAAACAGGCGCAAAATAATGCTGGTGACAATGATGACAGGCGATCGGCCAGCCCCCCGTCTCAGAAAGGAGCTCTGGTACCATCCCAACCATGCGGCAGTGTGGACAGGCTAGTTTAATCATCTTTAGCACCCGTTACCTTCGAAGATTTTTTGCGGGCAGGCTTTGCCTTCGCCTCAGTTTTCTTGGCACTAGCTTTTGCAGGGGTAGTCTTTGTCTTGTGCTTTACTGACGCAGTCGTGTTATTCTGTGCCAGCTTTGCGGCTTTTTTCAGAGCTGTTTTAGCGGCTGCGCGTTTTGATGCTGTTATAGTTTTATCAACGCTGCTGTTATCCTCAGCTGGTTTTGGCTTAACGCTATCAGCTCTGTCAGGCGATGCTAGACGTTTATCAATGGCATTATCTATCTGTTCTTTTATGATGATAGCCAGTGCTGATGCGAGTTCTTTTGTCTGGGATGATATCTGCGATGCTTCGCTCATAGTTGGGCGAGTATCTGGCTTCTGCTCGTCAGTTTGACCTGCTGTCTCAACAGCATTTCTGATAGCAATAAAGGGGTCATCTGATGGCGCCGGGATGTTTTTATCGACGGGCTCATCTAGCGGCGTACCGGATGCAGGAAGGGGGTCTGCCGGTTCTTTTTCTGCCCCCGGACGTGATACCATTCCTGTTAATACGATACTCGTCATCAGGTCATTTTTACTGATTGAAGAGAGCGGAATGGATCCATCACCGCGATGCTTAGGTACATTATGGTTGCTGATAGCTGTTACAGGCAGGCTTCCGATAATCGGCAGCCGGGTAGCATCTTGGCTTTTAACTCTCACCGAGACTTCTAGAGGCCCTGACTGATTATCATGCCCCAGATTTTGACGGCCCGGCTCATGACCTTCCAGAACATCAGCTTCACGATAGAGCGTTTCTATCTTGCCAAAAAGCGCGTCATCCTGAGCTATGTTAGCATTTTTATCTGTTTCTGACGTCATCACTATCTATTTCAGTTTTGCAGATATATTGTATCTGCCAGTTTTTTCGCACAAACCATCTGCGGCACCAAGGACTGAGCCCTTCTTATAGCCTGTTTTTATTTTTTACAGAAAGAAGAGAATGATAAAACAGAGAAAATAGCAAAAAAGTCTGAAAAAAACCTTTCAAACTCTTGGCATAGGCGAAGTGGCACCCCACTTAACGTCCTGAGAGCCGGCTCAGGCCCAAAAATATTTTTTCCCATTAGTTTGTCAGGACGTTGAATGACACAAGAAAACGACACGAATCAGCCAGCAGAAGATATTCCAGCCGAAAATATTGTAGAATCAGAGACACAGGCTGAAAATAGTCCCGAACTTACAACAGCGCCTGTAGATGGCGAGGATAACAGTTTGCCGGCTTATGATGCAGGTGGGGATGATGATATAGCCAACCTTGCTGCTGAACGCGATGAATTACGCGACCAGCTGCTTCGGACCCTCGCAGATAACGAAAATCTGCGTCGTCGCACAGAGCGCGAATTAACGGCAGCCAAGAAATATGGCGCTATGGGGTTTGCCCGTGATTTAATGGCTTCCGTTGATAATCTAGATAAAGCAATTGACCTCATTCCTGAAAATAAGGATGAGCTAGATGAAACAGTGAAGAATATCCTCATCGGGGTCGAAATGACTGGCCGCGAAATTGCGTCTGTTTTAGAGCGGCATAATATTTCCAAAATTTCGCCTGACGGTGAAAAATTTGATTATAACCTTCATCAGGCAATGTTTGAGGTGCCATCTGATGATGTAGAGCCTGGCATTGTGATGCAGGTCGTGCAGTCTGGCTATCAGCTTCATGACAGATTGCTTCGTCCGGCAATGGTTGGTGTGTCCAAACCTGCTAGCCCGCCGCAAACGACTGAAGCGCCTGAAACGGAAAGCTAGATAGGCTGAATTTTTCTTCATGTCCGCCCCTCTTGCAGGTCGGCATGACAAACCTTATATGAGCCTTGCCAGCAAAATGCAGCAGGTGCTGACAGGCCGGTGTTCCGGTATTGTCTTAACACGAAAGAAGGACAGAGACAGATGGGTAGAGTTATTGGTATCGATCTTGGCACCACAAATTCTTGTGTGGCGGTCATGGACGGCAAAGACACAAAAATTATTGAAAATGCAGAAGGTGCGCGCACAACCCCTTCCATGATCGGCTTTGCTGATGATGGTGAGCGGCTGGTTGGCCAGCCTGCAAAACGTCAGGCTGTAACAAACCCTGAAAAAACTATTTTCGCTGTAAAGCGCCTGATTGGTAGACGTGCAGATGACGCGCCAACCAAGAGCTTTGCTCAACTTGTACCGTATGAGATTAAGCCTGCGAAGAACGGTGATGCATGGATTGGTGTTGGCGATGAAGAATATTCGCCAAGCCAGATGTCGAGCTTTATTCTGCGCAAGCTAAAAGAAGATGCTGAAGCATTTCTTGGCGAAGAGGTCGATAAGGCTGTTATTACTGTCCCGGCTTATTTTAATGATGCGCAGCGTCAGGCAACAAAAGATGCAGGCAAGATTGCCGGCCTTGAAGTGTTGCGGATTATCAACGAGCCAACAGCAGCAGCACTTGCATATGGGCTGGATAAAAATGAAGCTGGTGTCATCGCGGTATTTGACCTTGGTGGCGGTACGTTTGATGTTTCTGTACTTGAAGTTGGCGATGGTGTTTTTGAAGTAAAATCAACAAACGGCGATACCTTTCTTGGCGGTGAAGATTTCGATCAGGCAATTATCGATTTTCTGGCAGATGAATTTAAATCTGATCAGGGCATTGATTTGCGCGGCGACAAGATGGCGCTACAGCGTTTGAAAGAAGCAGCAGAAAAAGCAAAAATCGAGCTGTCTAGTACGACACAGACAGAAGTAAATCTGCCGTTTATTACAGCCGATGCTTCTGGCCCAAAACACCTTAATGTAAAGATGACCAGAACAAAGCTAGAGCAGCTTGTTGAAACATTAATCAAACGGTCTCTGGAGCCATGCCGTAAAGCGTTGAAAGATGCTGGTGTATCTGCAGGCGAAATTGATGAGGTTATCCTAGTCGGTGGTATGACGCGGATGCCAAAAATCATCGATACAGTAAAAGAGTTTTTTGGCCGGGAACCGCATCGCGGTGTTAACCCTGATGAAGTTGTAGCAAGTGGTGCTGCTATTCAGGCAGGTGTTTTAACGGGCGAAGTCAAAGATGTTCTGTTGCTTGATGTTACGCCATTATCACTTGGTATTGAAACGCTTGGCGGTGTCTTTACAAGGCTGATTGATCGCAACACAACTATCCCGACAAAGAAAAGTCAGGTCTTCTCAACAGCTGATGATAATCAATCTGCTGTGACAATTTCTGTCTTTCAAGGTGAGCGGGAAATGGCAGCTGATAACAAGCAGCTTGGCCAGTTTAATTTGGAAGGCTTGCCATCTGCACCGCGCGGTGTACCGCAAATCGAAGTCACCTTCGATATTGATGCAAACGGGATTGTAAAAGTCAGCGCCAAGGATAAAGCAACCGGCAAAGAACAGGCGATTAGCATTAAAGCATCTGGTGGTCTCGATGATAATGAGATTGAACAGATGGTTCAGGATGCAGAATCATATGCTGAAGAAGATAAAGCCCGCCGCGAAAAAGTTGAAACTCGGAATCAGGCTGAAGCACTAGCTCATGGTGCCCAAAAATCTATTGATGATTTGGGAGATAAGGCAGAGCCAGCAGTAAAGGCTGAGGTTGAAGCAGGTATCGTAGAGCTTAATACAGCGCTGGAAGGTGATGATGATGAAGACATCAAAGCCAAATCAGAAGCCTTGTCATCTGTGTTGATGAAAATGGGCGAAGCTGCTTATCAGGCAGAACAGGCAGAAGGCGGCGCAGAAGGTGCTGGCGCTGAGCAGGCTGACGATGCTGATGTTGTTGATGCTGATTTCGAAGAGGTTGACGACGAACAGGATTCGAAAAAGGCATAAGGTATAGCAGGAGTTATGGTGGGAGCATGTTCCTTGCCATACCTGTAGCCGATAAAAATGATAAAGATAAAAGGCTGGTCAAACCGTTTCCAGCCTTTTGTCGCATCTTGATAACGATGCGCGAGGAGCTGTGAGAGTAGATGTCAAAACGTGATTATTATGAAATTCTAGGTCTTTCGCGTGATGCAGATGACAAGGCTATCAAAGCGGCTTATCGCAAGCTGGCGATGGAAAATCATCCCGATAAAAAGCCTGATGATGAGGTTGCTGCTGAACGGTTTCGTGAGGCGAGCGAAGCCTATGAAATACTGAAAGATGGACAAAAACGTGCTGCCTATGACCAGATGGGTCACGCAGCGTTTGAGCAGTCATCTGGATTTGGCGGCGGCGGTGGCGCTTTCGGCGGTGGCGGCTTCTCCGATATCTTTTAGCATATGTTCAGTGAATTTTCAGGCGGCAGATCCAATGCTCAGGCGCGCCAAGGATCGGATCTGCGCTATGACCTTGATATCACGCTTGAAGAAGCTTTTTTAGGGGCATCCAAAGATATCACAGCAAATATTTCCTCCCGGTGTGAGCAATGTAACGGAAGCGGTGCGGCATCAGGGAGCCGCCCAACTACCTGTAATACATGTGGCGGCGCTGGCAAAGTAAGAGCCCAGCAAGGATTCTTTACCGTCGAGAGGGGCTGTCCAACCTGTAATGGTGCTGGTGAAACCATCAGCGATCCGTGCCGCCCCTGCCGCGGTCAAGGCCGGACTGAAGCTACTGAAACGCTTGCCGTCAATGTTCCTGCCGGTGTTGATACAGGCACGCGCATCAGACTGTCCGGTAAAGGTGAAGCCGGCCTGCGTGGCGCGCCATCAGGCGATCTCTATATCTTTATTGGGGTTGATGCCCATCCGATTTTTGATAGAGAAGCGAATCAAATTTTCATCAAGGTACCTGTACCAATGGTAACAGCCGCCATGGGCGGGTCTATTGATGTGCCAACGCTAGCCGGCAAAATGGCCCGCTTGCAGGTAGAAGCTGGTACCCAGACAGGCCGTAAATTTAGAATGCGCGGCAAGGGTATGCCGGCCTTGCGTGGCAGTGGTCACGGGGATCAGATTGTTGAAATTCAGGTGGAAACACCAACCAATCTGACAAAACAGCAAAAAGAAATGCTTGTAGCTTTCGATAAAGCTGGTGATGCTAGCCCCCAGACAACAAGCTTTTTGAACCGAGTAAAGCGGATCTGGTCATAACCCCTCTTCTGTCTGTGATGGGGGTATGGATATATAAAATATGCCAAGAGGAAGACGCATGTCCGAACAAATCGTAAAGATTGCCTTGCCGGGTGCTGGCGGGCGAATGGGCCAAATGATTAGCTCTCTTATTGCACATAGTGATGATATGCAGCTCGTTGCTGCGGCTGAGCGAACAGGCAGTCCCATGGTTGGCATGGCGGTGGGTGATATTGCAATCAGTGATGATGAAGCGTCACTCGGCATTGGTCCGGGCGGCGTGATTGTTGATTTTACGCGGCCTGAAGCAACAATGACGCTGCTTGATATTGCTGTCGTTAGCAAAACAGCAATGGTTATTGGCACAACCGGCTTATCAAACGAGCAGGAAACAGAGCTTGCAAAAGCAGCACAGCATATCCCTATTATTTATTGCGCCAATACATCTGTTGGTGTGACGCTCCTATCGCACCTTGTTCGGCAGGTGGCCCGTCAGCTAACAGATGGCTGGGATATTGAGATTGTTGAAGCCCATCATAACCAGAAAGTTGATGCGCCGTCCGGAACAGCCCTTGCTCTTGGGCATGCGGCAGCAGATGGTCGCGGCGTTGTACTGGATGACGTACGCGATAGTGGCCGTGATGGCATTACAGGCATCCGAAAAGAGGGTGATATTGGGTTTGCTGTCTTGCGCGGCGGTGATGTTGCGGGCGAGCATTCTGTGGTGTTTTATGGTGAGCAGGAAAGCCTGTCTCTTACCCATAAAGCCAATAGCCGTACCGTTTTTGGGCGTGGCGCTCTTCGGGCCGCCCGGTTTGCTGCTGCACAGTCAGCACCAGGCCTGTTTACGATGGATGATGTATTGGAGGGGTAAGCTTTGCCTGCGCAAGAGCATTATTTAATGCTGATGCAAGGGATGGTTTTTCGGCTGGCGGCAGAAATGCGCCTATTTCCAGTAATTCTGAATGATGCCGTAGAAATAATTTACGGCGGCGCGCTTTTTTCGGCACAAGTTCAGCCTTAATCCAAGCACTATCAAGTATCTGTTTGGTGTGCCGGCCCCGCCAATCGGTTCGCGTGATGATAACCGATATAGGACTTATCGTAATTTCCTCAATTAATTGCCCCGCCCGATAATTAAACCGGAAAGCAAACCAGACCAGCCCGATTTCAGCACCAAGAAATCCAATAACAGGCCAGGCACCAAGCAGGTAGAAGCCTAACCCAAGGCTAAAGATTGCAAGGCTGAGGGCTGTCATAACAATTTTGAAGCCTTGTAGACTAAGAGACCTGTATGGCCATAGCTTAATCGTGATAATATGATCTCCAGTATTGGATGTCTCATATTGCCACCGAAGTTGTGATGTCATCCTGACAGTCCTTATTCACCGCTTTATCATAAAGGCACATAGTGCAGAGAAAGGGAAAATCAAATGCCACGTAAAATGCGCCTGTCCGACACGGAAACGGTGTTTGATATTTTGGCAGCGCGGCAACCTGATCCGCGCACCGAACTTCACTTTAAAAATCCGTTCACGCTTCTGGTGGCTGTTGTGTTATCGGCACAAGCAACAGATGTTGGCGTAAATAAAGCAACAGGACCTCTTTTTGCTGTAGCTGATACACCTGAAAAGATGGTGGCGCTTGGCGAAGAGCGTATCAGGGATTATGTAAAAACAATTGGGTTATTTAATACCAAAGCAAAAAACGTCTTTGCTCTGTCGCAATTATTAATCGACCATCATAATAGCATTGTTCCTGAAGATGGGCGCGCCTTAGAAGCCTTGCCTGGTGTTGGCCGGAAAACAGCTAATGTTGTGTTGAACGAAGCTTTTGGTCACCCAACCATTGCAGTTGACACCCATATTTTCAGGGTTGGCAACCGAACAGGTATGGCACCTGGCAAAGATCCCGATGCTGTTGAAAAAGAATTAAATCGCCGGGTACCGGACAGGTTTAAATTGGGAGCGCATCACTGGCTTATTCTTCATGGCCGTTATGTGTGCAAAGCGCGCAAGCCGGACTGCAGCATCTGTTCTATTGCTGATTATTGTCTGTATGCCCAGAAGACAATCTAGACCCAGAAGACCGCCTCGCTATTATTCTTGAAGATGATGGCCCCGCGCTATGAGAGGCGCTGGGAAAATTCTTCGAGGCACTTGGTCTCGCTGACGGCTAGGTTATGAATGCGCGATCTGATGAAGTGAGAATTGATAAGCTTATCGCTCGGCAAGCTATGCATAGAGCCAATCTCAGTCGTCTCAAACAGGATAAAAAGATCGATAACACAAGACGGCATTCTATATTGCCACGTAACCACCGCACCCTCATGGCGAATAAAGTCAGCCGGACCTATTTTCATCTGAACTTCTAGCGCCCGACGACCCGTAAAGGCATCAGGGTGAAGATACTGTTTAAAAGACGAAATAACCGTCTCTTTTGGCTCGGCTTCAGATGTATCTTCAACAGGTAATGTTTCTAGTATCATATCCTCAGAATGCTTAGGCCGGACAATAATTGTCACTGATGTTTCATCAGCTTCAGGGTCTACAGTCTCTGTTGCGAGAAGGCTTGTTTCATCTCCCTCACTATCATTGTTAGGTTCCTCAGGTGCTTTTTCGAGTGGAAAAAACACCTTATTGTCCTGAATAATAGGAGGTATTTGCGGTGTACAGGCAGCTAGCATAACTCCTGCGCATAGCAGAAAAACTTGTGTGGCCAGTTTCACTGAAACCTTATGTCCGTCAGGAAATACCACAATCAACGCCTCTCTTAACAATATGATAAATCATATGAAAAATGGATATTCCCACAGTTTTTAAAGGCTTCTCATAAAAGGGCAAGAAAAAAGGCAGAACAACAAAAGCAGATGGGAGAGGGCGCTTTACTCAGCAGACGGTTCAAGAGAATAACCCATTGAGCGAACAGTCCGGATAAGGTCTGTCTTATTATCAATATTAATGGCTTTTCGAAGTCTGCGGATATGAACGTCAACGGTTCGTAATTCAACAAAGACATCTCCGCCCCAGACTGTATCTAGTAATTGACTGCGGGAATAAACGCGCCTCTGGTTGCGCAGAAAATGTTCCAGAAGTCGAAATTCTGTTGGCCCAAGATGTATCAGCTGTCCATCACGCATCACACGCTTGCGCTCAAGATCGAGCTCCAGGCCGGAACAGCTTAACAGATTATTATGACCGCCAGAGGTTCTGCGCAGTAGCGCATGCACCCGTGCTAGTAACTCTGCTGGACTAAAAGGCTTTGTGACATAATCATCAGCGCCGCCATTCAAGCCACGTAATCTGTCGGCCTCTTCGCCTTTGGCAGTCAGCATAATAACCGGAATATTACGGGTTTCAGTGCGATTTCGCAGCTGTCGAAGCAGCTCGATACCCGACAAAAGCGGTAGCATCCAGTCTAGAAGAATGAGGTCAGGCTGATGCTCAATAGCAAGTAACAAGCCCTCTTCACCATCAGATGCTTGAATGACGCTAAAGCCTGCTGCTTGCAGGTTATAGTCAAGCAGTATCTTGATATCAGCCTCATCCTCAATGATGAGGATTGTTTTTGAGGAGGGTATTGCTGACCTAGTCTTATTACCATTCATGTCATTTTTTGGTGATTGATAATCTACCATACTCACCTCGCTGGATAGACGCATTCCATCGCAGCACCGCGATAGTATAAGGGTACAATATAGTCATTAATTATGACAAATTTACGACGGATTTGTTACTGTAATATTTCACCATTTTTTTAAGGTCTGCTTTCATTATTGAGAGGTATCAGCCTGCTTTATCATTGGCAGGTAAATCGTGAAGGTTGTTCCGGTGCCAATATGTGATGTGATATCCATCACACCGCGATGCCGGTTTACGATATGTTTTACAATGGCAAGCCCAAGCCCGGTGCCGCCAATTTCGCGTGAACGGCCCGCATCAACCCGGTAGAAACGTTCTGTTAAACGCGGCAGATGTTCTTCAGCAATGCCATCTCCATCATCACTGACAGCGACCGAAAAACAGCCGTCTTTATGAGTGATGCTAGGATGGCTCGTCCTATTATCAATTATTACCTTAACAAACCCGCCTTGGTGACCATATCGGATGGCATTTTCGGTTAGATTTTGAATCATCTGGATAAGTTCATCAGCTTCGCCGCGCACCAAAACTGGCAAGGGTGGCGCGGTAATGCTGAGTGTGATATTCGCGGCCCCGGCCTGTTTTTCAAGGCTCGTTAGCACGCGTTCTGCCATCTCGGTTAGGTTTATAATGGCTTCGGGTTGGACATTTTCAGTCTGTTCAATGCGGGACAGTGATAGCTGATCAGCAACAAGCCGGACCATCCGTTCGGACTGCTGCTGTAGGATAGCCAGAAACTTTGCACGGATTGCCTCATCTTGACCTGCTACGCCTTGTAATGTTTCCACAAAGCCAAGAATTGAGGTGAGCGGGGTTCGCAACTCATGGCTCACATTCGCAACAAAATCAGCGCGCATTTTTTCAGCTTCGATAGCAGCAGATCGGTCAATAAAGATAACGGCTATGCGGGGTACATCATCAGTTATAAATTGCGATATTAAAACGGTAAAATGCTGCACAAATGTGCCGCGTAACGTCATTTGTGTTTCACCCGCAGGGATGGTGCCATCACTGACCTGTTGGATTTTTTGCAACACGTCATTACTTCGAATAGCAAAGTCGACAGGCTTTGCTATTGTGATAGGGCCGAACAGCAGGTCTGCTTGTTCGTTATATTCTTCAACATAGCCACGACCATCAACAAGCATGAGCGGAAAGGGCAGGTGTCGCAGAATTTCAGTACGATAAATATTATCAGAGATCAGGTTTTTATGCGCCAGCGCACTTTTTTGCTCAGCACTCGAAACAAGCCATCTGAGTTCGGTAAGCCCATCTGTGGCATTCGTTAAATATTTTTCGTTGAGGTGCATCGTGGGCACGCTTGCGGCAGGCTCTTCACTTAACTCTTTTTGCCGGAAATAGCTGACCAACTGGTCAATGATGACGGCATCCCCGCGGATGAGAAAATAACTCAGCACAATGCCAACAGACATGATGATCGCAACATCAAGCATTGTAATGCGTTCGGCAAAAAGCAGAATAATGGCGCTGAATAAAAAGCCAGAACTCATCCGAATCAGGTGGGGTAGTGAAATAAGAAGCCTGTTCCTATTACGGCCGCCTGCTATCTTCTCACGCCCCGCCTGTTCAGTCATGTATCGTCTCTTCCTAGATCAGCATATGCCAAACACCCTTTAAGGGGTTTTCGCTAAAGAGACTCCGTTAAAGAGACTCATAAGCTGCAAGGGCTGCTGCATTTACAAGGTCATTCACAGTCGCACTCATCTGAATAATCTGGAACGGATGTTCAGCATTCAAAATCATTGGTCCAATAACAGACCCGCCCCCCAATTGCTGCATGAGTTTGAATGAGATATTAGCAGAATGCAGACCTGGTATAACCAGAATATTGGCTGGCCCTGACAAACGTGAGAAGGGGTAGCGTGACTGCATAAGATCAAAATCAAGCGCAATATCAGCAGTCATTTCACCTTCATATTCGAACGTTACCTTGCGGCGATCTAGAACCGCGACAGCATCGCGTGATGTCTGAACGATATCACTTTCCGGGCTGCCAAATGTGGTAAAGGACAGAAAGGCAACGCGCGGTGTGTGACCCATTGAGCTGGCCCGCTCAGCAATGGCTTCTGCAATATCTGCCATCTGCTCACCGGTAGGGCGTTCATGGATAGAGGTATCGCCAACAAAAACAGTCCTGCCTTTAGAGATAAGCATTGATGTTGCTGTAAATTCTTTACCGCCAGATGAATCGATCACGCGTGTTACATGTTCAAACGTTGACCGGAAGGAGCGTGTAAGCCCTGTTACAAGACCATCAGCATGGCCATTTGCAACCATACAAGCAGCAAAGACATTTCTGTCCAGATTGACCATCCGCTGACAATCACGTTCCAGAACGCCGCGCCGCTGAAGCTTCTTGTAAAGGAAGCTGATATAGCCGGTATTATGGTCTGAAATCTTGGCATTGGTGAATTCTAAATCATCGATACCATCAAGACCCATCCGTTCCATTGCTTCACGGATACGGTGTTCACGACCCAGTAGGATAGGATGGCCATAGCCGCCATTGCGGAAGGCAACAGCTGCTCTGATAGCAACTTCTTCTTCGCCTTCTGCAAATACGATGCGTTTTTTGGCAGGAGAAATTCTCTCATAAACATCTTGAAGGAAGGATGCTGTTGGATCGAGGCGAGCAGATAAGTCCCGGCGATAGGCATCCAAATCGGCAATTGGTCTACGCGCAACACCGGTCGCCATTGCTGCTTCTGCTACGGCTGAGGATACGGCTGAAATAAGCCGCGGGTCAAACGGCGCTGGGATAATGTAATCAACACCATATTTCAGGCTAGCACCTGAATAAGCATTATTGACTTCATCCGGCACATCTTCGCGGGCAAGCATTGCAATGGCATTCGCCGCCGCAATCTTCATTTCTTCATTAATGGCAGAGGCTCTCACATCAAGCGCGCCTCTGAAGATATAGGGAAAGCCAAGAACGTTATTGACCTGATTCGGGAAATCAGACCGGCCGGTTGCAATAATAGCATCTTTACGGGCTTTTTTGGCAATATCTGGCATAATTTCTGGATCTGGATTTGCCATGGCAAATACGATTGGCTGGTCTGCCATTTTTTTGAGCATCTCAGGTGTTAGCGCGCCGGCAACTGAAAGACCAAGGAAAATATCTGCGCCGTCAATAGCATCTGCAAGACTGCGTGCTTCGGTTGGCACCGCATGCGCTGATTTCCACTGGTTCATGCCTTTTTCACGACCTTGGTAGATCACACCCTCGCGGTCGCAAAGGATAACATTTTCATGTGGCACACCCATCGCCTTGATAAGCTCAACACAGGCAATTGACGCAGCACCAGCGCCATTACAGACGACTTTTATGTCAGCCATGGTCCGCCCTGTAATATGGAGCGCATTAATGATTCCGGCAGCAGCAATAATCGCTGTGCCATGCTGGTCATCATGAAAAACAGGAATATCCATCATCTCGCGCAATCGTTGCTCAATAATGAAACATTCAGGAGATTTAATATCTTCTAGGTTAATGCCACCAAAAGACGGACCAAGCAGGCTAACGGCATCAACAAAGCGGTCTACATCTTGGGTGTCCAGCTCCAAATCAACGCCGTCAATGTCAGCAAACTTCTTGAAAAGGACTGCTTTGCCCTCCATAACGGGCTTTGAGGCAGCTGCCCCGATATTTCCCAGCCCAAGAACAGCTGTTCCGTTTGAGATAACAGCAACAAGGTTTCCCTTGGCTGTATAATCATAGGCCTTTGACGGGTCTGCTTCAATGGCAAGGCATGGTTCTGCAACACCAGGAGAGTAAGCAAGAGATAAATCACGCTGCGTTGTGAGCGGTTTTGTTGGCGTAATTTCCAGCTTTCCGGGACGACCGGAAGAGTGAAAATCAAGAGCGTCCTGTTTCAGTGATTTTTTCATAAAACCTATCTATACTCACAGTTGTTTAAGATTTATCAACATATCTCACTTTTACTCTAGGCACATCACACACAGCAACTAAGAAAACTGATGAACATGCCCACCGCAAAAAAAGAAACATCAAAGCCAACACCTATGATGGTGCAGTATCTGGCCGTAAAAGATATATACAGAGATGTCTTACTGTTCTACCGGATGGGAGACTTTTATGAAATGTTTTTTCAAGATGCGGAAACCGCAGCGCAGGCACTTGGCATTACACTTACCCATCGCGGCACATTAAATGGCGATCCTGTGCCGATGTGCGGCGTGCCAGTTCATGCCATGGATGGGTATTTGGCGCGGTTGATTCAGCAGGGCTATAAAGTTGCAATCTGC
>Ga0102812_10001023_pt1 | contig 19663 bp, 13 predicted proteins | sample ColrivemetaGS713_FD_79334 | JGI IMG/M metagenome (GOLD analysis project Ga0102812, IMG submission 79334) | Estuarine microbial communities from the Columbia River estuary - Flood tide ETM metaG S.713 | ecosystem: Environmental > Aquatic > Marine > Intertidal zone > Estuary | place: USA... | reverse complement strand
CTGTTTCTGGTGGAGATATAGCCAATAGTTATTTAGTAACAACAGATTCAAATCCTGTTTTTCTAAAAACACATCACAACTTTAAATTATTAGAAGCTGAAAAAATTGGACTGGAATCGATATTGAAATCGAATACAATAAAAACGCCTGAGATACTTGGATTTAGCAATCTTGAATCTATCACATTTTTAGCTTTAGAATGGATAGATTCTAAAACTCCTAATTCTAAAGACTTTTCTAAACTTGGTAAACAACTCGCTAAATTACATCAACAAACGAATAATAGTTTTGGTTTTGAATCCAATAATTTTATTGGAAGTCTACATCAAAGTAATGTTCTAAAAGCTAATTGGAACGAATTTTATATTGAAGAACGTCTTATTCCTCAAATGCAATTAGCACATCAAAAAGGATTATTAAATCAATCAGAAATTCCTGATGAAGACAACATGAAATCAATATGTAATACGTATTTTAAAAACGTTAAACCTTCTCTACTGCATGGCGATTTATGGAGTGGTAATTATCTAATATCAGATTCAGGAATACCTTATTTAATTGATCCTTCCGTTTATTATGGTCATAGCGAAATTGATATAGCCATCAGCAAGCTATTTGGTGGATTTGGACCTGAGTTTTATTCAGAATACCATAAGATAATCCCTAAAGATAAATTTACAGAAGAATGCATAGAACTTTATCAATTATATTATTTTTTAGTGCACTTAAACTTATTTGGAAGTTCGTATTACCCAAGTGTAAAAAATACACTTAACACCTATTTTAAATTGTGAATTAAACCGTGAATAACTCTTTAATTAAGAAGAATTTTTGACTTTCAATTAAAAGTAAAAAAACTAAATTTGCACTTTAACAAACACAACGTAAACCAACACACATAATGATTCATTTCTTTGGAAACGTAAACAGCAACGTTTTTGCTGTACAAACAGCAGAAGAATTATCAACCAAGACTATCTCAAAATTAACATGGCTTTTTGGTAATCAACCAAAAATTGAACAAGCATCTCTAGATGCTTTTTTTATTGGTCCAAGAGCAGCAATGATTACACCTTGGAGTACCAATGCTGTTGAGATTACACAAAACATGGGCATTAATGGTATTATTAGAATTGAAGAATTTAAAGCTGTTGCTGGTGATTTTTTTGATTTTGATCCTATGATTTCCCAAAAGTTTAATGGGTTATATCAAGAAACTTTTACTATAAATATCAAACCAGAAGAGATTCTAAATATTGAAGATATTGAAGCTTATAATCAACAAGAAGGATTAGCGTTAAGTAAAGAAGAAGTTGATTATTTAAATAATGTTAGTGAAAAAATTGGAAGACCATTAACCGACTCTGAAGTATTTGGGTTTTCTCAGGTAAATTCTGAGCATTGTCGCCATAAAATCTTTAATGGAACTTTTGTAATTGATGGTAAAGAAAAACCAACTTCTTTATTTAAATTAATAAAAGAAACCTCAAAGCAAAATCCTAACGATATTGTATCTGCTTATAAAGACAATGTAGCATTTATTAAAGGCCCAAGAGTTGAACAATTTGCTCCTAAACGAGCAGATATTCCTGATTATTATACTATTGAAGATTTTGATTCTGTAATTTCTTTAAAAGCAGAAACACATAATTTCCCTACAACTGTAGAACCATTTAATGGTGCAGCAACAGGTTCTGGAGGAGAAATTAGAGATAGACTTGCTGGAGGAAAAGGTTCTTTACCACTTGCTGGAACAGCTGTCTATATGACATCTTATTCTCGATTAGAAGATGACCCATTCGACTCCGCTCAGGGCAGGCCTTGGGAAAAAGCATTTCCAGAACGCGATTGGTTATATCAAACTCCTATTGACATTTTAATTAAAGCTTCAAATGGTGCATCAGATTTTGGAAACAAATTCGGTCAACCACTAATTTGTGGTTCTGTTTTAACTTTTGAACATGATGAAAAAGACAGTGTCTCCCAGAACGGAAGCGAAGGGTCTCCTCGAAAATTAGGTTACGACAAAGTAATAATGCAAGCAGGCGGAATTGGTTATGGAAAAATTGATCAAGCTCTTAAAGATACTCCAAAGAAAGGCGACAAAGTTGTAATTCTTGGAGGTGAAAATTATCGTATTGGTATGGGAGGAGCTGCAGTTTCCTCTGCAGATACTGGAGAATTTGAATCTGGAATCGAATTAAATGCTGTACAGCGTTCAAATCCTGAAATGCAAAAACGTGCTGCTAATGCTATTCGTGGTATGGTTGAAAGTGAAGAAAATTTCATAGTATCAATTCACGATCATGGAGCTGGTGGACATTTAAATTGCTTATCAGAATTAGTAGAAGATACTGGTGGAAAAATAGACTTAGACAAACTCCCTATTGGAGATCCAACCTTATCAGACAAAGAAATTATTGGTAACGAATCACAGGAAAGAATGGGATTAGTTATTTCTGACGAACATATAGATACGCTTCATAAAATTGCTGAACGGGAACGTTCTCCAATATATACTGTTGGAGAAGTAACAGGAGATAATAGATTTACTTTTGAATCAAAAACTAATGGTCATAAACCAATGGATTTAGCTTTAGAAGATATGTTTGGAAGCTCTCCTAAAACAATAATGACTGACATTTCCATTTCTAGAAATTACGCTGATATAGTTTATAACTCATCACAATTCTACAATTATCTTGACCAAGTTTTGCAATTAGAAGCTGTCGCATGTAAAGATTGGTTAACAAATAAAGTAGACCGTTGTGTAGGTGGTAAAGTTGCCAAACAACAATGCGCAGGACCATTACAATTACCATTAAATAATGTTGGTGTGATGGCATTAGATTATAAAGGTAAAGAAGGTATTGCAACTTCTATTGGCCACGCTCCTATTTCTGGATTAATTAATCCAGAAGCTGGAAGTAGAAATAGTATTACAGAAGCGTTAACAAATATAATTTGGGCACCTTTAAAAGATGGATTACGTAGTGTGAGTTTATCTGCAAACTGGATGTGGCCTTGTAGAAACGAAGGAGAAGATGCACGTTTATATGAAGCTGTAAAAGCAGTTTCAGAATTTGCTATCGAATTAGGAATCAATGTGCCAACTGGTAAGGATTCGATGTCAATGAAGCAAAAATATCCAAACGATGAAGTGATTGCTCCTGGAACAGTTATTATTTCTGCAGCAGGGCATTGCGATGATATTACTAAAGTTATTGAACCTGTCTTTAAGAAAAATGCTGGAGCTATTTACTATATAAACCTTTCTCAAGACGATTTTAAATTAGGAGGAAGTTCTTATGCTCAAATCATGAACAAAATTGGAAGCAATACGCCTAATGTTAAAAGTGCTAATTATGTGAAAACCGTTTTTAATACTATTCAATATTTAATTAACAATGAACAAATTGTTGCTGGTCACGATGTAGCCTCAGGAGGATTAATAACTACACTTCTAGAAATGTGTTTTGCTGATAATAATCTTGGCGCAGAACTGGATATTACCAATTTAAATCAGAAGGATTCATTTAAAGTATTATTCGCTGAAAATGCAGGATTAGTTTTTCAATCTAAAGATGCTTCAATAGAAAAAGTGTTTTCTAAAGCTAATATTGAATTTTTTAATATTGGGAAAGTAACAGAATCAGATGTTTTAAGTGTTATTAATCACGCTGAAGTTTTTACTATGACAGTTTCTAGATTAAGAGATGTTTGGTATAAAACCTCTTTCCTACTCGACCAAAAGCAAACAGCTAATAATTTGGCTGAAGAGCGTTTCAAAAATTATAAACATCAACCTCTACAATTTACTTTTCCTAAACATTTCACTGGGAAATTAGAAGATATGTTGTCAGGTCGAGCGCAGTCGAGACCTTTTGACAACCTTTCGACTGGGCTCAAGGAGTCAAAAGGTAAATCTCGCCCAAAAGCAGCCATTTTAAGAGAAAAAGGATCTAACTCTGAACGCGAAATGGCAAACGCTATGTATTTAGCTGGTTTTGATGTAAAAGATGTGCACATGACCGATTTAATATCTGGTCGTGAGAATTTAGGTGACATTCAGTTTATAGGAGCAGTTGGAGGTTTTAGTAATTCTGATGTTTTAGGCTCTGCAAAAGGTTGGGCTGGCGCATTTTTATATAACGAAAAGGCGAATATAGCTCTACAGAACTTCTTTAAAAGAGAAGATACTTTATCTGTTGGAATTTGTAATGGGTGCCAATTATTCATGGAACTGGAAGAAATTAATCCAGAACATGAAATTCATGGCAAAATGGTGCATAACAATTCTCATAAACACGAAAGTTCGTTTACTTCAGTACAGGTTCAAGAGAATAACTCAATTATGCTCTCAACATTAGCAGGTACAACTTTAGGAGTTTGGATATCTCATGGTGAAGGAAAGTTTGATTTACCATATACTGAAGACCAATACAATATTGTAGCTAAATATGCTTATGCTGAATATCCTCATAACCCAAACGGATCTGACTTTAATACCGCTATGATGTGTGATAAAACTGGAAGACATCTGGTAACTATGCCTCATATTGAACGTTCTACATTCCAATGGAATTGGGCAAACTATCCTGATGGCAGAAAAGATGAAGCATCGCCTTGGCTAGAAGCTTTTGTAAATGCTAGAAAATGGATAGAAGAAAATAATAATTAAATAAAAAGCCTCTCAGATTTGAGAGGCTTTTTTAGTATTGTATTTTAGAATTAAGCAAATTTCAATTCTTTATCAATTTTCAGATAAGCATTAGTTACTGAGCGTTTCATTAGGAAAGACACTATTAAAGCAATTACAAATAATCCAGCAAATACTTCAAGTGTAGCGTCTAAAGAACCTGTAGTAGATTTTACTACATCGTAGATTGTTGGACCTACAACACCTGCTAATCCCCAAGCTGCAAGCACCATTCCGTGAATAGCTCCTAATTGTTTAGTGCCAAACAAATCACCTAAGAAAGCTGGAAGCGTTGCAAAACCACCTCCATACATTGTTATAACAGTAAATAGAATTACTAAGAATGCTAGTTCCATTGAAACCTTTGGTAAGAAATAAAATGCTAATATTTGAAATGCAAAGAATAAAATATAGGTGTTAGCTCTTCCTAAATAATCCGATAGACTTGACCATAATATGCGTCCCAAGCCATTAAACACTCCTATTAATCCAACTACAGCTGCTGCTTCCATTGGCGTATAATTTAGTTTCTCCTGCATCATAGGACTCGCTGCTGCAATAATAGCAATACCACAAGAAATATTAATAAACATCATTATCCAGATATAATAAAAACGAGATGTTTTTAAAGAAGCATTAGCATCAATATTAGAAATATCTGCTTTAATTGTTTTGCCTTCTCCAGGTTTAAATCCTTCAGGAAGATAACCTTCAGGTGGTCTTTCGATATATCGTGAAGATGATAAAATAAGAACCATGTAAATTACTCCTAAAACATAAAATGCATTCGAAACGCCAACAGCATCAAATAAAGTTTGCATTACAGGTCCAAATACTAAAGCTGCAAATCCAAATCCCATAATTGCCATTCCAGTAGCTAAACCACGTCTGTCTGGAAACCATTTTACTAATGTACTTACAGGAGTAATGTAACCTAATCCCAATCCAATACCACCAATTACACCATAACAGATGTAAAAAAGAACTAATGATTCTAATTGAACGGCTAGACCTGAACCTAGAATACCTACACCATAAAATATTCCAGCAGTAGTTCCACTAATCTTTGGACCTACTTTTTCAACCCAGCGCCCTAAAAATGCAGCTGAAAGACCTAATAATAAAATTGCAATTTTAAATGCCCATTTTATTACACTTCCATCAACGTCAAATATATCTTTAACTGGATTAGTCATTACTGAATAAGCATAAACAGATCCTATTGAAATATGAATCCCTACTGCTGATACTGCAATTAACCAACGATTTTTTAATTTTTGTGTACTCATAATTTTAATATATTAAATGTTGTTTTCTCAACACTTTTCTAATTCCTTTTAACTTCTTTAAAATAGTGCTCTAATATCGCTTCTGCAGCTAGTAATTCTGCCTCAGTATTTTCACGAGCATCCTTTAGTTTATATTCCCAACCTAAAGCTTCCCATTTATGAATTCCTAATTTGTGATAAGGCTGAATTTCAATTTTCTCAATTGTCTTGTAACCCTTGAAGTGTTCACCCATAGCATGCAATAATTCTGGTTGATTTGTTATTCCAGGAATTAAAACATATCGTAACCACATTGCTTTACCAGAAGCTTCTCTATGTGCAGCGAAATTGAAAGTTGTTTCTTTATTTCGCATTCCTGTAAGAGATTCATAACCGTCTTCAGTCATGTGTTTTATATCTAACATCACTAAATCTGCATACTCGTCTAACAATTCCTTACTAAAATGATTTAGTATTCTACCATTAGTATCAATGTTAGTATGAATACCTTCTTCTTTTAATCTCTTAAAAAATGGAATTAACTCTTTAGACTGCAATAATGGTTCTCCTCCAGAAACTGTAACACCACCTTTTCTACCAAAGTAAGGTTTCATTTTCAATGCCATTTCTACCAAATCTTCAATATGATATTCTATTCCTCCAGAAGTTTGGATAGTATCAGGATTATGGCAATACAAGCATTTAAGCTTACATCCTTGCAAGAATATAACTAAACGAATTCCTGGACCATCATGTGTCCCGAAGGATTCTATAGAGTGTACTCTTAATATATTCTCTGCTGTTTTGATAAGCTTAGTTTTTAGAATTAACATCTGAAAAAGTAGAAAAACTCACTTTTCCAGATGCTTGCAAATATTTATATAACTACATTGATTCGTGAAAAGAACGTGTAATAACTTCTAGTTGCTGTTCTTTTGTTAATCTTACAAAATTAACTGCATAACCAGATACACGAATTGTTAACTGTGGATACTCTTCTGGGTTTTCCATAGCATCAAGTAAAGTTTCTTTATTAAGAACATTTACATTTAAATGCTGAGCATTTCTAGAGAAATAACCATCAAGAGTCGTTGCCAAGTTGTCTATTCTGTCTTCTTCTGAAGCTCCTAATGATTTAGGTACAATAGAGAATGTATTAGAAATTCCATCTTGAGAATCTTTATAGTCAATTTTTGCAACAGAATTTAAGGATGCTATTGCGCCATTTTTATCGCGACCATGCATTGGGTTAGCTCCTGGTGCAAATGGCACTCCGTAAGCTCTACCATCAGGAGTAGCTCCTGTTTTCTTACCATAAGATACATTAGATGTAATTGTTAATACTGACATCGTTGGTTCAGCATTTTTATAAACTGGTAATTGTTTTAATTCATCATTAAAATCAGCTACAGCTTGACTTGCTAAAAAGTCAACTCTATCGTCATCATTCCCATAGCAAGGAAATTCGCCATCAATTTTAAAATCTACTGTTAATCCTTGTTCGTTTCTAATTGGCTTTACTTTTGCATATTTAATTGCTGAAAGTGAATCTGCTACAATTGATAATCCTGCGATACCATAAGCAATATTGATACTTGGATTCGTATCGATTAAAGCCATTTGAGCTTTTTCGTAGTAGTATTTATCATGCATGTAGTGAATGATATTCATTGAATCATTGTATACACGAGCAACTTCTTTCATAGCTATTTTGAAGTTGACCATCACTTTATCAAAATCTAAATACTCATCTGTATATTCTGGAATTCCTTCAACAACCTGTGTTCCTGTAAACTCACAACGTCCACCATTTAATGCTAACAATAATGTTTTAGCAAGGTTAGTACGCGCTCCGAAGAATTGGATAGATTTCCCTAATTCTTGATACGATACACAACAAGCGATTCCATAATCATCAGAACCTCTGTTTTTTCTCATTAATTCATCATTTTCAAACTGAATTGATGATGTATCAATTGCAACTTTAGCACAATAATCTTTAAAATTTTGTGGTAAAGCTTCAGACCAAAGAATTGTAATATTTGGCTCAGGTGATGCGCCTAAATTATATAATGTATTTAAAAACCTAAAAGATGTTTTTGTTACTTTAGATCTACCATCAGAAAGCATTCCACCTATTGCTTCTGTAACCCAAGTTGGATCACCTGCAAATATTTCGTCGTAAGCTCCCATTCTTAAATGGCGAACCATACGCAGTTTCATTACAAATTGATCTATATATTCTTGAGCTTCAACTTCAGTAATTATTCCTTCTTGTAACTCGTTTTCAATATATATATCTAAGAACGTAGAAACATTACCAAGTGACATAGCTGCGCCATCTTGTGATTTTACTGCTGCTAAATACGCCATATATGTCCATTGAACAGCTTCCTGAGCATTTTCTGCTGGACGCGTTAAGTCTAAATTATATATAGTACCTAACTCGATCATTTCTTTTAAAGCTTTGATTTGCTCAGATACTTCTTCACGTAAACGAATAACAGCATCACTCATTGGACCTACAATATTCTCTAAATCTGCTTTTTTAGATTCAATTAAGAAATTGATTCCATATAAAGCTATACGACGATAATCTCCAATAATTCTTCCTCTTGCATAGTTATCTGGCAACCCAGTTAAAAACCCTAAAGAACGGAACTTCTTAATTTCAGTTGTGTACGCATCAAAAACACCATCATTATGTGTCTTGACAAATTTTGAAAATAAATTTGTTAAGTTTTCATTAGGAGCTACACCTTGTTCTGACAATGCTTTTTGAACCACTTTAAAGCCTCCAAAAGGTTTCATTGTTCTTTTTAATAGTTCGTCTGTTTGTAGTCCAACTATTACTTCATTTTCTCTATCAATATATCCTGCATCAAAAGCACTAACAGTAGAAATAATTTCTGTATCTACAGAACGTACACCATTATTTTTTCTTTCTTCTTGAGTTGCTTCTTTACAAATGTCCCATAACTTTTCCGTTCTTGCACTTGGTCCAACTAAAAAATCGTGTGTTCCATGGTAAGGTGTAATATTATTAATAACAAAATCTCTTACGTTGACTTTTTCTGTCCAAACTCCACTTTTAAATTGTTTTACTTCCATCGTTTTTATCCTATTTTTATTTTGTAAAATTCTAGTTTGATTTAAGTGACAAAAGTAACTTATATTATCACTTACAAAACTGACAATTATCATTAACACCTCTCGAAACCCCTTTATTTACAAGGTTTTTTTACGAAATCGTTTGAAATCTAATAGTCCAGAAGCATTTTTTTTAAAACTTTTTTAGTCCAATTTAACTTAAAGATAATTTAGCATAGTTTTGTGATAATTTAGTACACTTTTTTGGAGAAACTGTTGAGTTGAAAAGACGAAATTTGGCATTGAAAAAGCAAATTTTATGAAATATTAAATGAAGAATAAATAAAAACTAAAGACTATACAATAACTTTATTACAGTAAATTCAATTTTTTTATTCAATATTTGAAAATCCTATTTAATTTCATACTTTGCATATATCCAAAGCAATACACTTAATGACCAATATTACAAGACTATTTGATTTTCCATATTATCAGCTAGAACATTATAATTTAGATAAAGCATTTACTTCCAAACAAAATGGAGAGTGGTATTCTGTTTCTACTCAAGAGTATATAAATCAAGCTAATGCAATTAGCAGAGGTTTAATTAAACTAGGTGTTAAACCTAACGATAAAATTGCTGTTATCTCTTCTACAAATAGAACTGAATGGAATATTTGTGATATTGGAATATTACAAATTGGCGCTCAAAATGTTCCAATATATCCAACAATTGCAAATGAAGATTTCGAATATATTCTTAACCATTCTGAGGCTGTTTATTGTTTAGTTTCTGATAAAGAATTAGCAGCGAAGATTAATTCAATTAAAAACAAAACTAGTCTAAAAGACATCTATACTTTCGATGATGTAAAGGGCGAAAAAAGTTGGAAAGAAATTATTGAGCATGGAAAAGACAAAAGTAATCAAGATGTAGTTGAAGACAGAAAGTCTAATGTTAAACCAGACGATTTAGCAACACTTATTTATACTTCTGGAACAACAGGAGAGCCAAAAGGAGTTATGTTATCACACCACAATTTAGTATCTAATGTACTAGATAGTGAAAAGAGAGTACCATTTCAAAAAGGCAAATCAAAAGCGCTTAGTTTTTTACCTGTATGTCATGTTTTTGAGCGTATGATTTTGTATCTATATCAATACTGTGGTGTTGAAGTATATTTCGCTGAATCTATTGAAAAAATGGGAGATAACTTAAAAGAACTCAAGCCAAATATAATTACAGCTGTACCGCGACTATATGAAAAGGTTTATGATAAAATAGTAGCAAAAGGAAGTGATTTATCTGGAATAAAAAGGATATTGTTCTTTTGGGCTATTAATTTAGGTTTAAAATATGAACCTTATGGAGCTAATGGCTGGTGGTATGAAATACAATTAAAACTAGCAAGAAAATTAATCTTTAGTAAATGGCGAGAAGGCTTAGGTAGTAATATAGAATTAATGGTTTCTGGTAGTGCAGCTCTTCAACCGAGATTAACAAGAGTTTTTGCTGCAGCAGAAATGCCTATTATGGAAGGTTATGGACTAACAGAAACTTCTCCTGTAATATCAGTAAACGATCAAAGAAATAGAGGTTTTAAAATAGGAACTGTAGGTCGTGTAATAGATAATGTAGAAGTTAAAATTGCTGAAGATGGAGAAATCTTGGTAAAAGGCCCTAATGTAATGAAAGGGTATTATAAAGATCCTAAAAAAACAACAGAAGTAATGTCTGGGGAATTTTTTCATACTGGAGATATTGGAGAAATTTGTGAAGATGGATTTTTAAAAATTACAGATCGCAAAAAAGATATGTTTAAAACTTCTGGCGGAAAATATGTTGTACCTTCTTTAATTGAAAATCAACTAAAACAATCTCGTTTTATTGAACAAGTTATAGTAATAGGTGAAGGACAAAAAATGCCTGCAGCTTTAATTCAGCCCAATTTTGAATTTATTAAAGAATGGATTGAACACAAACATATACACATTAATACAGATTTTAAATCCATTTGCAATTCTTCAATAATTTTAAACCGTATTCAGGAAGACGTTGATGAAGCTAATAAAAACTTTGGAAAATGGGAACAAGTAAAAGCATTCGAACTCACTCCAGAAATTTGGTCTATAGAAACTGGTCATCTTACTCCAACAATGAAAATTAAACGTAAAGTTGTTAAAGAATTATACAAAGAATTAATATCTAAAATTTACAACTTATAAGGTTTGTTTTTTTATTATTTTATGAAAAGTTTAAAATAATCTGACTTTAAACTTTCACATATTTTTCATTTCATTCTTATTTAACACATTTTTTTACTTTACAAGCATTATTTTTAATAATTTACTATGCATGCATAATATATTTTTTTTATATTTGAGCTTTACATGTACTATATGAAAGAAAAAACAATAGATTATGTTCTAAGAACAACATGGCTAGCTGTACAAAAAATGTACAATGAAGAGGCTTCAAAATTTGATGCTACTATGGCAGTAGCTTTTACACTTTTAAGTATTGATCCTGTTCATGGAACACCTTCAACTGCTTTAGGTCCAAAAATGGGAATGGAAGCTACAAGTCTTTCTAGAATCTTAAAAAGTATGGAAGAACGTGGCGTAATAGAACGTAAACCTAATCCAGATGATGGCAGAGGTGTTCTTATACATTTAACTGATTTTGGTAGAGAAAAAAGAGAATACTCCAGAGATCGAGTTTTAACTTTTAACAATACAATTCGTAATCATGTTTCTAATGAAAAATTGAATAATTTCTACGAAGTTGCAGAAGTTATAAACGAATTAATCTCTAATAAAAAAATATACACACAAAACGAAAAAAGTCTAAAATAAATGAGCAAACGAAGAATTAAAAAGGTAGCTGTAATAGGTTCCGGAATTATGGGAAGCGGAATTGCTTGTCATTTTGCTAATATAGGTGTAGAAGTATTATTACTTGACATTATTCCTAGAGAACTTACAGAAATTGAGAAATCGAAAGGGTTAACTCTAGAAGATAAAGTTGTAAGAAACCGTTTAGTTAACGACTCCTTAAAAACGGCTTTAAAATCTAAACCCTCTCCTATTTACCATCAAAAATTTGCCAGTAGAATTAAGACTGGAAACTTAGAAGATGATATAGCTAAAGTAAAAAATGTAGATTGGATTATAGAAGTAGTTGTAGAACGTCTTGATATTAAAAAGATTGTTTTTGAAAACCTAGATAAACATAGAACTCCAGGAACGCTTATTACTTCAAACACTTCAGGTATTCCTATTAATTTTATGAGTGAAGGACGTAGCGAAGATTTCCAAAAACATTTCTGTGGAACACATTTCTTTAATCCTGCACGATACTTAAAACTTTTCGAAATTATTCCAGGTCCAAAAACATCTCAGGATGTTTTAGATTTCCTAAATGGATATGGAGAACAATTCCTTGGCAAAACATCAGTAATAGCTAAAGATACTCCAGCTTTTATTGGAAATAGAGTTGGGATTTTTGGTATCCAATCTTTATTCCATCAAGTAAAAGAATTAGGATTAACAATAGAAGAAGTAGATAAATTAAGTGGTCCAGTTATAGGAAGACCAAAATCAGCAACATTTAGAACTGTTGATGTAGTTGGATTAGATACTTTAGTTCATGTAGCTAATGGTATTTACGACAACTGTCCAGACGACGAAGCTCATGAGCTATTCAAACTTCCAGATTTCATCAATACTATGATGGAAAACAAATGGTTAGGAAGCAAAACTGGACAGGGTTTCTATAAAAAAGTAAAAGGCGATAATGGTAAAAGTGAAATATTATCTCTGGATTTAGACACATTAGAATACCGTTCTAAAAAAAGAGCAAATTTTGCAACATTAGAGCTAACTAAAACTATAGATAAAGTTATTGATCGTTTTAAAGTTCTAGTTTCTGGAAAAGATAAAGCTGGTGAGTTCTATAGAAAGAACTTTGCTGCTATGTTTCAATATGTTTCAAACAGAATCCCAGAAATTACTAATGATTTATACAAGATAGATGATGCAATGAAAGCAGGATTTGGCTGGGAACATGGTCCTTTCCAAATTTGGGATGCTATTGGAGTTGAAAAAGGTATAGAAATCATGAAAGCAGAAGGTTTAAAACCGGCTGAATGGGTAAATGATATGTTAGCTTCTGGGAATTCTTCTTTTTATACAGTTAAAAATGGAGCAACCTATGCTTATGACATTCCTAAGAAATCTCAAGAAAAAATTCCAGGACAAGATGCATTTATTATTCTGGATAACATTAGAAAATCTAATGAAGTATTCAAAAACTCTGGAGTTGTAATTGAAGACTTAGGTGATGGAATCCTTAACTGTGAATTCCAATCTAAAATGAATACCATTGGAGGTGATGTTTTAGCAGGTATAAATAAAGCTGTTGATTTAGCTGAAAAGAATTTTGATGGATTGGTTATTGGAAACCAAGGTGCAAACTTCTCTGTTGGTGCAAATATTGGTATGATTTTCATGATGGCTGTAGAGCAGGAATATGATGAGCTAAATATGGCTATTAAATATTTCCAGGACACGATGATGCGTATGCGCTACTCCTCTATTCCTACAATTGCTGCTCCACATGGTATGGCTCTTGGTGGTGGCTGTGAATTATCGATGCATGCAGATAAAGTAGTTGCTGCTGCAGAAACTTACATCGGACTTGTAGAGTTTGGCGTTGGTGTTATTCCAGGTGGTGGAGGTTCTAAAGAAATGGCTTTAAGAGCACAAGATATATTTAGAAAAGGTGATGTTGAGCTTAACATTTTACAAGAACATTTTCTAACTATTGGAATGGCAAAAGTAGCAACATCTGCTTACGAAGCTTATGACTTAGGAATACTTCAAAAAGGAAAAGATATTGTTGTAGTAAATAGAGATAGACAGATTGCTACTGCAAAAGCACATGCAAGATTATTAGCAGATGCAGGTTATTCACAACCTGTAAAACGCAATGATGTAAAAGTTCTTGGTAAGCAAGCATTAGGCATGTTCTTAGTTGGAACAGATTCTATGGAAGCTGCAAATTATATTAGTGAACATGACCATAAAATAGCAAATAAATTAGCATATGTAATGGCTGGTGGAGATTTATCTGAACCAACTCTTGTTAGCGAACAATATTTACTAGACCTTGAACGTGAAGCTTTCTTAAGTTTATGTACAGAACGTAAAACTTTAGAACGTATTCAACATATGTTAAAAACAGGAAAACCGTTGCGTAACTAATTGTTGCGAGTATAGAGAACTTAGTATTGAGTAATTATATTATTATGCACAAAGTAGAAGATTTAAAAATATGGAAAAAGTCAATAGAATTGACTAAAGCTGTATATCTACTTGTTTCTGGATTACCTTCTGATGAAAAATATGGATTATACTCTCAAATAAAACGAAGTTCTGTTTCAATACCTTCAAACATTGCAGAAGGTGCTGGAAGAAACTCTAATAAGGAATTTAAATATTTTTTGAGTATTGCAAATGGTTCAGCATATGAACTTCAAACGCAACTCATTTTATTAACCGAATTAAATTTAATAACTAAAGAAAAAGTACAACCAGTAATTGATGTATGTATTGAAATTCAAAAGATGAATTATTCATTTCAACAAAAACTATAAATCTCGATACTAATAACTCAATACTCAATACTATAATTTAAATGAAACAAGCATATATAGTAAAAGCATATAGAACTGCAGTTGGTAAGGCGCCAAAAGGTGTATTTCGATTTAAAAGAACAGACGAATTAGCTGCTGAAACTATTAAGCACATGATGAAAGAGTTACCTCAGCTAGACAAAACACGTATTGACGATGTTATAGTAGGTAACGCCATGCCTGAAGGATCTCAAGGATTAAATATGGCACGATTAATCTCATTAATGGGATTAGATATTGTTGATGTTCCTGGAGTAACGGTTAACCGTTTTTGTTCATCTGGAGTTGAAACCATAGCAATTGCAGCTGCTAAAATACAAGCTGGAATGGCAGATTGTATTATTGCTGGCGGAGCAGAAAGTATGAGTGCTGTACCAATGACAGGTTTTAAACCAGAATTGAATTACGATGTAATTAACTCTGGTCACGAAGATTATTATTGGGGAATGGGAAATACTGCTGAAGCAGTTGCTAACCAATTTAAAGTATCTCGTGAAGATCAAGATGAGTTTGCATTTAATTCACACATGAACGCTTTAAAAGCTCAGGCTGAAAATAGATTTCAGGATCAAATTGTTCCAATAACTGTAGAACAAACATATATAGATGCTAACGGAAAGAAAGCAACAAAATCATATATAGTAAATAAAGATGAAGGTCCACGTAAAGGAACAAGTATAGAAGCATTAGCTAAATTACGCCCAGTATTTGCTCAAGGAGGAAGTGTTACAGCTGGGAATTCATCGCAAATGAGTGATGGAGCTGCATTTGTAATGGTTATGAGTGAAGATATGGTAAAGGAATTAAACCTAGAACCTATCGCTCGCCTAGTAAATTATGCAGCTGCTGGAGTTGAACCACGTATTATGGGAATTGGACCTGTAAAAGCAATACCTAAAGCTTTAAAACTAGCTGGATTACAACAATCGGATCTAGAATTAATAGAATTAAATGAAGCGTTCGCTTCTCAATCAATAGCTGTAATTAGAGAATTGGATTTAAATCCTGATTTAATTAATGTAAATGGAGGAGCAATTGCACTTGGTCATCCACTTGGATGTACTGGAGCTAAACTTTCAGTTCAATTGTTTGACGAAATGCGTAAACGTAACATGAAAGGAAAATATGGCGCAGTTACGATGTGTGTTGGCACAGGACAAGGAGCTTGTGGAATCTTTGAATTTCTTTCATAAGAACCAAGACTATTAGAATCAAGAACCAAGATATGCATAACTTTAAGAAACTGAAAATATGGCAAGAAGGAATTACTATAGTATCAGACAGTTATCGATTAACGAAAACATTTCCTGATTATGAAAAATTTGGTTTGGTTTCTCAAATGAACAGATGTGCCATTTCAATTCCTTCTAATATAGCAGAAGGATCAAGTAAAAGTACTGACAAGCATTTTAATAAATATTTAGAAGATAGTTTAGGTTCTGCTTTTGAATGGCAAAAACAACTAATTGTCGCATTTAACGAAAATTATTTATCAGAATAAAAATTTAAAGAATTAGAACAAAAAATAAAACAAATACAAAAAATGATTTCAAGATTTCAATCTGAACTTAAATTATAAGTCTTGGTACTTGATTCTTGAATCTTAAATCCTATAAGTGATGAGTGAAAAAATAGAAAAAAACATTTTACGTGGAGGACAATTCTTAGTGAAAGAAACAAATTGTGAAGACATCTTTACTCCTGAAGATTTCACAGAAGAGCAAAATATGATGAAGGAAGCTGTAATGGAATTTAATGATCGTGAAATTATAGCACATCAAGCACGTTTTGAGTCAAGAGATTTTGCGTTTACTGAAGAAGTGATGGTGAAGGCTGGAGAGCTTGGATTTTTAGGTGTTGCAGTTCCAGAAGCCTATGGAGGTCTGGAAATGGGCTTTGTTTCTACATTACTTGTTTGTGATTATATTTCAAGTGGTACTGGATCTTTTAGTACGGCATTTGGTGCTCATACAGGAATTGGAACTTTGCCTATCACATTGTATGGAACAGAAGAACAAAAGTTAAAATATGTACCAAAATTAGCTACTGGAGAATGGTTTGGAGCTTATTGCTTAACCGAACCTGGGGCTGGAAGTGATGCCAACTCTGGCAAAACTACTGCTACGCTTTCTGAAGATGGAAAATCATACAAAATCAACGGACAAAAAATGTGGATTTCAAATGCAGGGTTTTGTAGCTTAATGATTGTTTTTGCCAGAATTGAAAATGATAAAAATATTACAGGATTTATAGTTGAAAATAATTCTGAAAATGGGATAACCATGGGAGAAGAAGAACACAAACTAGGTATTCGCTCTTCTTCAACACGTCAAGTATTTTTTAACGATACTGTTGTGCCTATTGAAAATATGTTGGGCAAACGTGGAGGAGGATTTAAAATCGCAATGAATGCACTAAATGTTGGTCGAATTAAATTAGCTGGAGCTTGTTTGGACTCTCAAAGACGAATTTTAGGTTATTCAGTAGATTATGCTAACCAACGTAAACAGTTTAAAACACGTATCTCTGATTTTGGTGCAATTAAAGTAAAGTTGGCAGAAATGGCAACCAGTGCATATGCTGGTGAATCTGCAACCTATAGAGCAGCAAAAAATATTGAAGATAGAATTGCTTTAAGAGTTGCTGCTGGAAACACACATCAGGAAGCAGAATTAAAAGGAGTAGAAGAATATGCAATTGAATGCTCTATACTAAAAGTTGCAGTCTCTGAGGATATTCAGAATTGTGCAGATGAAGGTATTCAGATTTTTGGTGGAATGGGATTCTCAGAAGAAACTCCTTTGGAATCTGCATGGAGAGATGCACGTATTACACGAATTTATGAGGGAACAAACGAGATTAACAGAATGCTCTCGGTAGGAATGCTTGTTAAAAAAGCAATGAAAGGTCATGTCGATTTATTGGGGCCAGCTCAAGCCGTTCAAGAAGAGTTAATGGGTATTCCTTCTTTCGACACACCTGATTATTCTGAATTATTTTCAGAAGAAAAAGAAATGATTAAGAAGCTAAAGAAAACTTTCTTAATGGTCGCTGGAGGAGCAGTTCAAACTTTTGGACCAAAACTTGAAGAACAGCAACAATTATTAATTGCTGCAGCAGATATATTAATTGAAATATATATGGCAGAATCTGCAATCTTAAGAACAGAGAAAAACGCAAAACGATTTGGTGAAGAAGCGCAATCTGTTCAAATAGCAATGTCTAAATTATATTTATATCATGCAGTAGATATCATTGAAGAAAAAGGTAAAGAAAGTATAATTTCTTTTGCTGAAGGTGATGAACAACGTATGATGTTAATGGGATTAAAGCGTTTTACTAAATACGCCAACTATCCAGATATCGTTGATTTAAGAAACGAAATCGCAGAGAAAGTAAAAGAAGAAAACAAATATTGTTTTTAAAAATATCAGTTTAGTTTAGTTTTAAAAAGCGTCTCATTTTATTGAGACGTTTTTTTTTATAGTATTATTCCATAACTTTAAGAAAAATATAGTTATATGAAATATTACTTTCTCTTATTAACATTTCTAATTTCATTCATCACTTTTTCACAACCAAATGCTGAAGTTTTCTTATTCGATTTAAAAACAGAAGATGGATTGTTTGATTTATCAAATTTCAAAAACATATCTAATAATGAAGGGTACGATAATCAACCTTCCTTTTTAAACAATAATATCATTCTATATTCTGGTACACGAAAAAGTCAAACAGATATTGTAAAATATAATATAAGCTATGATTCTAAAATCTTTATTAATCATACTGAAGGCAGTGAGTATTCGCCATTAAAAATTCCTAATCAGAAAGCAGTATCATCCATACGTCTAGAAAAAGATGGCACTCAAAAACTATATAAATACAGTTTAAAAAATGGTGAATCCGAAGTTTTAATTGATGATATTATTATTGGTTATCATGTTTGGAATAACGAAAATAGTCTTGCCTCTTCTGTACTTGAAGATAATATGCTGTCTTTGTATATAACTGATTTTAGAGAAGGAAAAATTTTAAGAAAGATGCAAACATTGGACGTTCATTACATAACATTCCAAACACAAAACTTATTAGCTATATTTCTAAATCGACCGAACCTTGGAAAATAAAATCATTAAACCCAGCTACTGGTGAAATAAAGTCCATTATGGCCACATTACCGAAAACTGAAGATATGTGTTGGCTTCCAAACGGGAGCATTCTTATAGCATATGAAAGTATATTATACACATTCACTCCTAAGAAAGATGTTGACTGGATTGAAGTTGGTTCATTAGAAGAATTTGGAATACATAATATTACGCGATTAACAGTTAGTCCAAACGGGAAAAAGTTAGCTATTGTTGGAGAACTAGGAAATCCTAAAGAAGAAATAATTAAAGGATCTTTATCTCCTCAACTTAAAAACATTGAATGGATAGCTGGAAACTGGAAAGGAGAAGCTTTTGGAGGAGAAACAGAGGAAAATTGGAGTAAACCTTCAGGAGGCTCTATGATGGCTGCTTTTAAACTTATCGAAGATGGTAAAGTAGTTTTCTATGAAATTGAAATAATTAGAGAAGTCGAAAATTCATTAATTCTTCAACTCAAACATTTTAATAATGATCTCAAAGGATGGGAAACAAAAGATGAAACTGTTGATTTCCCATTAAAAGAAATTACACCTAATAAAGTTATATTTGAAGGTATGACTTTTGAAAAAGTTAATGAAAAAGAAATGAATGTTTATGTTGATATGCATAAAAAAGATGGTTCAATAGAAACTTTAAAATTCAACTATACTAAAGATTAATTAATGAAATTAACCAAAAAAAAGAAGCAGGAAATTTTAAAGATCTATGACACTTGGATGCATAGCTATTTAAATGGTGATGTTCTTACTTATG